>JGI24712J26585_10001221_pt1 | contig 22032 bp, 21 predicted proteins | sample BioPla3DNA2_FD_26585 | JGI IMG/M metagenome (IMG submission 26585)
CTAACAATTTCCTCTACCTCTTCTTCAGAAAGTTGCTCAGGTAAATATTTCAAAAGAATTTCTATTTCGTTCTCAGTTTGACTAATTAAATCATCCCTAGAACCTTTTCTAAATTCTTCAATAGCATTTCTTTTTTCTTTTACTTGTTTACTTATTATGTCTAATACTTCTTCGTCAGTTAACTCTTTTCTCTGATCAACTTCAATCTGTTTAATTGAAGCCCTAACCATTGTGATAGTATTTTTTCTTATAGTATCTTTGTTTTTCATGGATGATTTTAAATCTTCCATAAGCTTTTCTTTAAGGGACATTAATTCACCTTCCAATAATTCATAATAAATTAATTAATTAAAACTTTGAACGCTTCTTTCTTCTTGCTTCTTCAGATTTCTTTTTGCGCCTTACGCTTGGTTTCTCATAATGTTCTCTTTTTCTTACTTCACTTATTACTCCAGAGCGAGCACACTGTCTTTTAAATCTTTTTAATGCATTGTCAAGAGATTCATTTTCTCCAACTTTAATTTCTGACATCAATCTTCCCTCCCCTCACTACTACAAGAGTGAATCTATACTACCATGATTTGTTAACAGACAGATTAATTATACATTAGAACTACAATAATTTCAATATGTTTTTAACCTGGTGGCCATAACATATTTCTACCACCCATCAAATGAAAATGAATATGGTTTACAGTTTGACCTCCATCTGCTTTACAATTATTAACTATTCGGTAACCTTTGGAAAGCCCATATTCTTTAGCTAGTTTTTTTCCAACTAAAAACACTTGTCCTATTGTTTCATAGTTGTTTTCATCTACTTCATCATTAGATTCAATATGTTCTCTAGGTACAATTAAAAAATGTATTGGAGCTTGAGGGGAAGTATCTTTAAAAGCAACAACTCTTTCATCCTCATAAACTATTTCACTAGGAATTTCTTTATTTATAATTTTACAGAATATGCAATCCATATGTATCACCTCCTTAAAACAATTAGGGCTATACATTAAATCTTTCCAATTAAATAATCATCTGCTGAATCAATGATCTTTACAGATTTTATTTGCCCTACAAAACTATCATCAGCTTCTACTTTAGTTCTAATATAATTAGTAGTATAGCCTTCACAGATTTGCTCTTCATTATCGTTCTCTTCAAATAAGACCTCCAAACTCAAGCCGATAAATTTATTCTTAAATTCATTAGACATTTCCTCGGCAATTTTAATAAGTAGTTCACTTCGTCCATTTTTAATATTGCCATCTACTTGATTTTCATACTTTTCAGCAGGGGTACCTTTTCTAGGGCTGTATTTAAATACATGTATTCTAGAAAATCCAATATCTCTTACAAAATCACATGTTTCTTCAAATTCATCATCTGTTTCCCCAGGAAATCCAACTATAATATCAGTAGTCAATGCAGCATTTGGCATATACTTTCTAATAAGCTCTGTTTTATTCTTATATATATCCTTAGTGTATTTTCTATTCATTCTTTTTAAGACTGTATCACTTCCGCTTTGTAGGGAAAGATGAAAATGGTCACAAAGCTTATCAATTTTAACTATTTCCTTCATAAAATCTTCATCTATTAAAGTAGGTTCTACCGAGCTTAATCGTATTCTTTCAATACCTTCTACTCTATTAATTCCCTTTATTACATCAACTAATCCTATGTCCTTTAAGTCCTTACCATAGGATGCAATATGAATTCCAGTTAATACAATCTCCTTAAAACCTGCTTTTGCTAACTTTTCAGTTTCCTTAATTACATCTTCATATTCTCTACTTCTAATGGGGCCTCTAGCATATGGAATTATACAATAGCTACAAAACTGATTACATCCATCCTGAATTTTTATATAGGCCCTAGTTTTTGATTTTATTTCATTTATATTTATCTTATCAAACTTTTTATAAGTTCTTATATCCCTTACAATATTAATTTTTTCACTTTCTTCCTTCGCTCGTTCACAGAGTTCAACAATTTCATTTCTATCTGTAGTCCCTATTATAACATCAACACCTTCAATTCCAGCAACTTCCTCAGGAGACACTTGTGAATAGCATCCTACTACAGCTATGATGGAATCTTTATTTAGCTTTTTTGCCTTTCTAATAAACTGCCTTGATTTTCTATCTGACAAATTAGTAACAGTGCATGTATTAATAACATAAACATCTGCAAAACTATCTTCTCTTATTATTTTGTAACCATTTTTTTCAAAAAGTTCTTCCATAGCTTCGGTTTCATATTGATTTACCTTGCACCCTAGCGTATGAAATGCTACGGTTTTCATTAATTAAATCACTCCTAAATCTCCTAATTCATAAAGCACTATTGTTGCTATAACCAAACCAGCAGTCTCCGTCCTTAAAATTCTCGGTCCTAATGTCACAATTTTTCCACCTATAGACTTTAAGATACTAATTTCACTTTCCTCAAACCCACCTTCAGGACCTATTATAATATTAATCCTACCTTCTTTAATCTTTAGCAGCTCTTCTTTTATAGTGGCAACCCTTTCTTCTTCATAAGGTACTATAATATTAGTTTCATTTTTCAATATATTTATCATCTCACTAAAGTTTATAATACCATACACTTTAGGAATCAAATCTCTTTTTGATTGCTTTGCAGCTTCCTCAACTATTGAATTCCATCTATCTAGCTTATTTTGTTCCTTTTTTATATCATTTATCTTGACAACAGACCTATGGGTAGCAACTGGATAAAAACTCTTGACTCCAATTTCAGTAGCTTTTTGGAATATCATCTCCATCTTATTTCCCTTTGCCAGACCTTGAAATAAGGATATTTCTACCTTTGATTCATGATTTCCTATTTGCTTATCCCTTATCTTTGTTATTACTTTATTCTTTAATATTTGTTCAATTACACATATATAGGCAATTTCCTCACATGATACTTCAATATCTTCTCCTAGTTTAAGCCTCAGTACATCCCTAATATGCCTAACATCGTTATTTAGTATTATTATTTTTCCATCTTCTATTTGATTTTTATCTACAAAAAACCTATGCATATTATCACCTATTTAGTCGCAACAATACATGCCCAACCATTATTCTCTTTTACGTTTACAATACTAAAACTATGTTCTAACAATGATTCTTTAACCATATTTACTTTACTGGTTATAATACCCGAACCAACAAATATCCCATTCTCCTCTAAATAATTATCAAGGTTTTCTATCATTTCAATTAAAATTTCTGCTATTATATTGGCAACTATTATATCGGCTTTACCCTCTGCAAGATCCAGTAAGTTCCCCTGCTTTACAGATACAACATTATCAACATTATTATTCTCTACATTTTCTTTAGAAACCCTTACTGCCATAGTATCTAAATCTATGGCGGTAACATTTTTGGCCCCTAGTTTTGCTGCTAAAATACTAAGTATTCCACTACCACACCCAATATCAAATACTATAGAATCATTGTTTACATATTCTGCTAAAGCTTCTGCGCACATCATTGTTGTCTCATGAGAACCAGTACCAAATGCCATACCTGGATCAAGCTCAATAACAATATCTCCCTCGTTAACATCATAATCTTCCCAAGACGGCTTTATTATTATGTGGTCATTAATTATGATAGTGTTAAAATATTTCTTCCAATTATCTGCCCAATCCGTATCATCTACTTCATAAGTTTCAACTTGACCTAAGGCTTTGTTTCCTTCTTTTAGTGGATTATCTTCTACTTCAGTCCTAATTTTATCCACTATAAGATCTATCCCATTATCTATTTCATAATATGCTTTTATTATTATTCCATCAAAAGATAGGCTAATGAGTTCTGGATCAACAAAGTCCCAGTCCTTTTCACTTCTTGATAGTTCAAGTATATCATTTGGGTCTTCAATAGCAAGCCCAGTAGCACCATATTTATACAGTATAGATGATACAAGTTCTTCATTTTCAGCAGTAGTTTTTATCTGCAGCTCAAGCCATTTCATTAAATGCACATCCTCTTTTCTTTTTATTAAGAAACATAAGGTATAAACCAGTTTAATTATACATTAAATTTATTGAAATTACTATATAATCCAAAAGTAAAAATATTTAGGCCTAATTACTTAAATGCGTCCTTTACTTTTTTGAAAAAGCCCTTTTTCTCTTCTTTCAATTCTTCCCCTTGTTCATGACTTAATTCTATTAATAACTCTCTTTGTTTATCAGATAATTTTGTAGGAATCATAACATCAACTGTAAAATATAAGTCACCCCTACCAAGTCCACGAACACTAGGTACTCCCTTACCCTTTAATTTAAACTGAGTTCCAGTTTGTGTTCCTTCTGGTATATTAAAGTCCTCATTTCCTTCTAATGTAGGTACAACAATTTTTGCTCCTAGTGCGGCTTCAGTGAATGAAATTGGTATATTAATAAATATATTATTGCCTTTTCTTTTGAAAATCTCGTCTTCTTTAACGGATATATATACGTACAAGTCACCAGGACTGCCTCCACGTAGTCCATGCTCACCTTCACCTCTGATAGTAATAATTGAGTTACTATCTACTCCAGCAGGAATTTTTACATTTATTCTTCTGCTCTTAATTTCCCTTCCTGAACCATGACAATTGGTACACTTTTCTTTAATAACCTCTCCACTACCATTACATTCATCGCAAGTTCCTACTCTAACAAATTGCCCAAATGGAGACTGTTGAGTATATCTTACTTGACCACTTCCATGGCACTTAGGACAAGTTTCTTTGTCAGTACCTTCCTTAGCACCTGAACCATCACATTTTGAACAATTTTCACTTCTTCTAATCTGTATCTCTTTTTCAACTCCAAATACAGCTTCCTCAAATTCCAGCACTAATTCATATCTTAGATCAGAACCACTAACTGGTCCACCCCTTCTTCTTTGGGTACTAGCCCCGAATCCGCCACCAAAAATATCAAAAATATCATCAAAGATATCACTAAATCCGCCAAATCCACCAGCTGCATCACTGTTTACTCCAGCTTCTCCATACCTATCATATCTAGCTCTTTTATTTTCATCACTTAAAACTTCATAAGCAGTAGTTGCCTCTTTAAATTTTTGCTCCGCACTACTGTCATCAGGATTTAAATCAGGATGATATTTTTTCGCTAATTTCCTATAGGCACTTTTAATTTCATCATTAGTGGCATTTCTGTCAACACCCAAAACCTCATAATAATCAGCCAAATACTTTCACCAACCTTTACCATTATACTTAACAAAACATAAGCTAAATCCTTAGATTTAGCTTATGTTAACTATGTTACTTTTAGTATTTTACTACTCTTCCTCATCTTCGTCTACTACTTCATAATCAGCATCTACAACATCGTCTTCTGGACCTACCCCTTCTCCTTGATCTTGAGTTTGGCTATAGATCTTTTCTGATATCTTGTAGAAACTTTGAGTTAGCTCTTCAGTTTTATTCTTAATTTCATCTATATCTTCCCCCTCTAAAGCCTTCTTTAGAGCGTCTAATTTAGAATTAACATCAGCTTTTTCATCTTCTGAAATCTTGCCTTCTAACTCCTTAAGAGCCTTCTCTGTCTGATAAACCATTGAATCAGCATTATTTCTAACTTCTATAGATTGTCTTTTTTTCTCATCTTCTTCTGCAAATCTTTCAGCTTCTTTTACCTTTTTCTCAATTTCTTCATCTGACATTTTTGTTGAAGCTGTTATAGTAATCTTTTGTTCTTTTCCAGTACCTAAATCTTTTGCACTTACATTTACTATACCGTTGGCATCTATATCGAATGTTACTTCAATTTGTGGAACTCCTCTTGGTGCTGGTGCTATACCTGTAAGTTGGAATCTTCCTAGAGTTACATTATCATTAGCCATTTGTCTTTCACCTTGTAAAACATGTATATCTACTGAGGTTTGATTATCTGATGCAGTTGAGAACACTTGAGATTTCTTTGTTGGTATAGTTGTATTTCTTTCAATTAATCTAGTTGTAACTCCACCAAGTGTTTCAATACCTAATGAAAGTGGTGTAACATCAAGTAATAATATATCCTTAACTTCTCCACTTAAGACTCCACCTTGGACTGCCGCACCAATAGCAACACACTCATCTGGATTAATATCTTTTTGAGGTTCTTTGCCGATTAATTTCTTAACAGCCTCTTGTACAGCTGGGATTCTAGTTGAGCCACCAACAAGTAATACCTTGTCTATATCAGAATAAGATAAACCAGAATCTTTAATTGCAGCTCTAACTGGTTCTAATGTTTTGTCTACTAAATGAGAAGTCAACTCTTCAAATTTAGCCCTTGTAATATCCATATTCAAATGTAATGGACCAGCTGATGTTGCTGTAATAAATGGTAGATTAATATTAGTTGACATCATTGATGATAATTCTTTCTTTGCTTTTTCTGCGGCTTCATTTAATCTTTGTAAGGACATTTTATCTTGAGTTAAGTCAACACCATTTTCCTTCTTAAACTCTTCACTAATATATTTTATAAGCTCATTATCAAAGTCATCTCCACCAAGTTTGTTATTACCCCTTGTTGATAGTACTTCGAATACTCCATCTCCTATTTCTAATATAGAAACATCAAAAGTACCACCGCCAAGATCAAACACCATTATTTTGCTTTGACCTTCTTCTTTATCCATACCATAAGCTAATGCAGCAGCAGTTGGCTCATTTATTATTCTCTTTACTTCCAATCCAGCAATTCTACCAGCATCTTTTGTTGCTTGTCTTTGGCTATCAGTAAAATAAGCAGGAACTGTAATTACTGCTTCTTCTACAGTTTCTCCTAAATAACTCTCTACATCCGTTTTAATTTTTTGTAATATCATAGCTGATATTTCTTCTGGAGTATAGTTTTTATCATCTATCTTTACTTTGTGATCACTACCCATTTGTCTCTTTATAGATGTTATGGTTTTTTCTGGATTTGTAACTGCTTGCCTTCTAGCAGTTTCACCAACTAATCTCTCTCCGTCTTTAGTAAATGCAACAACAGATGGAGTAGTCCTGTTCCCTTCCGCATTAGGTATAACTGTAGGCTCTCCACCTTCCATAACTGCTACACATGAATTAGTTGTACCTAAGTCTATTCCAATAATCTTTCCCATATATATATTCCTCCCTAAATTATTTCGATACTTTAACCATAGATGGTCTTAATACTTTATCCTTTAACATATATCCTTTTTGTAGAATTTCAATCACAATCCCCGATTCGTATTCAGTTGATTCTTCCATAGTAACTGCATGATGATAATTTGGATCAAATTCTTTGCCTAAGGCTTCTATCTCATGAACAGAATTGTTTTTCAACATTTCTATTAGTTGTTGTTCAATTAAACTTACACCCTTATAAAAATTATCATCTTTATCCACTTCACTAGTCAAAGCTCTTTGAAAATTATCTATAATTGGAAGTAAATCACATACAATACTTTCTATTCCAAAGTCTATAGAACTTTCTCTATCTTTCTCAGCTCTTCTTTTATAATTGACAAAATCTGCTTGCAATCTTGTTAGTTTAGATTTTAAATCTTCGATTTCATCGTCCTTAATACTAATTGAATTAGAATCAGAATCCTCGTTTATTATATCTTCATCTATTACTTCCTTTTCTGTTTCCTCAACTTTTTCTTCTTCTAATTCCTCTTCCTTGTTTAAATCATTCTTATTAACATTCATTATTTCACCTCAACTCTACTTTCTAAATACCATCTCAAGTATTTCTGATATATTAACAGAAAATAATCTTAATGTATTGATTAAATTATAATAGTCCATCCTTGTAGGACCTAATAAACCAATTTTGCCTATAGTCTTACCATCTATACTATAGGTTGCAGTCACAATACTACTTTCTTTTAATTGATCATATACATTCTCTTCACCAATGACAATTTGGATCTCATTTCCTAGATTTTCTTTCAAAAGTATTTCTAACACCTTATCCTTATCTTCAATGAAAGATAGGATTGTTTTTGCTTTATTTATATCCTTATACTCAGGATAGTTTAATAATCTAGCTACACCCTCATAATATAATTCAACATCCTCTGCTTCATATACAGATTCATTTAAGACAGGAATTACTTTGTTTAACAAATCTTTATACTCATATAATTCATCTAATAAGCCCATATTGAGGACATNTTTAAGTTTATTAAGAGGCAGACCGTTTAATTTTTCATTTAAGAAGTTAGAAATTGTATTTAGCTGATTAGAAGAGGTCGGACTATCCACTTTAAAAATCGTGCTCTTTATTATATCTGAATTATTAACAATTACCAATAATATTTGATTACTACTTACTTGTAGTAATTGGATGTGCTTTATCCTACTATTCTCTAAATGAGGTGATATTACAAGTGCTGTATAATTTGTAATCTCAGATAAAACTCTAGCAGATGTTTGTAATAGTTGATCAACTTCTTGAGATTCACTAAACAAAATACTCTTTACTTTTTGTTTCTTCTCTTCGTCTATTGATATATTGTTTAGGTTTAATAAGCTATCTACATATAGTCTATATGCCTTGTCAGATGGTACTCTTCCTGCTGATGAATGTGGCTTGTTCAACAAACCTAGTTCTTCAAGGTCAGACATTTCATTTCTTATAGTTGCAGGACTTACGCCTATATCATAATGTTTAGATAAAGTTCTAGATCCTATTGGCTCGGCGCTAATAATATAGCTATTTATAATAGCATATAGCACTTTTAGTTTCCTTTCATCCAACATTTTCTTCACCTCTTCATCTTGGATGCTATTAGCACTCCCCTTGTTCGAGTGCTAATACTATAATAATAAATTATCACTAGAATTGACCTTTGTCAATACCTTTTTAAGTTTTACGGGATAAAGTCTACCTCTACCTGATTAGATAAGTCCAATCCTTTATTCGTTAATACAATACTATTATAATCTTCTTTTATTAAATTATTATGAACATGTTTTTTAATTATTTTTCTGTATCTCTTATCAATATCTTCGCCAAATCTGTTTAAATATTCGCTCTTTATTATGCCGCTTTTCAATCTCAAACCCATAATGCAATATTCAGCAATCTCCATACTCTTGTCGATAATTTCTTCCCCCTCAACTGCTAGTTTATTACTTTCTATGGATTCATTATAATTAATTAATTTTGATTGATTCCAAAACCTTTTATTAAACAAATTTGAATGGCTATTTAATCCAACCCCTAAATAGGGTTCTATTTTCCAATACCTTAGATTGTGTTTGCACTCATATCCCTCTTTAGCAAAATTAGATATTTCATAATGCTTATAATTATTCTGCCTAAGGAGTTCAACAGATTCATGATACATTAACCTTTCTAAATCTTCATTAGGCAAATCGATTAAACCATTATCATACCAGTTTTTTATTAATGTTCCATCCTCAATAATAAGACTATATAAAGATATATGTTCCACATCTAAATCAATTATTCTATAAAGTGTATTTTTTAAATCTACTAAGCTCTGCCCCGGTAATCCTAACATTAAATCTACATTAATATTATGGAATCCTTCTTCTCTTAACAGGTAAAAGGATTCCAAAAAGTCCTTAGATGTATGCATCCTACCAATTGCTCTTAAAATATTGTCATTTAATGACTGCAAGCCTAGACTTACTCTATTAATGCCAGCATCTTTATAGTCTTTAATCTTCTGTCTATTTAATGTACCAGGGTTAGCCTCTATTGTCACTTCTCCCAATTCTTCTATATTAAACACTCTATATATTCTTTCTAGAATTTTTTTTATATATATAGAAGTTATTGATGATGGGGTACCACCACCAATGAAAATTGTACTTAGCTTATAGTCAGCAAGGATTTCCTCATACATTAAAATTTCTTTATCTAAATTTGACATATACCTGTCTATATCTGTGCTATCTTTTTTAAATGAAGTAAAATCGCAATAATAACACTTCTTTTCACAAAAAGGAATGTGAATATATAAGCTAAAGTCTTTCATATAATCATTTCTTTTCATCATATTTTAAAACAGATAAGAAGGCTTCTTGAGGAACATCAACTGAACCTATTGATCTCATACGCTTCTTACCCTCTTTTTGCTTCTCTAGTAGTTTCTTCTTTCTAGAAATATCACCACCATAGCATTTTGCCAATACGTCTTTTCTTAAGGCTCTAATGGTTTCTCTAGCTATTATCTTTCCTCCAACAGCTGCTTGGATCGGAACAGCGAATTGATGTCTTGGAATCACGTCTACTAATCTTTCTGCAATAGTTCTGCCTCTTTCATAAGCTTTTTCCTCATGTACAATCAATGAAAATGCATCTACAAGTTCACCATTTATTAAGATATCTAGTTTTACTAACTCACTTCTTCTATATCCTTTAAGCTCATAATCAAGAGAAGCATAACCCCTAGTCTTAGATTTCAGTGCATCAAAAAAATCATAGATTACTTCATTTAGAGGCAATTCATAATGCAATACTACTCTAGTTTCTTCAAGATACTCCATATTTAAAAATACACCGCGCTTATTTTGACATAATTCCATAATAGGCCCTACATAATCCGTTGGAGTCATTATTGAAGCACTTACTATAGGTTCTTCCATATATTCCACTTCAGTAGATGGTGGTAAATTAGAAGGATTTTGAATTTCTAGTATTTCACCATCATTTCTCTTGACCTTATAAATAACACTTGGAGCCGTTGTAATTATATTTAAATCAAACTCTCTTTCTAGTCTTTCTTGAACTATCTCCATATGAAGAAGGCCTAAAAAGCCGCATCTAAATCCAAAACCAAGTGCAACTGATGTTTCTGATTCAAAAACTAGGGATGCATCGTTTACTTGAAGTTTTTCTAAAGCATCTCTAACGGTATTGAAATCTTCTCCTTCAGCTGGGTATATCCCGCAAAACACCATAGGTATAACCTTTTTATATCCTGGCAATGGTTCTTGAGCCGGATTATCTGCATCAGTTATAGTATCACCAACTCTAGCTTCTTTTACATTCTTTATACTAGCAGTAACATATCCTACTTCTCCTGCTTCTAATCTTTCTGTACTTATATGCCTTGAAGTGTTAATCCCTACTTCTGTAACTTCAAAGCACTTATTAGTTGCCATCATCTTAATGTTCATACCTGGTTTTATAGTTCCTTCTTTGACTCTAATATAACAAGTAACTCCTTTATAGCTATCATAATATGAATCAAAAATTAATGCTTTTAAAGGGGCATTACTATCTCCTTTTGGTGGTGGTACATTTTTGACTATACTTTCCAATACTTGATCAATATTTAAACCTTCTTTAGCAGAAATTAAAGGAGCCTCCTCACAATCAATACCTATTATATCTTCAACTTCTTTTTTAACTTCATCAGGTCTAGCACTTGGCAAATCAATTTTGTTTATTACAGGCAATATCTCCAAATCCTGATCCAATGCAAGGTATACATTTGCAAGGGTTTGGGCTTCAATCCCCTGAGTAGAATCTACTATCAAAATTGCTCCTTCACAAGCTGCTAAAGACCTTGACACCTCATAATTAAAATCCACATGACCAGGCGTATCTATTAGATTTAATATATATTCTTCGCCATCTTTAGCCTTATACATAAGTCTTATGGATTTCAGCTTTATAGTTATTCCTCTTTCTTTTTCTAAATCCATACTATCCAATACTTGCTCTTCCATTTCTCTTGTTGTTAGCATACCAGTATTCTCAATTAGCCTATCAGCCAATGTTGATTTGCCATGATCTATATGAGCTATTATAGAGAAATTCCTTATATTCTCTTGCTTTACTTGCATCCTCTTCCTCCTTTAAAATCAACGCATCTATTCATGATTATAACAAAATTTGATTATTATGTAAAACAAAAGACCAGCTAGCTGGTCTTTTATTTTACATAGTATGTGTTCCCAAATATAGAGATTGTTTTTTTCGAAAAATCAACTTCTAATAAAGCAGTGTTTTCTAATAAGTTTAACTCTTTGATACTATTATTAACCTCAAACAAGAAATAAATAAGAGTAATTAATAGACATATCAATACCACTAATTTATATAATTGAAATAAAGTTCTTCTTTTTCTTCTTTGATATCTTTCCACTCTGGATTCCATATTTATCACCAAATATAGATTCTCCATAAATCAAAGTAATATTCAAATTATTACTAAATTTCAATCTTTCAATCTTTATTTATAGATCCAAACCTATTGTCAAAAGGAAAATATCTAAAACCAGTAATCCCTTTTACTGTATCTATATCTATACAACCAAAATACCTGCTATCTTTGCTTGCCCCTTCTTCCCTATTATCGCCTAAAACGAAAACTTGTCCCTTAGGCACTACCCATGTACTTTCACTATATATATGGGTATATGCACCAGGATCTATATAATCTTCAATTAGCATTTCACCATTTAAATATACTTTCCCATCAATTATATCAATTCTGTCTCCCTCAACTCCAATAACCCTTTTGATATAATCCTTTTTAAGACTATCTGGTGCTTGTAATACAATAATATCCCCTCTGTTTGGCCCTCTAAAAAACAAAGAAATCTTAACAGCAAATAATCTATCCTTTTCATGTAAAGTTGGATACATTGAATTTCCTAATACATATGTTGTGTTAAAAATAAAAGTCTTAATTATAATTGCAATCACAACAGCAATAGCTATGCTTTTAATCCATTCAAAAGCTTCGCTTTTGGGTTCCTTATCATCTTTATCCAAATTATATTACCTCCTAATAATATTACTATTAATAGTATAACATTTTGTAATCTTAATTCAAATTTTATTCAATTAAACTATCTATTACAAGACTCATTATTTCCCCTACTAATTTTACAGTTTCTGTTGCTTCTTCTTGAGTAACTAGATTACTCCCAATCTCTAGCAATACTGAGTAATTTGAAACATCTAGATTATATTTTCCATACGGTTTTATAATAATACCAGTACATAAATTAGGATATAATGCATCTGAAACAGCCTTTATATACTTAGCTAGATTTAATATTTGTTCATAATTTTCAGTATCTGGTCCGACTACAAGAGAAAAAGTTCCAGCACTAACACCCTCTATTTCAATTCTTGCAGTTTCTAAAAACTTCTCCCTATAATCTGCATTCACAGCGACTCCATCTCGATGTAAGTCTAAAAAAAACTTCAAATTTTCATTTTCCGCCTTTTTGTTATTTATTGTAGTCCTTGAACGAGAATAGGATTTACTATATGAAGGCATATCATGTAAGGTATCAACATGATCTACCTTATGTCCCTTAGCTTCTAGAACCTTAGTCATTATTTGACCTATGTAAACCATATTTTTACTGGTATCTTGATTATGATAGAGGGTCTCATCTTCAACGAGAAATGACTCTGTAGCATGGGTATGATACATTAAAATGTATGGTTTACTTCTATCTACTGTAAGCTTCCCTAAATTCAAAGGTGGTGGAATATTCTCAATAGAACTAACCCCATTTGATTCTTTTATAATTATTAAACTCTCATATTCATCCAATCTGTCAATTATATAATCATATTTGTACTCTAATTCACCCTGATCATCCACATCCCTCTCACTAACCATATCCTTATGAGATTCAGCTTTAATACTTCCTACTGTAAAATTGTCAGTTACGAGTCTATATATTAAGAAACCTAGGTTTAAAACCAATAAGCAAAACAATATCATTATAAAGTAACTTTCATTTCTTTTTATTCTTCTTTTTCTTCTTCTCCTCCTCATGTTAACACTCCCTATTAAATATATAATCCATAATATATATTCAATAGAAAATAATTTTATGTTCTATCTTAGATATCTATTTACATCTTTTAAGTCTATACCTGGATGAAGTGCAATATTTAATCCGTTGGCTAATATTATAGACAAGTCATCTATAGTCACATCTATATCCTTAGGAGTCACAATTGTATTAGCCATAAAGGGATTTAGTACTTCAACAATTAATTCATACTTGTCATCTTCAGATAATTGGTCTAACAAATTATAAAACTCTCTTCCCTGCTCAGCCTGCTCTTTTAATGAATCCAAAATCAAATCTAAAGTATCATTAACAATAGTTGCTGCATTTACAACTGTAGGGATACCTATGGCAATAACTGGAATCCCAAGAGTTTCTTTGTTTAATGCCATTCTCTTATTTCCAATTCCACTGCCTGGACTTATTCCTGTGTCAGCTATCTGGATAGTCTTACTAACCCTATCCATCTTTCTTGAGGCAAGAGCATCAACTGCTACTAGTAAATCTGGCTTTATCTTATCTACAACTCCCCTGACTATATCCATGCTTTCAATTCCTGTTATACCCATTACGCCAGGAGCCATAGCTGCAACATTTGCCACAGTCTCATCATACTCTTTATTATAATTAACAAAATACTGCCTAGTAACAAGTACCCTCTCTACAACTTTTGGTCCCAGTGCATCGGGACTTATATTCCAGTTGCCAAGTCCTATAATTAAAACCTTCGAATCATCCTTATTATATCCCATGCCTTGTATTTCTTTAGCTACAACCTTGCTTATCTCATCCTTTAAATCTTGATCAGCAACATTCAAACTTGGAACATCTATTGTAACATACTTACCTATTGCTTTTTGCATTATTTCTTGCCCATTCCTATTCAATACTTCTATCCTAGTTACTGAATAATTTTCCATTTCCAAGATATCAACTGATACTCCTTCAATTTCAACATCTTTTCCTTCAGTATACATTTCTCTTCTTTCAACAGCTAAATCTGTATAAATGTTATCCATACTATTCTCCTCTTTAATTATTTATCTACTAAAATTCTAACCATAAATAGGATTATTTATCCTTGCAATTTATTGATGTTCATGATAAAATAACGTGTGTTAGATTTATGAGGAGGTGAAGGTATTGGCAAATATTAAATCTGCTGAGAAAAGAATTTTAATTACTGAAAAGAAAACAGCTTTAAATAGAAGTAGAAAAACTGAGATAAAGACATATATAAAGAAATTTGAAGCAGCTGTTGATGCTGGTAATTTTGATGAAGCTAAGGCTATACTTGGACTTTTAGACAAAAAACTAAAAAAAGCGGTATACAAAAATGTAATCCATAAAAACACCGCAGCAAGAAAGGTTAGTAGACTTACTAAAAAGTTAAATCAAGCTATGTAAATAGAACTTCGGAAATCCGAAGTTTTCTTTATTTTTTATAGTAAGAATTCAACAAATCTTTTACCTACTTACAAAAACCTTATCTAATATTTTAGGAGAGGAAAGTTGTTTAATCCAAAACATCTTTCCTCTCCCTTATATAAGTTTTTTACATAGTCTAGTAATTAATATTTCCATATCTATCTTATGATCAGAATCACTAGTTTTGAATTTTTTATCAACAGCTAAAAGCAGGTTGTAAATTTTTTCTAAATCACTAGTTGCATACATCTTTGCCTGAGCAGATATCTTAGAAAACTCATAATCTTTTATATTAAGACTATCTTTTATTGAAGTGTCCATATAGTTACTTTCTCTATAAATTCTATAACTTAACATTAAACGAATCTGTCTAATTATCATAAACAATATCTTTGGTATCGGTTCATTTGATATATATATTTCATTAAAAACAGACAAGGCTCTGTCTATATCCCCACTATTAACTGAAGACAATAAATCAAATATGTTATTATCAATGGACTCTATCATTACAGTATCAATATCTTCCTTTGTTACTTCTCTACCTCTAGTAAAGCTAGCTACTTTCCTTATCTCGTTCTCTAAATCATAAAGAGTATAATTAGCATTCCTATTGAAATAAGAACTGTTCCTTACTAAATAATTAATATTGGAAAAAGATATGTTTAGACCATACTTATTGATTTCTTTTTCAACCCATTTGTTTAGAGAATTGTCCCTTAGCTTATCAAATTCAACTACTGCTTTTAGTTTCTTGTAATACCTATAAATTTTAAGAGTCTTTTTAAGCTGGTTATTTCCATCAAATAATATTAGGCACACATGGTCTCCCAGATTATCAAGATAGTCGTACACCTCTTTACTATTGTTTTCTTCTTTGTCGAAAAACAGTGATATATCTTTTACTACCACAACTTTCTTCGGGGACAAAAAAGGTAAGGTCTCACATGAATTTATCAAATCATCAAATGTCGATATTTTCCCATCTAGAGTCATAAAATTCAAAGATTCTAATGATTTATCTATGTAATTTTCCTTCAATAATTGAAGGCATTCATCCTTTAAATATTCTTCTACACCAGTGAACAAATAGCTTGTTCCTATATCTTTACTTAATAATTTAATAAATTCGTCGTATTTCATAATCTGCCCCTTCTTTTCTTATTATCAAAAATATCTTAATCAATAAATATGATACTAAATAGTAGGTTATATAAAGAAGTATCATATAATAATTTTCCCAGACAAATCCTGTTAATTTTCTTGCTTCATTTTTCCCTTTTAAGTAAGGAGTTATCTTTAAAGAATCATCATCTAATAAAAGCCTAATCATACCCATCTCGTCTGTCCTATATGTAATTGAATCTATATCATTTAATCTTGAAAGAACTTCATTGTTAGGATGTCCATAAAAATTATCTCTTCCCACAGAAATAATACTGTATTTTGGCATAGTATTAGCTAGAAAGACTTCTGTAGAAGAAGTATTACTGCCATGATGGCTTACCTTAAGAATTTCAACATCACTAATTATACTATTATTTATGATGTATTCAACCTCTTTTTCAATATCACCAGTAAAAAGAACCTCATGGTTTTTATATGACAAAAGGGAAACTAAGGACAAATTGTTTTGATTGTATTGATTGGATTTTCTATCCCTATCAGGCCATATAATATTAAGCTTTGTATTATTATCCAGATATATAGTGTCACCCTTTGCCAAAACTTTAATTGGTATATCGTATTCTTTAATATTATTAATCAGTTCATTTCCAATTGGTAAACTACTGGCATATATAGTACTTATATTTATTTCACCTAGTAGTGCATTAAGTCCTTGGCTATGATCCTCGTCAAAATGTGTAATTATAACAGCCTCTAAATCAAATATCCCATGTTTCTCTAAGTAAGGAAGGGTAATGTATTTACCTACATCGTTATTAGAAAATATGCTCCCCCCTGTGTCCATTAAGTAATTATATCCTTGGGATTTTATTAATATAGAATCCCCTTGTCCAACATCAATAAAATCAATTTCTATGCCATTATCCTTGTTTAAATATATACTATTTAACAAAACTAGTCCCACTAAATAATATAGTATTATTTTATTTAAAGCCTTTATGTTTTTCAAATCAATTATCCTAAATATAATTGCTATTGCTAAATAATAAACTAAAACTAGCAGTAGGTTTGGAGATCCAATCTTAAATGTGTTAAAGGATACATCTGCTAGAAAATCAACAATAATCCATTGAAAATCTAATAAAGAATTCAAAAAATGTCCTAATAAAGAGTTAATAATAGAAAATGTATAATTAAAAAAAATCATCAAAATAGCTAATATCAATGACAAAGATAATAAGGGTACCGTTATAAGATTGGCAATTAATCCTATCACAGATATAGTATTAAAATAATAGGATTGTATTGGCAACAGGCCAATATTTACAGCTAAAATTCCCGATATTGTTCCTACAATCTTACCTTTGAATGGATAAAAAATTTCCCTTATCCTAGGAGTAATAATAACTATTGACAATGTAGCTAAATATGATAATTGGAATCCAATATGAAATAAATAAAATGGATTAATAAATAGACTAATAAGGATTGAAAACATTATTGTGTTTATGGAATCATAGGGTTCATGAACTAATTGAGAATAAAATATTATGGTAAACATTAAGCTAGCTCTTATGGTCGAAGGTGGAAACCCTATCAAATAGCAATAAAACCAAAGAACTCCTAAGCTTATTATTATATTTGCTTTTCTATTAATAGCTAATCTTGACATTACAAAAATTATGAATCCAGAAATAATCCCTATATGTAATCCTGACACTGCTAATATGTGAGCTAAGCCAAGATCCCTGTACTTTTCTATATCCTCTTCTTCTAAATATGAAGAATCACCTAAGACAATACTTGATATTAATTTAGAATTCTCGTCATTAAGATAAGAATCGAATAAATCTTTTACGTCTTTATTAAACTTGTCCTTCAAGTTATAAAAACCATTATCATTTTCTGCAATAATATTTACAGAATAATCTTTTACCGACATTGTATTATGTATCCTATCTGATAATAAACTAAGCCTATAGTTAAAAAGCATAGGATTAGTATTCCTATTTGGCTGTTTTAATTCCCCATAAAATGAAATCCTGTCTCCTAAAGATACATCTTTATCACCAATTATAGTTAATAATATTTTTTCCTTCTTATCTTTTTTATCTACACTTTCAATTATAACAGCATATTTTGAATACTCATCATTACTGCTTATAATGTCATGAACTATACCAGTAAATTCATGTCTCTTGTTTCTATAAATTTCTAAGGTGTTCTCCTTATTAATGTTTGTAATAAGGATGCCAAGGAAGAAAAACATTAATATTATTGCTACATAATTAGACTTGTTTCTTAAAATTCCATATGTATAAAATATAATTATCAATGCAAGGAAAGAAAAAATCAAAAAATTATCCAATTCAAAATAATAGGATAATAATATCCCACCCATTATTGAAAACACCATAGGTGTAAATGGCTTGTCCATAAATTTCTCCCTTTGTATTTTTGTAGCTTTACTATATAATAAGATTAATAATAATTATAGCATATTAGATATTATTTGAGTATTAATAAAGTTAAAGGTGGTAATGAATTTGACTACAAAATTCTATATGGAAAATTCATATATAAGAGAACTAGAGGCTGAAATAACCGAAAAGAAATTTCATAACAACAAGTATTATATAAAGCTAAACAGAACTATATTCTATCCACATTTAGCTGGTGGACAACCTAGAGATTTAGGTACAATAAATGATATTGAAGTATTAAATGTTTATGAAGAAGGAGATGACATTGTTCATGTCTTAGAAAAGAACATAAGGGGGACTAATGTCAAATTAAGAATAGATTGGGAAAATAGAATGGATATGATGCAGCAACACACAGGACAACATCTTTTATCTGCTGTAATTTATAAGCTATATCATGGTGAGACATCAAGTTTACATATAGGCCTTAATTATTCTAGCATCGATATTGATCTACCTGAGTTTTCAGAAGAAGATATAGAAAAAATAGAATTGTTAGCAAATCGTATAATATATTCAAATTTAAAAATTAAAACTTATATTGTAAACAAAGATGAACTAAAAGGCATACCCCTTAGAAAGACTTCAAATATAGAGTCTAATATTAGAATTGTTGAAATAGACGGCTTCGATTATTCTCCTTGTGGTGGTACCCATTTAAGTTCTACTGGAGAAATCGGCATCATTAAAATCAATAAATGGGATAGAAAAAAGGGAAATTTAAGAATAGAATTCGTCTGTGGAAATAGAGCACTAAGGGATTATTCATGGAAAAACACATTAATAAAAAAGCTTAGTATTTTACTATCAGCTAAAGATACAGATGTCCTTTCAAAGGTTAATAAACTCTATGAAGACAAAAAAGAAATTGAAAAAGAAAATCGGGATTTAAGAGAAATAATCTATAGATTAAAAGGTGATAATTTCTTAAATGAAGTTAAGTATAGTAATGGAATTGGAATTATTTTTAAAGAATTAGAAGATATGGACTTTAAAGAACTAAACTTAATAGCAAATTATCTTAACACTAAAGAATATTTAATACAAGTATATGGCCTAAAAAATGCGAAAAAAGCTCAATTGTATATCTCAAAAACCAAGGACATAGATATAGACTTATTAGAAATATTTAAAAGCTTGTCTGAAAGATATGAAATTAAAGGTGGCGGAAATTCAACAACTGTGCAAGGTGGAGTAAAAGCAGATGAATTGACATCAATAATGAAAGATTTCACTAGTATTATAATAAAAAAATCAAAGGTTAGGACTTCCTAACCTTTAACTATTCATAACTGAGTATTTCTTTCCATAATTTTTCTTTAATCTTATCAATTTCATCATAATTGATGCATTTCTTGTATACAGTTTCTAATCGACTATGGGCTTCCTTTGCCCCTGATAAGCTTTCAATTCCCCTATTGATTAAAGTATCATAAATCTGAAGTTCTTCAACATTATCATGCTCACCATTGAAATATTCATCTAAATCAATTGTAGTATATATATAGTTTTTTATCCCTTTTGATGTAGATATAATGGTATCTAATTCTTTAATATAGAGACTATCTATTTTACTAGGAATTAAAGGATTGTTAAAAATCTCAATATGATAATTTCTAAAGATAGACTCATCTGCTATTCTACTAAGAAAAGTCGACTTGCCTGTACCAATATCTCCATTCAAATAGTACCTATCCTTAATGCCATCAATAATGGTAGAAGTATAATCAACGAAACCATCCGGTGTATATGCTGAAGTAAATAGATTTCTTTTTTTGAAACCTATATAATTTAATTCCTGTGATTTCTTTGAAAATATTCTTTCAATCACATTTTTAGTTAACTTATTAATCCCAACAAAATCCATTTTCTCCCTATTGCTCTGTTCGATTTCATCATATATTGGTTTGGCACTTTTAAAATAGTTATAAGCTTTTCTATATGCACTCCTATTCTGTTTTTTTGCCGCAAATATTTCAGACTTGTAAAGCTTAAGTAGCTCAACATCAATAAACTGACCTAAATTCACAATCATATCAGTTAATCCAGGAAACTTGGGGTCAATAATGTGTGGTGCAGTCCCATCCACTATTCCAATTCTTAACTCATCAATAACCACCCCATCAATTGAGTTAGGATCAGATGGGCAGTGATGAAACTCAACATTGTAACCAGATTGTATTGCTTTATTTCCTATATCTCGCATCAGGGAAGACTTGCCTCCCCCAGGCATTCCTTTTAATATATATAACATATTTCTATCAATATCAATAATATTATCATGATAACTAAAAAATCCAACAGATGTATTCCCACCTGGAAAAACCCTTCTAATATTTCCCATACATACTCCTCCTAATTATAGTATTATTATAATCTATTCAAAAAATAATATTAGGTGAGTTATTATTGCTATTTCTATTGATGAAAAATACTTATTTGTTTTCCTTCTCCATATCAATAAGCCTTCTTTTCATATCTATTCCACCGGCATATCCAACTAGTTTGTTATTAGATCCAATAACTCTATGGCATGGGACTGCTATCATTATCGGATTTCTGTTGCATGCCATACCTACTGCACGACTAGCTTTTTCATTTCCAACTTCAATGGCAATATCTTTATATGTCTTCGTTTCCCCGTAGGGTATATCACAAAGTGCTTTCCACACCCTTTTTTGAAATTCTGTTCCCCTTAACTCGAAAGGAAAAGTAAATTCTTTTCTTTTGCCATCAAAATATTCTGTAATCTCACCATATGCCATATCTGTAACTTTAGTTGCTACTCCATTATTTTTGACATCGGTAGTAATTTCCAAGTCAATTATTCTATCCCCTGCATACGTCATACGCAAATATCCAAATGGTGTTTTATATAATGCAAAATCCTTTTCCATTAGCACACCTTCCTTTTAAAATTCCATTAGCTATTCCATAATTTTATATTATTATACAATCTTTGTCTATCTCCAGCTCTTATATTAAACTAGACAATCTTATAATCCTTAATATATTAAAATATTCAATATACTTGTTTATATTTTTTTGAGACTAAAGTTTGACTGGATATGAAAAATATGTTAACTTGTAAATAAACTAGAAAGGAGGAAATACTTTGGATAAAAGGAGCTTGTTTACTTTAACTTATGGACTTTTTTTAGCAGGAGTAGAAGAGGATGGAAAAATG
>JGI24712J26585_10001222_pt1 | contig 22008 bp, 20 predicted proteins | sample BioPla3DNA2_FD_26585 | JGI IMG/M metagenome (IMG submission 26585)
CAGCCTAGCTAAAAGTAGCTAAGCTGAATATTTCTATGTTTTCTATTTTGCGGTTTCGATTGCAACTGCGACTGCAACTGTTGCACCAACCATTGGGTTATTACCCATTCCAATTAATCCCATCATTTCAACGTGTGCTGGAACAGAGCTTGAACCTGCAAATTGTGCATCTGAGTGCATTCTTCCCATTGTATCAGTCATTCCATATGATGCTGGGCCTGCTGCCATGTTATCTGGATGTAAAGTTCTTCCTGTACCACCACCACTTGCAACTGAAAAGAATTTTCTACCATGTTCAATAGCCCACTTTTTATATGTACCCATAACTGGATGTTGGAATCTTGTTGGGTTAGTTGAATTTCCTGTAATGGCTACGTCTACACCTTCGTGTATCATAATTGCAACACCTTCAGTAACATCGTCTGCACCATAGCACTTAACTTTTGCTCTTTCGCCATCACTGAAAGGAACTTCTCTAACAACTGTTAGTTTTTCTTCAAAATGGTCAAATGTTGTTTCTACATATGTAAATCCATTTATTCTGCTGATGATATATGCTGCATCTTTTCCAAGACCATTTAAAATAACTCTTAAATCTTCTTTTCTAACTTTGTTTGCAGATCTTGCAATTCCTATTGCACCTTCTGCAGCAGCAAAACTTTCGTGTCCAGCTGTAAATGCAAAACATTTTGTCTCTTCTCTTAAAAGCATAGCAGCTAAATTTCCATGTCCTAAACCAACTTCTCTAACTGTTGCAACTGAACCTGGAATACAAAATGCTTGTAACCCTTCACCTATTGCTTCAGCAGCATCAGCAGCTTTTTTAATACCTTTCTTAATTGCATAAGCGCAGCCTACAGTATATGCCCAAACTGCATTTTCAAATGCGATTGGTTGAACGCCTTTAACTATAGCTTCCACATTTATGCCTTTATCTAGACATATTTGCCTTGCTTCTTCTAAATTTTTAATTCCATTTGCATTCAAGAATTTATTAACTTTATCAATTCTTCTTTCATATCCTTCAAATCTAATCGCCATAGTTAGCCTCCTTATTCAACACGTGGGTTGATAAATTTAACTGCATCGTCAAATCTTCCATATTTTCCTGTACAGTTTTTTAAAGCAACTTCAGGAGCAATGCCTTTCACATTGATTTGCTCCATCATTGGTCCTATTTTAACAAACTCATATCCGATTATTTCATCATTCTTGTCAAGGCCAAGTCTAGTTACATAACCTTCAGCTACTTCTAAATATCTTGGTCCTTTCAAAGTTGTTGAATATGTTGTTCCAACTTGACTTCTTAATCCTTTCCCAAGATCTTCTAAACCTGCTCCAATTGGTAGGCCATTTTCTGAAAAAGCAGTTTGTGATCTTCCATAAACGATTTGCAAAAATAGCTCTCTCATTGCTGTGTTAATTGCATCACAAACTAGGTCAGTATTAAGTGCTTCTATAATAGTTTTCCCAGTTAAAATTTCAGCAGCCATAGCAGCAGAGTGTGTCATTCCTGAACACCCTAAAGTCTCTATTAAAGCTTCTTCAATAATGCCATTTTTAACATTTAATGTTAATTTGCATGCACCTTGCTGTGGAGCACACCAACCAACACCGTGAGTTAAACCCGAAATATCTTTAACTTCTTTAGCTTGAACCCATTTACCTTCTTCAGGAATAGCGGCTGGACCATGGTTTGCACCTTTAGCAACACAATACATTTCTTTTACTTCTTTTGAATATTGCATTGAAATCCTCCTTATTATCTTGTGTCAACATAAAGTTGACTTATATTCATATCTTAATAACTATATCATTTTATGCGACTTTGTGTAAATTAAAAGGAGCTTGTTTGCAAGTAAGGTTGCAGGTAAAAACTAGCCTAAAAAAGAAAGAAGGTGCTTTTCAGCACCTTCCTCTCGAATATTGCATTAAGGATTTATACACCTGCTCCTGCAGGTGGGTGAACTGTCTAAGATATCTGCCTTCCCGGTATCAAGTTGCCTTGGGGCTTGACATCCAAATTAGAACTCCGTAAACCCGTAATCGTATTAGGGTGAAAATCTAACTTAATGTTTTCAATATCCTTCGAGCAATTTTATTATACCATATTGAAATTAGCATTTTCAAGACTGAATTAAAAAATCAACATTAAATAAAATAAAAATATACGATTTTTAGGCAATCAAAAGCTATAGCTAAGCATTATCTTGATTAGAAATAAAATTTACAATTGGAATATCTACATCAGCCCAGTCTAAGTCTTTTATGTCTTTTATGTGAAGCCATTTGTAATCATTATGCTCTTTTAAAACTAAAGTCCCTGAAGATAACTTGCACCAAAAAGCATTTAATTTAATATCCTTATCTAGATAACTATGCTCTACTGTCATGATGAAATCACCAACTGTTATTTCAGCATCAAACTCTTCTTTAATTTCTCTAACAAGAGCTTCAGGTAGTGTCTCGCCTATTTCAATTTTGCCACCAGGGAACTCCCATTTACCACCAAGGGGTTTTTCCAAATTTCTTTGAGTACAAAAAATCTCACCGTTTTCATTTTTGATAACTGCAGCCACAACTTCAATTGATTTATCTGAAGATTTTTTCTTTTTATGTTTTGTATCAAGTGATCTGCCAAAGACGACATATCGCTGATAGAAAAATGCTGGTAAGCCATTTGCAAGCATTATGCAAATAAGAATTACTTTATCAGAAAGCGGAAAGACTACTAGCTTATTTAATTGCACTATTGCCCAACAATTAAAAGGAATAGAAAATGCATAGTATAAGACAAATAATAGCATAGCTTTAGGGACATTACTTGCAGATTTAAAAGTGTATTTCCTATTAAATGTAAAGTTCCAAATTACTGAAAGTGATACGGCAATAAAGTATGAAAGACCATAGGTTTTACCAGTGTCTGGATCATAAAAGATTTCTGTAAGCCAAGGTTGCTTTTGATAAATAGCATCAAATGAGACATGTTTATCAAGTTTTATTGCATCAGATAATATTATGTAAGCTGTTAGCTGAATAAGGCCTCCTGAAATTGCAATGATTGCATATTTTAAAAACCTTTTCGCTTTCTTTTTTCTTGCAGCTTTAAGCTCTTCTAGAGACAACTCTTTAGAGTCCGTTGCTGAAATAGACTCTTCTCTTTCAGAAATAGGTTTAGTCTCAGATATTAAAATATCATTTTCTAAAACTTGATTGTCTTTAGTTTTGTCTTCCAAAATTTTGCTCCTTTTTTTAGTTTTTATAAAAATAGCACTGCTTTTGCTGCAATGCTATTGTATTATATTTTATAATTTTTTACTAGAGCGATTATTCTTTTTCCTTTTTGTCCACACTAGTATCAATTGATTTTCTAAAAACAACAAAGCGTTGATATAAAAATTCAGTTATAAAGTTTATAAGCATTGTCATAATAAGTATAAGCTTATCTGCAAATTTAAAAGTCATCTTTTTATTTAATTGCACTAACCACCAACATGATAATGGTGTAAATACTAAATAATATAGAGCAACAAGTAGCATAGCCTTTGGAACATTGCTTGCAGATTTAAAGGTATATTTTCTATTAAAAGTAAAATTCCAAATAACTGATAAAGTTAATGCAATAAAGTATGAAAGTCCATAAGTTTTGCCGCTTTCTGGATCATAGAAAATTTCTGTAAGCCAAGGTTGCTTTTGATAAATTGAATCAAAGGAGACATGTCTATCAAGTTTTATTAAGTCTGCAAGTATGATGTATGAAACAATTTGTATAATACCTGCAGATGCCGCAATTAAAGCATATTTTATAAATCTAAATATACTCTTTTTTCTTAAAGCCTTTATTTCTTCTGGCGACAACTTATTAGAGTTTGCAGATGTGCTATCCCCTGTTTTATCATCAATAACTAGCTTGTCTTCAGCTTTAAGTTTTTCTTGCGACAATTTGCTAGAATCTATTGATTGATTATTATCTATTGTTTCCTGGGTTTCTTCTTGTGTTAACTCTTTTGAATTAATAGATAAACCATCTGCTGTTGATTCATCAACTGGGCTAGAAATTTCTTGATTTCTGGGTTGTTTATCTTCCAAAATGCTTCTCCTTACTTATGCTTTATTTTATAAAAAATAGCACTGCATGGTTGCAATGCTATTGTATTATAATTTATAGATTTTTACTAGATGCTAGATAGATAATTATTTTTTAATTCGCCTACAGTTTTAATATAGATTTTTATTTGTTAACTAATTGTTTTTCCTTAAATTTTGGCTTAAATATAAATTTTTAATACAGGTATTTGCCTACAGTTTTAATGTAAATTTTTACTAAATGACTGATTGTTTTTAGTCCGCCCTTAAGTTGAATGTGAAATTTTAATAGACGAATAATTATTTTTTGACCAATCCACAATTTTTAATTATGATACAAGATTTATGTGATTGATCTACACCAAGTCTATATTTATCGTTGTCACCATCATTTGTAGGTCTATTTATTGAAGCAATATTCATTAAGTCATAAATTTTTACACTTTGCAAATCAGCTTGATTAACATATTGTGTATATGAATGATTTGAAGAGTCTAAGAAAATAGTCAATCTTAAATCATATGAATTTTTATTCGTATCAGTTTGTAAATATTCTTCTTTTAATTCTATTTTATAAAATCCCGTTTCATCAGTTTTTGCTTCAAAATAATCTGGAGTACCACTTTGATCTGACGTAGAAACTGTTAATCTTACCGTTACATTTGCTACCCTTGCATTTGATGCAAGATTTACAAAACTCGTATTATCAAATGTCTCATATACATAGCCTGCAATAAAAAATCCGCCATCTCGTATATCAAAATCAGAAGCTTGATGTATATTTGAAGAAAATTCCTTCATAACAAACTCTACAAAAGTTGCTGGAGTATCACCTGATTTTCTTTTATATTGTTTCATTTCATATAAATGACCTTGCATAACTTTCAAAAATACAGTTGGTGTCCAAGCACTCATTCCATATTTTAAAGATGTTTCTATGTTTAATGTTTCTTGCTCAACAATGTCAATTGTAGGCCATTGTCCATTTGAAAGCTTGTGGCTTGAATTTGTAGAATCTGAGCCTTGGATGGAATATAAATACCAGTCTAAAATAAGCCTATCATATTTATGATAAAAACCTGAGTCTTCTGTTTGAAAATAAGATGCGGTGACAGATTCATTAAATATCATATATGCAACCGTATTTTTAATTAAATCATATGCATTTGTATCAGTGCCTTCTTTCCATTGATATTCAATTTCTTCTTCAACGGTAACTTTTTCAACACCATGATATATTTCTTCATATGATAAAAAGTGCTCTTTATTTGATTGATAAACTTCAAAAACAACTCCTCTTCTTTCTAAAGCTGGGATAACCACTTTATTGTATGTTAAAAGACTTGTCAATTTTTTAGGTACATTATCAGCATTATTTTCTCTAACATAATCAACATTTACATCTAACGCAAGAGCGTTTGACCAATATGGATTTAGTAAAGCCACCCTATTTGGTAAATATCTATCAATTTTTTGTTCTGCTGGCAAGGTATCATTTAAAGCATAAAGATAATCTGAGGCTGCAACAGCAAAGTTTGCTCCACCTTTATGACCTATAAACCTAACTTCAAAAGGCCTTATAAATCCCTTAGCAGATTCAGTAACTGCTTTTGTAGAAATTTTAGGATCAATAACATGTTTTTTATATGCAGTTACAAAAGCTTCTAACAAATTAAATGAAGCAGTTTTTATGCCGTCTTCTACTTTATATTCACTTTTAGTTCTATCAAAAATTTTATAGCTAAAATCTAAAACATTGCCTTCGGAATCAACCATGTCTGCAAAGCGCTCATAGTGAAATATCCCAACTGAAAATTCAGCTTCATCCCAAAACTTGGTTAAATCAATAGATTCATCTTCTTCTTTTAAAGAAGCTATATTAAGCTTTGTAGTTGCATTTGTTGATAAGACAGTTTTGCCAGTTTGAACATATGCAGCTTTAGCTAATGCAAGCTCTTCTTTTTTATCATATTCTTTATATCCGTTAAACAATATTGCAATCGGTCTATCAGCTTTTAACTCTGTAACCCACTCAATATCAAGTTCATAATCTAGAAATTCTTCAGGCTTTTCTACAGCATTTAGCTCTTGAAACCAAGATGTAGATTTTTCTGGAGGTTTTTTACAACTAACTAAAAAAATTGAAGTCAAAAAGACTGCAACTAATAACACTAATACAAAAACAAAACTTCTCTTTTTCATTCTATCCTTTACGCCCTTATTTTCTATTTAACATTTTAATAAAAGTATGACATATAATCTACTGTTTATTGCCATACTTTTAACTGTTCAATTATTTTTCAAGCTTTTTTATTGTAACTTACAAAAATTAATGTTTTAGTACTATCTACCATATGTACGAATTAAAAATCTATAATAATCTAAGTCGACATCATCTAAAGTAGATAGTGTGCAGCGATACTCCCAGTTACCCTCTGCAACTCCTGGTACATTTATTCTTGTGTCACTACCATATGCCGAAAGGTCTTGAACTGGCATAACAACTAAATTTGCTGAGCTTGCAAATAATACTCTTGCTATTGCCCTTACACCTTTACTATATTTTCCACCTGCGCCCCAACTATCAGATTCATCAACATCAATATATTCTAAAACATTTCGTCTTACAAAATTGTCTAATTTTTGAAGCCAGCCTAATGTTGTATCATTATCATGAGTTCCTGTATATGCTACAGTATTTTTTATGTAGTTATATGGAAGATGAGGATTTGTTTTTGATCCATCAAATCCAAATTGCATAACTCTCATTCCAGGAAAACCTGAATCACATAAAAACTTTTCAACTTTTTCATCTATTATACCAAGGTCTTCGGCGACAATTTTAGGAGATTTAACTTTCTTTTCCAAAGCTTTCCATAAATCCATGCCTGGGCCTTCTTTCCATTTTCCTTCTTTTGCAGTTGTTGCAGTAGTAGGAACTGCCCAATATTCACATAGACCTCTAAAGTGATCGATTCTCAATATGTCATAAAGTTTAAAGTTATGTAAGATTCTATCTATGAACCAATCATAATCTCTAAGTTTTAGTTTTTTATAGTCATATAAAGGGTTCCCCCATAACTGACCATCTTTAGCAAAATAATCTGGTGGAACACCTGCAACTTCAGTAGGATTATCTTCTTTATCAAGCATAAAAATTTCTTTATTTGCCCATACATCACTTGAATTTAAAGAAACATAAATTGGCATATCACCAAAAATTTCTACATCTTGACTATTTGCATACGCTTTCAATGCAAGCCATTGCTTGAAAAATACATATTGCTCGAAATAATAATATTCTACAAGTTGTTGATTTTCTTTAAAAAATTTATCTAATGCTTCTTTTTTTCTATCTCTAAGTGGCTTTTCCCAAGATCTCCATTCAGCATCTATACCACTGCTACCTTCATTTAAGCTTTTAAGTTTTGTATCACGAATTGCCATATACATTGCATAATCATATAGCCATGACTTTTCTTTTTCTGCAAACTCTCTTACATTATTTCTATATCCCTCATCAATTCTAGAATATGCTATTTCTAAAATTTTTCTCTTATTAACTCTTGCAAAATGATACTCAACTTTGTATGGGGAAATAACTTTAAATTGATTTAACTCATCTTGGCTAATTAAATTATCACCTAATGCTGTGACATCAATTAGCATATAGTTGCCAGCAAAAGCAGAAACTGCGCTATATGGCGAATTACCTGCCCCTATTGTTGTTATTGGTAAAACTTGCCAAACTTTAAAGCCAATTTCTCTGATATAATCAACAAAAAACTTGGCATTAACACCAAAGTCCCCTATACCATATTCACTCATTAACGCACTAACAGGTAGTAAAACGCCTGCTTTTCGTTTATCCATTATTGCCTCCATTGGAATGTTTTAAAATTGAAAATATATTAAACAACTATTCAGTATCGCCATTTTCTTCATTGTCTATCTCACTAGTATGCTCAACTGTATCAGTTATTAAAGCTGCACGTTCTTTTTTCGTTGTCTCTTCAGACTCTTCATCACAACTATCTTCTACTATCTCAGCATCAAGGGTTGCAGTTTGTATTGTTTCATCTTCACTAGCCACACAAACCCCTTCATTTAATTCTTCACTTAGTGGAATATGTTCTCTATATAACCATGCTTTTTTAAATGTCATCAAAGAGCCTATGAAAAAAGCTAAAACAAATATCATAGCAAAAAACAACATATAAAATATTTGTGCTAGTGCATTTCCATCTTTAATAGAAACTCTCATTACTATTCCAAGTATGTATAGTAATCCACCAATAGTAGCTGATATGCCAAAGCTAGGTCTTGCCATTTCAAAAATAATCAAAGCTAAACCTAGTAATAACACTAAGACAATTCCTAAAGTTAATCCTTGAAATAATATTACAAATTCCTTTACAAATCCCATTAAATCCTCTTCTTGCGTGAAATTCAATCAAATAGATTATATAACAAATACAAGGTATTTTCAATGTTTCAAAAATAGAAAAGCCTCTTAGTGTTAAAGTTATTTTTTCAATATAGTTTTATAGCCTTTACCATATTGTACACATCTACTCACTCTACTCAATGTAGCAGATGATATTTCAGTTTCAGCTATAACTTCAGCATAGGTTTTGCCAGCAAGTAGTAATGTAGCAGCTTTAACTCTTTGTGCCATTTGCTCAACCTCTTTATTCGTACACAAATCAGCAAAAAAGTTTTCGCACTCTTCTATTGTTTCTAGCTTCAATATTGATTCATACAATTTTTTAATATCCTTTTCCATTTTTATATCACCTACAATTTATATATTCAGCCATCAAAAATCGGCTTTTTACTCCGTAGTTACCTTGGACAATACAACTTTACCATATACCTTATTTTATATTTACTTCACATAAATTCATTTTAGTTAGGTTTAAATATAGCCGTATTGTACTTTGATTTTTACAAGCTCTAAAACCATGTTATTTTACTTCTATACCGTCTTCACAAAGATACCCATCTTCTTCAGACTTCAACAAAAAAGCTTTTGTTTTTGGTGACTTAGGGTTATCAAACACTTGAATTGGGGTACCCATTTCTTCAATAACTCCATCAGCCATAAATATTACTTTATCTGAAATATCTCTTGCAAAAGACATCTCATGTGTGACAATTATCATTGTTCGATTTTTAGATCTAAGGTTTTTTATAACCTTTAAAACTTCACCAGTAAGCTCTGGGTCAAGAGCGGAAGTGGGCTCATCAAAACAAATAATTTTTGGTCTTAAAGCCATGGCTCTAGCAATTGCAACACGCTGTTGTTGACCTCCTGAAAGTTGGAAAGGATAGTTTTCAAGTTTATCTATTAAACCTACTTGACATAATAAATCCCTAGCTTCTGATTCTACTTTTTTCTTAATTTCATCAAGACTTAAAACACTAGCTTTACTTTCTTTTATAGACATAATTTCAAGTTTTTTGCCTTCTATAAGCTCTTTGTTTTCTTCAGATTTGTTTTTCTTATACTCAGCTTTTAATGTCTTTAATTCTAAATTTAACTCTTTAAGTTTTGCTCGCTTTTCTAAATTAAATTCATTAATTTTCTTTTGTCTTTTTTCTTTTGCTTGTAATACGAGTGGTAACATCACATTTTTCAATGTTGTATATTGTGGGAACAAATTAAAGTTTTGAAAAACCATACCAAAGTTTAATCTCTTTTCCCTAATATTTGCAAAGTTTTGACTTCCATTAGTACTGCTTTCACTTTTTGAAAAAAGCACTTCATCTTCAACTTGAATTAAACCTTCATCTGCATCCTCTAAGAAATTTAAGCATCTTAAAAGAGTGGTTTTCCCAGAACCTGAGGAACCTATGATAGATAAAATCTCACCTTTATTAACACTAAAAGAAACACCCTTTAAAACCTCAAGTGTTCCAAAGTTTTTCTTTAGATTTTCTACTATTAATAATGGCTTGTCTTTTGCACTCATATATCTACCTTAAATTTTGTAATAGTCTAATTTCTTTTCTAAATAGCCAAATAACAGGGTTAAGCCTCCAATAAAGATTAAGTAAAATACACCCGTGAAAAATAGTGGCCAAATTATTCCATGTCTTGCAGTCTGAAACTGAGCAGCTTGAATTAATTCAACTATCATTATGACTCTTGCAAGGGATGTATCTTTTACAAGTGTTGTTACTTCATTTCCCATTGGTGGCAATATTCTTTTTACAATTTGCATTAAAACTATGTGGAAAAACACTTGCCTTTTTTTCATACCAAGGACATAACCTGCCTCATATTGCCCTTGCGGTATGCTTTCAAGTCCGCCTCTATATATTTCTGAAAAATAGCAGGCATAGTTAATTACAAATGCAATTAAAACTGCTGCAAGTCTTGACTTAAATGGAGCATTAAAAACTAAACCTGGAACATAAAAAACAACTATTACTTGAAGCATTAAAGGTGTTCCTCTAATTATCCAAACAAATGTTTTTGTAAGCCACTTTAAAGGCTTAAATTTGCTAACTGCACCAAACATTATCAGCAAACCAAGTGGTACTGATAAAGCTAAAGTAACGAAGAAAATGATGAGAGTGTAGCCAAACCCATCCATTAAATCGCTAAATACACTTGCAAAACTTACAGCAAACAACATCGCTATCCTCATTGAACCTGGCTAGAAAACTAACCAGGTTCACCTTAAACTACCTATTTACTTTTTGGATATGAAATTGGTTCAAATATTGTATAACCAATTACCATCTTTCCTTTATTTTTAATTGATTTTAAAGCTCCATCGGTTGCTTCTCTTTTTTCATATGTATCTGGAACAATTAAATCTGGATCTAAACCATATGTTTTTGCAATATCAAGTAGTTTCCCATCTTTTTTAAGTTGAACTATTTGGAAATAAACTTCATCTATTAAAGAAACATTTCCTTTCTTTGCTGCAATACCATATTCTTCTTTTCCTAAATCAAATGCTTTTACAACAGCTAAATCACTAAAACCATCTTTTGTAACATAGTTGTTTGCTAAAGTACTATCCATAACACCAGCATCAATTGCCCCTGATTTGATTTCAGTTAAAATTTCTATTTGAGTTTGTGCCGCAACATAGGTTTTAACAGTTGCTACAGGTGGATCGAAAACTCCATCTACTGTTTTTCCTTGAACTGCGTCTTCTCCTGCAGAACCAGCTTCAGCTGATACAGTTTTTGTTGCCAAGACATCTTTACTTGTATAGTTTGCAAGTTCAGTCTTTTTAACAACAACTACTTGTTTGTTATTTAAATATCCTGGTGACATTTCAAATTCTTTTATTCTGTCTGGACGTATTGTCATACCATTCCAAATCAAATCAATTGAGCCACTTTTAATTTCTATTTCTTTGTTATTCCAATTAATTAACTTGAACTCAACACCAACACCGATTTTATCAGCAACCGCTCTTGCTAAATCTGTGTCAAAGCCGATGAGATCATCACCTGGCTTATCTTTACAGCCTATTAAACCAACAGCTAATGAAGCTACCAAAACAATGATTAGTGTTACTACTAAAATTTTCTTTTTCATAAATAATCTCCTTTTTTTGTAATTATTATTGTATTGTCATTATACTTTAGTAAACTAAAGAAGTAAAGTGTTTTTGTAAATCTTTTTTGTAAAAGGCTAATTTAGTCATACAGCTTGATAAAAGCCTACCCTTAACAAAAAACCATTTCGTTAAATTAGGGCTTTTCAAAAGTTGCACTTACTCTGAAATTAACTACAAAAAACCATTTAGTTAAATCGGGGCTTCTCAAAAGTTGCGCTTACTCTAAAATTAACTACAAAAAACCATTTCGTTAAATTAGAGCTTCTCAAAAGTTGCACTTACTCTAAAATTAACTACAAAAAACCATTTAGGCTTAGAGCTTTTATTTTGTTTTTTAAATATAAAATTATATAATATGTTCATCATAATAACTACGAAAGGTTTTTAGATGGATTTACTTAAAAAATTATGTATTAAAGATTATAAAAAGGTAGACGATCCAAAAGTTCGAGCAAAGTATGGAATTGTTGCTGGTATTAGTGGAATAATAATAAATATACTACTCTTTATTAGCAAACTAGTTGTTGGAATATTATCTGGTAGTATCACGATAGTTGCTGATGCTGTAAATAACTTTAGTGACTTAAGCTCTTCAACTGTTTCAATTGTAGGATTCAAATTATCTTCAAAGCCTGCAGATTCAGAACACCCTTATGGGCATGAGAGAATTGAGCAAATATCCGCCCTCATTGTTGCCCTATTTGTCTTTGCTGTTGGTGCAATTTTAGCAAAAACTTCAATTGATAAGATAATAAAACCAGAAGAGCTAACTATCTCTTTGTACACATATATAATCTTAGGAATTGGTATACTCTTAAAAATAGTTCAAATGGTAATCAACTATAACTTTGGAAAATGCATATCTAGCCAAACACTAAAAGCAGTGGGAGATGACAGCAGAAATGACATTATTACAACAACCGTTGTTTTAATTTCTACTATTGTAATTAAGTTTACAGGAGTAAATATTGATGGTTATGCAGGCTTACTAGTATCCCTATTTATTATCATTTCAAGCATTATTTTAATTAAAGAAACCATTAATCCATTAATTGGAATTAAACCCAAACAAGAGCTAGTTAAAAAGCTAAAAACTACCCTTTTGTCATATGAAAACATTATTGGTGTTNACGATGTAATGATACATTCCTATGGTGAAAAAACAGCTTTTGCAGTTGCACACTTAGAAGTCCCAGCTGAAAAAGATTTTGTTGAGATGCATAATTTAATTGATAAAATAGAAAATGAAATTCAAGATAACCTAGGTATTCATATAACAATTCACATGGATCCAGTTGATACTACCAATCCAAAAATACAAGAATTAAAGGAAAGATGTGCCAAAGTAATCATTGCCTTTGGCGAAGGCTTTTCATTGCATAATTTTAGGGTAGTCTTTGGAAATGATTATGTAAATATTATTTTTGATGTTGTAATTCCTTTCAAAAGCAAAACAACTTTAAGTGCCGTCAAAAAAGCTTTAAAAGAAGAATTTAAAAATGAAGAAATCAAACATCGTTTTGTTTTAGAAGAAGATAGAGATTATGTCTAACTAAAATATTAGAACAAAGCTTACTTTACGATATAGAGAAAACTTAAATAGGCTCATACTATTATAAATATGTTGAAATAAAATAATAAAAACCATATCTAAAAACAACTTTAATTAGACAAGAAAATTTTACAATTAAGCGCATGAATTTTTAAATATATTGAAATAAAATAATAAAAGCCATATCTAAAAAAACAACCTTAATTAAACAAGAAAAACTTTACAATTACGTGCATAAATTTTGCACTTTTTTTTACATAATCCCATCTTTAATATTTGATTTATGTGTGATAGAATGTTATTGGTAGTGTTACCGTAATTCTATAGACTTTAAGGAGGTGGGTTTATGATTATTGGTGTTCCAAAAGAGATTATGAATGAAGAAGCTAGAGTTTCTGTTATACCAGAAACTGTTAAAGGCTATATAGCAGATGGACATACTGTTTTAGTTGAAACAAATGCTGGTATAGGGTCACATTTTAGCGATGCTGACTATGAGGCAGCTGGTGCAACTATTATGAAAGATGTTGCTAAGTTATATGAAAAAGCTGACATTATTTTAAAGGTTAAAGAACCACTGTTTAATGAAAAATTAGGAAAGCATGAGATTGAATTAATGCATAAAGGGCAATATTTAATCACCTTTATACATCCAGCTTCACCTGCAAATCATCAAATGGTTCAAGATATGGCAAAACAAGGAATTATTGCTTTCACCTTAGATGGTGTTCCAAGAATTTCAAGAGCTCAAAATATGGATGCCCTTACTTCTATGAGCACATGTGCTGGATATAAAGGGATGTTACTTGCTTTTGATGCCTTACCAAAATTTGTACCGCCTATATTTAGTGCAGTTGGTGGAACACCTCCTGCTAAAGTTTTAGTTATAGGGGCTGGAGTTGGTGGACTTCAAGCTTTAGCTACAGGAAAAAGAATGGGCGCATCTTTAAAAGCTATTGACATTAGACCTATGGCTATGGAAAATGCTCAAAGCTTAGGTGCAAAAATAGTTGATACTGGAGTACCTGGCGAAATTGCAATTGCTAAAGGTGGATATGCAAATTCTCTATCTGAAGAATGGCTTCAAAAAGAAAGAGAAGCTATTGCTGCAGCAGTTAAAGAAGCTGATATAATTTTCTGTTCCGCTTTAGTTCCTGGAGAAACTGCTCCTATCTTAATCACTGAAGATATGGTTAAATCAATGGATGCAGGAAGTGTAATAGTTGATATTTCAATTGACCAAGGTGGAAACTGTGAAATTACAGAGCCAGCTAAAACTTGCAAAAAGCATGGAGTTACTATAATCGGGATCAAAAACATCCCAGGCTTATTGCCTACAAGTTCAACTTGGATGTTTGCAAAAAACATTTCTAATCTATTTAAATATATGGTTAAAGATAACAAAATTAATATTGATATGTCTGATGAAATCTTTGAACAAACCTTAGTTACAATTGATGGAAAGATTGTACACAAAGGAACTTTAAAGGCTTTAAAGAAATAGACATAAATAAAACAAGCTAAATATATAAAGCCTTGTTCCATACATTATGGTCAGGGCTTTTATTACGAATTAAATTAAATTTAATATGTAAAAATATATAATAATTCGACTAACTTAAATATACAAATGTAGGATCAAACTTAGTTTATTCGTAATTAAACTAAACTTAAAGGTAAAAATTAAGGAGGAAATCTTATGAAAGAATTGATTTTAGTTGCTATTTTTTTAGTTTCAACTATTGTTGGTTACCTTATCATTAAAAATGTTCCAAGTCTTTTGCATACCCCCCTTATGTCAGGAATGAATGCCCTTTCTGGCATCACTGTTTTAGGGGCACTTACTGCAACTTTTGCAGCTGTACTTGCAGATGGACTTGGTCTTCAAATTGTTGGACAAATTTTAGGATTTCTAGCAATTGTATTAGCCATGATAAATGTCGCTGGTGGCTTTGGTGTAACTCACAGGATGCTTAGAATGTTTGACAAGAAAAAGAAGAAAGGAGGCAAACTATGAATCCAATTGCTTATTACATAATTTGTGCACTTTTATCTATTGGTGTTTTAGTTGGCATTGCTCTAATGAGCAAAGTGAAAACTGCGATTATAGGAAATCTCTTTAGTTCAGTATGCATGCTTATAGCCATAGTAATAACACTCCTTTATTACAAAGTCTTTTCAGCTACTGGGACAGCAAAGTGGCTTGCACCATTAATTTTACTTGTAGCAATGGTACTTGGTGGAGTTATTGGTCTTATCTGGACAAAGAGAGTTCGGATGATTGAAATGCCACAAATTGTTGCCCTATTTAATGGTTTTGGTGGAGCAGCAAGTGCGCTGGTTGGGATCATTTCTTTGCTTGGAATATCTGTTTCAGTTGAAGGTGGATATTTCTCAAATATCAATATATACTTTTCAAATACAACTGCAGGTCTAGCCCTTGCTGTTGGTATGATAACTTTAGTTGGCTCATTGATTGCTGCTGGAAAACTTCATAAAATTTTACCTCAAAAACCGATTGTATATAAAAATCATCAAGTTTATACAATTATCTTTTTAGCTCTAACAATAGCTTCAATCATCGCTTCAGCTTTCATTTCTTTAAATCCAAAATTTTCTACGGCTTTAAGAATTATAGTAATTGTTCTAGGACTACTTTCAAGCACAGCGTTTTCAATCTTTTTTGCAATAAGGGTTGGCGGTGCAGATATGCCTGTTATGATTTCACTTTTAAACTCTTTAAGTGGTGTTGCAGGTTCTATTGCTGGTATGGCAATTGGGGATATTTTACTTGTTGCAGTTGGGGGTATTGTAGGAGCTAGCGGATTGCTACTAACTCAAATTATGTGTAAAGCTATGAATAGAAAACTCTCAAGCATCTTACTTGGGAAAACTTCCATTTCAGCTAAAACAAAATCAACTTCAACAGATACCACTAATTTAGCAAAAGAAGAAAAGTCTCTTTCAAAACTCAATCATATTGAAATTACTAAAAATGCTAAAAACATCATCATTGTTCCAGGTTATGGCATGGCCTTAGCTCAAGCTCAACATTTAGTTAAACAACTTGCAGATAAACTAGTATCATTTGGTTCTAGTGTTAGATTTGCAATTCATCCAGTTGCAGGAAGAATGCCAGGACATATGAATGTTTTACTTGCTGAAGCAGATGTTCCATATGATGAGCTTTATCAAATGGAAGATATAAATGATGATTTTCAAAATACTGATTTAGTCATTGTAGTTGGTGCAAATGACGTTATCAACCCTGCTGCAAATACTGCTGAAGGTACTCCAATTTATGGTATGCCAATTTTAGATGTGGAACATGCAAAGCACATAATCATTTTAAATTACGATTTAAAACCAGGTTATGCAGGAGTAGACAATCCTCTATACTCTGACACTTCAAAAACTACCCTATTACTTGGCGATGCTAAAAACACTCTTGCTACTTTTATCAATGATTTAGATTCAAAAAGCGAAACTATATCTAAGCAAGAAGAAACAATTTCTGCTTGGGAGCAAAAAGTTAAAGAAGCGAAAAATGTCATTATTGTTCCAGGCTATGGCATGGCTTTAGCTCAAGCCCAACATCTTGTCAAAAAGCTTGGAGACACATTTGAAGAAAATGGTGCAAAAGTTAGATTTGCAATTCATCCAGTTGCAGGAAGAATGCCAGGACATATGAATGTTTTGCTTGCTGAAGCAGATGTTCCATATGACGAGCTTTATCAAATGGAAGATATAAATGATGATTTCCAAAATACTGATTTAGTGGTGGTTGTTGGTGCAAACGATGTTATCAATCCTGCCGCAAATACTGCTGAAGGTACACCAATTTATGGTATGCCAATACTAAACGTAGATAAGGCAAAATATGTCTTAATCTTAAATTATGATCTAAAACCAGGTTATGCAGGCGTAGACAATCCTTTATATACGGAAGATAAAAAAGTTCAACTTCTCCTTGGTGATGCTTCAAAAACTTTACCAAATGTCATAGAAATCTTTTCAAAACAATCTACTCCTACTAAGTCTACCAAAAAAGAAAGTGCCTCATATATTGACATAATAAATAAGGCTCAAAATGCAATCATTGTTCCAGGTTATGGCATGGCTTTAGCTCAAGCTCAACATCTTGTAAAGCAACTAGCAGATAAGTTAGAAAGCAAAGGCATAAAGGTTAGATATGCAATACATCCAGTTGCAGGTAGAATGCCAGGACATATGAATGTTTTACTTGCTGAAGCAGATGTTCCGTATGATGAACTATATCAAATGGAAGAAATTAACGATGACTTTGATAAAACTGATATTGCAATCGTTGTTGGTGCAAACGATGTTATCAATCCTGCTGCAAATACTGCTGAGGGCACACCAATTTATGGCATGCCTATTTTAAATGTCAATCAAGCAAAACACATAGTCATTTTAAACTATGATTTAAAACCAGGATATGCAGGTGTAGATAATCCTTTATACAACGATAAAGAAAAAGTTACCCTACTCCTAGGAGATGCTTCAGAAACTTTAAAGAAAATGCTTAGTGAAATTTAGCCATAACATATCTTTTTTACCAAAAAACAAGAGCTGCGAATTTAATTTTCACAGCTCTTTTTCTATATATTCTATAACTAGTTTCTATAAAAATTACCCCAGAAGCAAGCACTCTCTTCCCATACATACTTATAACTAGTTTCTATAAAAAGAAGGCTGCCATAGAAGCAAATAGTCTTTTCTACATATTCTATAACTAGTTCCTATAAAAAAAGTTGTCACATAGACAAACAGCCTTTTCTACATATACTTATAACTAGTTTTAATCTTCATCATCAAAGTCTTCATCAAAATCATCTTCTTCAACAACATCTTTAGATTTTTTATGTGTTAATGATTTTATTTTATCGACAGCTGATGTTTTGATTTTACTAATCTTTCCACCTATTTCAGCCATTTTAGCTTTTCTAGCAGCTATTTTTTCAGCTTCCTTTGCCAAAAACTCTTCAGTGATCTCTGGTATTTGAATTTCATCATCGTTATATTTTTGAGAATAGTTAAACTTAATTGTTACTGGTACTGGAATAAGGCCTTGTTTAATTTTCAAATCCACTTCAGCTGCTAATAAAAAGTCTTCTAATTTTTCATTGTCAATATTAAAGTACAATATCACATCTTTAAAGCTTCCCCAAATTATACTTATAAGAGCAATTTTTTTATTGTGTTTTACAATTTCCTTTGCTAGAAAATTAAAAATAGGATTATTATTCAATGCTGCTAGTTTTTCAATTTGCAAAATCGCTTTATATTTATAGCCTTTCTTATCACTTTTAGTAACAGATTTTAAGTTGCCAGCTTTCAACACATTTACTAGAGAAACAAATGGTTTATTAACCATTGAAATATCTTCCTTTTGAGGTTCTACAACTTTTCGTTTTTTAAGCTCCCTATTTTTGTCTAGTAAATATCTATTTTTGCTATCAGGGGTTTGCTCTATCACAACAGTAGAAGGTTTTGCTAAAGTACCACTAGTTGTTCTTTCAAACTTAATTTCCCCAGCTTCCTTATTACCCCTATACTTGCCGTCATAAGTACCTTTTATATCAATTCCTAATACTCCACCAGAAAACATAAGACTAAAATCATATGTTTCATTACTTGCTTCTTTAGCAAGAGTTCTAGCTTTAATAACTTCTTCTGCAGTTATTAAAAATTTATTTTCACTCATAACTTCCTCCTTTTCAAAGAGAATTTTATTTATGCATTAATTGTATCATAATAAAAAATCTAATTAATTATAAATGTTCAAATTTTTTGATTGAAGCAAGAACATCATCTTCATGGAACGGACCAAGCTTATTTTCCAAATTATGTACCATTGACCACTTTTTTACATACTGCATCACTAAATCTTCAAGCGTTAATATGCCAAAAAAACCAAAACTGTTTCTAAACTCATTAACAGAATCATCTGATTCAACCCAAATGCCTTTTTCTCTTTTATAGGCTCCTTTGGATTTTTTCATATTATGATCATTTGCCACAGATTCTATTATTTTATACAAATCAGTTGCAGTAACTTCAGTTTCTTCTTTAGCTATTCTTTCTTCATCTAAAAGTATATATTCATATATCATGTTCAATCGCTCCTCAACTTTATTTTGCGTTTCAAGGAACACCATCCTTAATTTTGATTTTTTAGTAAATTTTTTAACTTCATTTTTTAATTTATTTATTTCTATACTCTAATCTCTAATAAAAATTTAATTTTGTCATAAACATCAAGTATGCAGGCATAATTATATAACTGCTCATAGTTAATATCCTGTTTTTTTGCAGCTTGAATAGCATAATTTAATGCCTCATTATCTAAAATATCATGAAGAAAAACATCACATAACATTCTTTCTTTATCATAAGTTGGAACTAAGTTTCCATATTCGGTTTCTTTAAAAGTTTTACCTAAGCTATACTGGATATCATTTACTCTATTTACAACAAAAGATTCAATCCTATGTGTGTTATAATTACTAGGAACATTCGCCTCAATGCTTTTTAAAGACCTATTTGACATTTCATTTAGCACTAATGCAGTATTGCCTGTATATACAATTTTTGAGTATCTAAGATAATTAATGTAAAGTTCATCTTCTATAATATTAGGCAGAATATAAATACCTCTAGAAACATTCAATATTTCATCTTCTTTTGTCATTCTTGTCAAATAAATACTTGGAATTTCTAAATCTCTAGTCATTTTGTTAGTGATATAACCATTATTTATCTGCATTTGTTCTATTATTTTTTGCTCATAACTCATAAATCGATTCCCTATCCTGTTGCATCTGTGCCTAAATTATATCATGTTTTTGGCACAAACGCAACAAAGCTTTTTGATTTTCAAATATACTGAAAATCAATAACAAATTCTAATCTAATTCTATCTTTGGCTTTTTAGTAGAACGTTTGTAGATTATAATCTTTCCACCAATTGCAGAAACTGGATTTGCTCCTGTCTTTTCACAAACCTCATTTATCGCTTCTTCGGCTGTTAGTCCACTATTTTTATTAATTGTAATTTTTATAAGCTCTCTTGCTTCAAGGAGTGCATTTAATTCTTTTACAATAATATCTGTAACACCATCTTTGCCAATATGATATGTGCTTTCAATGGTATTTGCCATTGCTCTTAATTTACTTCTTTGCTTACTAGTTAACATAATATCTTCCTCGTGTTTTAAAAGTTTTTCTACTAATCTAATAATATGGTTAATACTATTACTTCATATTTATCATTTTCATATTAGAGCTTTTCTACTAATCTAATATAAAACTCAGTAACATTCAAGACATTTTCAATGCTAATTCTTTCATCATGTCCATGAATTAATCCTAGTGCCCCACTAGTTAATTTCATTGGACTAAAGCGATATACTTTATCAGACAAATCAGAATAGTGCCTTGAATCAGAGCATGCAGTCATTAAATATGGTGCAACTATTGCATCGGAATATACTTCATTTATTGTCTCAACTAAAGCTTCATATCCTTCACATTCAGTTGTCGATATTCTTGAAGGCTCACTTGAGCTTATAACTTCATACTCAATTCTATCATCATTAACTGTCTTTTTAATATATTCTACAGTTTCAGCAACGCTACTATCTATGATAACTCTTTGATTTGATAACATAGATGCTTCTGATGGTAAAACATTCATTCCCTTTGATCCTTGCATTTGCGTAAATGCTATTGTTGTTCTTAACATTGCATTAATTTGACCCCCAGATTTTCTAGCAATTTTATCCAATATACCTTTAAAAAACCACATATTTGCAAATATTAATCTATATAAAAAATTACTATGTCTTGCTAGCGTATTAAAAGTTTTTTGTACTGGTTCAGATAAATGCATTGGCATAGGATTTGCTTCAATCTTTGCGCACGCTTTAGACAATATGCCAATTGGAGTTTGTGGTGGCGGAGTAGATGCATGCCCTCCAGTGCTTTTTACTTTGTACCTTAAATTAAAATAACCTTTTTCAGCAATTCCAACAGCTGCACATGGTTTTGAAACACCTGGGAAAACTCCACTTACAACAGCACCGCCTTCATCTAAAACAAATTTAGGATTAACCCCCCTTTTAATAAATAAATCTACTATCTCTAAAGCACTAGACCCTGAGGTTTCCTCCTCACCTGAAAATGCTAAATAGATATCATCTTTTGGAATAAAACCTTTTTCTAAATGATGTTCTACAGCCTGAAGTGCGCCATTTAAAGTTACCTTTGTATCTAGTGTTCCTCTACCCCAAATTTCACCCTCTCTAATTTCAGCATCGAAAGCATTATGAGTCCATCCTTCCTCATTTACTGACACAACATCAAAATGGCTCATCAATATAGATGGCGAATCTGAAGACTTTCCTTTGATATGGTATAAAAGTCCACGTCTACCAACACGCTCAAACTTTGACTTCTTCATTATATTTGGGAAACGCTCTTCTATTAATTTTTCAATCTTTTTAAATTCAGCTTCATCTTCTTTTGAATAATCTACATCTGAAATTGTTTTACACCTTATCATATCCTGAAAATCTTTTATGGCCTTATCTTTGTCAAAGTCAATTTCTTTTACTTCAACCTCTTTCACTGTAGCTGGCTTAAATCTCAAAGCTCTAATAATTAAAATTAATAATAATGTAATCATTTATACTTCTCCTAACAAAAACTTTTATAGTTTTATTATATTATTCAATTTGATACATAACAAGTAAAAGGCAA
>JGI24712J26585_10001231_pt1 | contig 21918 bp, 22 predicted proteins | sample BioPla3DNA2_FD_26585 | JGI IMG/M metagenome (IMG submission 26585)
CAAGGGGGTTAATGCCCGTACTTGAATGTCCCATTTGTTCATGCTTAACATATGAATGTGTGGATTAAAAAAGTCCGCCCGATAGGGCGATAAGTTCATACTACCAGACTCCAATATATTTGCTAAAATACTAATTATTAGAATGTTGGAGGGGATAAAATGTGTCTAAGGGTGTTATAGGTGCTGTCAAAGGTAAAAGACCATCTCAAGAAGACATTATAAAAGAGGTTAAAGGGATTTGTTTAAAATTCCAAAATGGAGAAATTACAAAAGACGAATTTTATGATAGAATGGATATACTACATAATACGTCAGCTATCAGCGAAAAAGACAGTCAAAGAGTTCAAGCAAGGATAGACGAAATTAATGCTATTTTAGAGAATTATCCTGAAGAGAAGAAACGGACTACATACGCAATAGCACTTGTTAGAACAAAAGAAGGAAAAACGGAAATGTGGATTAGTTCAGCTGGACGAATTGGAAAAGTACGTTCAGAAATTCGAGGGGATGATAAGCTAATACAAAATAAAATTCCAGCCCCACCAGCTGATAAAGAAAATCGTCTTAACGATGCAGAACAGACACTTATGAGAGAAGCGGAAGAAAAAGAAGCAGAAATTCTTGCCATGGGTGCAACAAGATATATGTGTAAAAAGTGTCAAGAAGTCGCTGATTCTAAAAATTTATTACATACAATGGTGACGCCATTAAAAGAATAATTTTGGAGGTTGAAAATATGTTCACAGAACATGAAAAAAGCTTTATTGAAGATGCAAATGACTTAACTGAGTGTGTAAGAAATGATACTAATTGGGATGAACTTAGAAATATACTGATTGATAAAGGTTTTGATTTAAATAATCTATTATTAATATGTTTCATGGAAGACGAAGAATTAAATGAATATGGTGTTTTCATTACTATAAACGATAAAAAAGTTTTTGAGTATGAAAGACAAGTTGGTGATGGAATCGCTGGATTTAACCTAAAAGATATTACTAATGATTTTAACCGACAAAAAGCATATCCACAAATTCCGACAGGACTAAAAATGATTGATGAATGTATCTATGAATAAAAATAAAAATGAATAAGTCTCAATACATAAGAAAAGGGGCTGTTGCACCAAGAAAAATTTGGTGTAACAGCTCTTTTGTATCTAAAAAAACAAATTCCGAACTTCGAAAAGTCCGGAATTTGGTGTAAAATATCTTTATGCGACTAAATAATTCAGCACATAAAGATTATACCATTCGCGGGGATTTCTATCAATTAAAATTACCGTTAAATATTGAGTTAAATATTGAGTACAAGATACATGAAGAAAGGTGTAAAAATAACGAAATTTGGGATTGACAAAGGGACGTGCATGGTATATAATTTATTTTCGTTGATATATGTGCCCATAGCTCAGCAGGATAGAGCGTCGGTTTCCTAAACCGCAGGCCGGGGGTTCGAATCCCTTTGGGCACACCAATTGGAAGTCGTTAACCGAGATGGTTGGCGGCTTTTATACTATCTATTATTGGCAATAAATTTTACACACAATGGGTTTGACAATAGCATTAATTTTCGTTATAATTTACTAGCAATAATGCTTTATAGGAGATTACTAATTGGAACAAGGTTGTCTTTTCATGAAGGAGGCTTTGAAGGAAGCTAAAAAGGCTTATAACAAAGATGAGACTCCTGTTGGGGCAGTTATAGTAAAAGATGGCATTATAATAGCACAAGCACACAATGAAAAAGAAATGAAGAACGATCCTACTCTTCATGCCGAGATCTCTGCTATAAGGAAAGCTTGTAAGAAGCTTGGTGAGTGGAGACTTAACGACTGTGATTTGTATGTTACATTAGAACCTTGTGCTATGTGTGCAGGAGCTATTATTCAGGCAAGGGTTGGTAGACTTTTTATTGGTACCCCTGATCCTAAAGCGGGTGCAGTTGGATCTGTTCTCGACCTTTTAGGCGTTCAAGAGTTTAACCACAGGGTGGAAGTTTCCTATGGATTGCTTGAGGAAGAGTGTTCGATGATTCTAAAAGATTTTTTTAGGGAACTTAGAAAAAGGAAAAATAAATAAATTATATATGGAGAAGTATCGAAGTGGTCATAACGAGAACGACTCGAAATCCACTCGGTCAGTTGCCTTGAAAACGCTGGAAGCCCTTGGGTTTATGCGGGTTTTCGGGATTTTGAAAATTTAGCTTTTTATCAATTTCTACGGTTTTTCTACACTTTGCCTTGACTTCTACGCGGGGCTTGGTGTATTAAAATAAATATGGAGGCGTATCGAAGTGGTCATAACGAGCCTGACTCGAAATCAGGTTGTCCTCACGGGCACGTGAGTTCGAATCTCACCGCCTCCGCCATGAGCCTGTTTGCGGTCAATGTCCGCAGCAGGCTCTTCCTTTTTTGTTCTTTCCTACGCTCCCTTTTAGGGGCGTTTTTTCTGCTTTCGTAGAAAACGGAGATTCCCTGAAACGTCATCGTATAAGACTTTGCCGTATTCTGATAAAACAGTCCGTAGAAAATCAATTGGTCGTTGCAAGTCCAGTAGGTTCTGCCACTCGGTTTCGTTCAAACATTCCGTCCATAACCAAGCCGGATTCGATCTGTGCATGGAAGTCCAGATGAGAGTAAATATCCGCAGTGGTCGAGAATGTACTGTGTCCAAGCCATATCTGGATTTGCTTCATGGATATACCGCTTGCCAGTAGGAGGCTGGCGCAACTGTGCCTGAGATCATGGAACCTGATTTTCTTTAAGTCGAATTTTTGAAGCACCCAGCTAAAGTGATCCGTTACATAATTTGGCCGCATGAGCTTGCCAGTTTGGTCGAGGCAGATGTAGTCGAGGTAATCCCGGCAGTAAGACCTTTTGAACAGCTTACGGTACATTTCCTGCTTTTCTTTTTCTGCAAGCAAGAGCTTTTCGACCGAAGGCAGTAATGGAAGGGTACGGAAGCTGGATTTGGTTTTTAGTACATCTTCACCTACCGCCATAGTTTTTCCGTCCACCTCATCTTCAATGACCTTATGTTTGATGGAGATTGTCCGTTGCTCAAGGTTGATTGCATCCCACTTTAGCCCCAAGACTTCGCTTCGCCGTAACCCATAGTAAGCAGCCAGTTTCACACAGATCTCCAAGGGATCGTCTGACACCGCATCAAACAGTGTCATCATTTCTTCCGCAGAGTAAAACTGTGCTTGATATACATTTTTCTTTGGCCTGTCCACCTTGTCAGCAGGGTTGCTGTCGATGATTTCCTTTTTAACAGCATTTTGTAGCGCTTTGCGAAGTACCGCATGGTAGTGAATAACGGTATTCGGCGTATGTCCCTCATCAAAAATCGTTTGATGAAAATCTTGAATATGCTGTGGCGTAACCTCACCCAAAGTGACATTCAGTTCTGTAAAATATCGGCTGATTCGTCCGTCCAGCATGGTGCGATAACCCTTAAATGTAGTCTTAGCTATCGTGGGTTTGGCTTGGAGCAACCATTTCTGAAGGTAATCTATGAACAGTACATCCGCTTGGGGATTTCGTTTGCCCTCAATCAGTTCTCTGGCTCGTTTCTCTGCCTCCCGGTGTTCTTTTTCTTCCTGCTCTTGTTCGTAGTCCAACCGAATCTGGTCAAAGGCCTTTTTCGCCTTTCTGTCGCTGGTTCCTGCCACTGGCAGTCCAGTGGGAATCCATTTGGTTTTTCTTTTGCCGTCCACCTTAATGTATAGGACGGCATAATAGGTATTATTTTTTTGCTGTAGGCAGCCTGTTATCATTGTTATCCTCCTTTGAAATAACAGCAATATTTGCCTACCATTGACGACACCACATTACCACAGAAAGCATAGGATAGCTACTGTTCTGCGTGGAAAATATCCAACGGATTTTTCTACAGTTCATATCCAATAGTAAGCAAAAGCCACATCAAAAAATTTTGATGTGGCACATTTCTTCGCCCAGCAGATATTCAATAATACAAGCCTTGGGAATTTTATAAGTTCGTCCGATTCGTACACTTCGTATTTCATTATCTGCCAGAAGTTTATAGGCCAGCTTACGGCTGATGCCGCCAAGCATTTCTCTCAATTGGTTTACCTCGACTACATCGGGGTACTTTGAAAACATAGCTATTTTCTCACTCATAGGAACCTCCTGTTCTCCTAAATCGATATTTTCCCCTCCAAAGGTGAAAACACAGTTATGCCGTAGGACATCAGCTCTTTTATAAATGCTGATTGGGTTTCTGCATCCACTCCAGTGCGGCTGATAGATTCTACCAAAAAGATTTGAAAAGCCCCCGCCTTGGCAGCCTCTAAAACAGAAAGCAGACCGGGGAGCATAGACTTTAGACCTCTACCCAAATCCTGTGAAGAGCCAACAACGGTAAACCTCATTTGTGCTGCATAGTTCTCCAGCTGTTCATGCTGGCCTTTCAAAATACCGTGAACATCTTCAGGGGCATCGATACTACAATAAATCCAAGCGTTCTTAATATCGTCCATCTGAAATCCTCCTTTACATACAGACGGTTAGAACCGGCTCTATTCCTTGTACCGGTTCTTCGGCAAGTTCCAGTCCAAAGCTGACAGCCAAGGCTTCATCTACCTGTCGAAGCTGCCGGTTGGTCAGCGTGCCTATGTAGTCACGCAAGCGGGAACGGTCAATGGTTCGCACCTGCTCCAAAAGCACCAATGAATTTTGCCGCAGACCGTTTTGCGGTTCGCCCAACCTGATGTGGGTAGGGAGATGCTGCTTCCCGGTGCGGCTGGTGATAGCGGCTACGATGACAGTGGGGCTGTAGCGGTTTCCGGTGTTGTTTTGAACTACCAAAATAGGCCTTATCCCACCCTGTTCGCATCCAACGACTGGAGTTAGGTCTGCATAGAAAATATCGCCTTTGTAAATACGCATTTCACATTCCTCCTTTGCGTGAATTTGTTTTATACCAGAAGGATAAGGACAGCCGCCGAGTGTAATCGGTTGTACCGGCAGGGCGGCTGCCCTCATATTTTCCGGCATAAAGCCGTCTTGTTCTTCGTTTTCGCTTGCTCCTATTCGACACGACTTCCCGGAGCGCAGAACGGGCTTGTCCTGCATGGGCAGTCAGCTTAAACCAGCCTTGGTTGGTGGCTGTCATGGGAATTTCACCCCCGCCGGGTTCTCCGGCGGCTGCACCCTTTGCGTGAGGCTGAGGCTGTGCAGAAGTATCATGATAGGCTGCTCAGGTGATGGCGGGGCAATCTACCACAGATTGCTTTTCGGACGGACAGTTCTCGCTCGACACCTTTGATGCTATCGTGTTGACGGATAGCTCTGACCTATCCGCAGATGGTCTTGGCGTGTCCTCCGGAGCCGCTTTTCCCTTTCGGGATGAACAGCTAACGTATTTAAGCTGCTGGATATGACCGGCGAGGCCGGTGTTTTTCAAAGAGCATGGGAGAGATAAAAAAATCCCCCTCACTTCTATAAAGGAAAAAGTAAGGGGGGTGGACGAAATAAATTTTACTTGTCCATAAATTTCTTCAGCTTTCCGAGTATCCGATGCTTTTTATCGCTGAGTGTCATGCGAGGAACACCAAGCTCTGAAGCCAGCTTACGCTCGCTTTTCTCGTTGAAAAACAGTTCATCAATGAGGCGGCGCTCATCCTCCGGCAGGTACTGTAGCGCTGACCACAGCGACTCCAGCTGCTCCTGATGAATGAGCTTGTCCACAATATCTGCTTGAACACAAACAATGAGATAATCGATATTGACACCGTCCTCATGGAACCGTTCCAATGACAGCTCATTCTGGCGGATCAGTTTGTTCTGATAGCGCTCTGCCTCACGCTCTTTATGGTAGGCACGGTAGACGGCCTCGCTGACCTCTACACGCTGCTTTTTTACGATAATGGTGTATTTTTTGTTCTCTGACATTCTCTTGTCCTCCTTGATTTTCGTTGAGTGGCGAAAACGAAGGACAAGAGGCGGTGACCGACACCGGGAAATAATTTTGTGCAGTAAAAAAAGAGTATACTTACGAACGTGAAAGTCCGCTTGTATACTCTTATATGTTAATTCGTAGCAAACCTGTTCTACTGGTTCGTGTTGATAGGCACATGGCTCCGATGAAAGCCATTGCCTTTTTTTAATTGATAGCAGCTATATAAAGCAGCTACATAATCGACCTAATATCGCTGCAATAAATTAGCAGCGGTGCAATCTGGATTGACCAGCACATAAGATCACCATCCTTTTAAATGTGATTTATATCCATAAGTCCATTTTATTGAGTACTTTTCATGTCTGATTCTATTTTGTTTCACATTAACATCTTTTTTATATCTTTTTTGCTTATAGTCACTTTGGTAGCTGTAAGTGAACTTGACAAATCCAGTGTTCATAAGGTAACATAAGAAAAGCACTAAAAGGAGATTAATTACTATGCGGCAAGGTATTCTTAAATAACAATCAACTGAATGATGGTAGGTACGAATGATTTGGCCTTATTACATCTGTTGTAATGGGTTTGGTTTTTGTACCTTAATTTAAGAATACTTTCATATTTTATGGATCCGCCATGCTGTAGAATTCTCTTTCTAACAGCTTTTAATGTCGTACTCATAATTGTTATGATAGCAGTCCCCTGTGATGAAAGTATTTCAATCACAGGGGACTTTTATCTTTTAACGATTATATGAGGTGTGACTTATGAAAATAATGAATATTGGCATCTTGGCTCATGTAGATGCTGGAAAAACAACATTAACAGAAAGTATGCTCTATGCCAGCGGTACAATTGCTGAGTCCGGGCGTGTTGACAGGGGTTCAACGATTACAGATTCTATGGCACTTGAAAAGCAAAGGGGCATTACAATTCAGGCATCCATAGCATCTTATCAATGGAGCCATTTCAAAATCAATTTGATTGATACGCCTGGACATATCGATTTTTATTCAGAGGTAGAGCGCTCATTGAATGTGTTGGATGGCGCTATCTTGCTGATCTCTGCCAAAGACGGCATTCAGGCACAAACACGTATCCTTTTCGATGCAATACGAAAAAGGAAACTTCCTGCTTTGATTTTTATTAATAAGATCGATCAACCGGATATTGATCTTGATTCCCTCTATGAGGATATCAGAGCTAAATTGTCCTCTCATATCCTTATCATGCAGAGCATTACAAATGGAATCTCTCTTTTGCCCAAAACTCTGAATCCGTTGTCTGAAGAATTTAAAGACACGATTATTGAAACGGATGATGCTTTGCTAAAAAAATATGTCATGGATCAGCCCATTACGGCGGAGGAACTGTTAGAGAGCAGAAGAAAAAATATAAATGACGGTACTCTTTTGCCTGTTTATCACGGCAGCGCTCTGAAACATATTGGCACGAAAGAACTCATGGATGCGATTCTCATGGAATTCACTCCATTTATGTCCCCACCCAACTCTAATCTTGCTGCATTGGTATACAAAGTTGAAAGAGATGATAATCGAAACAAACGCACATATATGCGCATTTTTGGAGGTTCCATTAAATCACGTGACGTACTAACCCTGCAAGATCATTCTGACAATATAAAAATTAAAAAATTAGAGACCTCAAGCAATGGAAAAATGGTAAAAACCGAAAAAGTCGAATGCGGTGATATTGCTATTTTTCCAAATGAAATGCGACTAAAGATTGGGGACTCCATAGGAACAATTCCTGAAAGGAATTTGATTCTACACAACAATAATCTGATCATGCAGGCGAACATTTCCCCTGTCCTTTCTTCCGACAGAACTTTTCTGTTAGAAGCCTTATCGGAACTGGCGGAAACAGATCCTCTTTTGCAATATAAATTGGATTCCAGAAGCAACGATATTATTATGGAGTTCCTCGGAAAAGTACAAATGGAAGTCATCGTTTCTTTGCTACAAAACCGATACCATCTTCAGGTCAAAATCGAGAATGTAACAACTATTTATAAAGAACGGCCTTTGAAAAAGGCAGACTTTACTGCCCATATTGAGGTCACCCCTAATCCTTTTTGGGCATCCATAGGATTGTCAATCGAACCGCTTCCCATTGGAACTGGACTGCGCTATGAAAGCAAAGTGTCCTATGGATATTTAAATAAATCATTTCAGAACGCCGTTGAAGAAGGTGTTCGATATGGTTGTGAGCAGGGGTTATATGGATGGGAAGTAACAGATCTCAAAGTCTGTTTTGAATATGGCGTATACTACAGTCCGGTAAGTACCCCTGCTGACTTTCGGCATTTAGCTCCTATTGTATTTGAGCAAGCCCTAAAACAGTCAGGTACGGAGTTGTTAGAGCCCTGCCTGTCATTTGAGCTTTATGTCCCCCAAGATTGCAATGCGCGTGTTTACAATGATCTGAAAAAATTTCATGCAGATATTGTATCAATAAAGACACAGCACAACGAAATCGTAGTATCAGGAAAAATTCCGGCTCGCACATCACAATTTTATAAAGAGCAGCTTTCGGAGCTTACAAAAGGTCGCGGAGTCTTTTTAACAGAACGGGCAGGGTATCAGCAAAACACCGGTGAAATCTTTACTCAGGCCAGAAAACCGGATGATCGATTGGATAAAACTCGTCACTTGTTTGATAAGGCGTATGACGAGATAGGCAATGAGGGACATCAATCTGGCATGAAATTCATGTAGCCAAGGAGGAATGAGAAAGTGGATAACTTAAAAGAAGCAACATTACAATCAGAGCTGCGTTTTAAGGATTTAGTAATCAATCCTTGCCATCGCAGTGTTTTAATAAATAACAACCGCATAGACCTCACCACAAAAGAATTTGATGTCTTGTACTTTTTGGCTATCCATCCGGGATGGGCATTTACAAAATCCCAAATTTATGAGACCGTATGGGGAGAAGAGTATGTGTGTAATCAACACGCTGTGGAAAATATTATATACAATTTGCGGCGCAAGATGGCTATAAATTCTACAAGTATAAACTACATTCAAACATTAGTTGGTTATGGCTACAAATTTTTAGCACCTTAGTAAAAATATCAAGAGGGCTCATTTTAATAATAAACAGGCAACTGTTCGGAGGTGAAGTGCCGATGGGTGAATCACCTATAACTTTAGGAAAATTAATTAAGAACGCACGGTTAGAGGCAGGATTAACGCAGGACAACCTTGCCACACGGGTTGGGGTTACATCACGGTATATCATGGCTATTGAAAACGAAAATAAATACCCAAGCATCCAAGTGTTATCTAAGATCATATGCACATTGAAAATATCAGCAGATACAATCTTTTATCCTGAAATGCAGCATAAAACCAGGGAAAAAGAACAACTCATCCACCTGATTCATATGTGCGATGAAAGGGAGATTAAAGTGGCTATCGCAATCATCAAAGCACTATTGGATGCTAAATAATTTGACACATCTTCTATCTTTAGGTAGCTTATAATCCCAGATTGTTCTTTCTCTGTGTTTAAAGAAATCCTTAGAGTGAAAAGTTCACTGCATAGGCCATGATGACACATACCTCATGCCATCAAGAGAGCGCACTGCTCCCTTGGCGGCAGGGTATGTGTTTTTTCATTTCACAGTAAACAACAGACTACTCTTGCCGCCGTTTTCTCGCCAGCGTTGTTCCTTTTGAAGATGGCTGGTCTTTTCAAGGTCAGCAATGGCTCGCTGCACGGTGCGGCGGGAGAGCTTTAAGTCCTTGGCAATGGTGCCGATGGAGGGGTAACAGGTGCCATCCTTGTTCACCCGGTCTTTTAGGTAGCGATAGACCACAACGGCACGATGCGGGACATCCTGTGCATAGAGTGAGGAAAGATAATTCAAACATAAACACCTCCTTAATCGGTGCGCAGAGGCATGGCAGGAGGCTCCGGCTCATGCTCCTGCACCGGCGTATGCAGCGCACCACCGACGCGGTCACCACCGGGTGGTTCGGGAAATTCCGCAAAGTCATCCTCATCATAGGCGCAGCGACGGTTCATGATTTCCTGCTCCAGCTCGAAGCGGTCGGCATAGTGAACCTTTCGGGCTGCACGTTCCTCGACCTCAAAGGGTTTCTCAAAGCGGATGCCCCATTTGAGGAACAGCGGAAGCTTGGTACGCATAGGGCAGCAGCCGGTCTTAGCCAGAATAAAATTGCCTTTGGGAAGTGTTTTAAGCTCATCCGGTGTCATCAGCGGCCTTTGGATCATCTGCAGGCTTTGGCTGGGATCATTTTTTCCTCTGCTGATAGAGCCGGACATGACGGTCTTGTTGCCCAGCGCTCTTGAGAGGATGTCGGCGCTCTCGGAGTTTGGGGCAAAGCCGCCGAACAGAATGTCTTGGCAGTTATCGATGATGATGGCGCTGCCCTCCCTGCCGTAGTTTTTTTCCAACTGAGCAAAGCTCTGGATGATCGGTACCATAGAAATCCGGCGAGAGCGTCCGGCTGAGAACATCATTTCCATCGACTGGATTTTTGGTATCGTTCCGATCTCATCAGCGAAAATCATCACACGGTTTGGCAGCTTGCCGCCGTATTCATCAGCCACCGTCAGCATCTCCCGATAGAGCTGCTGCAGGAACAGAGACACCATAAAATATTTCGTGTTATCTTCCTCCGGCAGAATAATGAAAATGGCGCACTTCTCCTTGCAGAAGGTTTCGGTGTCCAGCGAGCTGTCAAAACAGAGAATTTGTTCCATTTCTGAATCCAGAAAGGCATTGAGACGGGACATGGCGGTGGACAGCACCGAGGCCATCGCTTGGTCGGCGGTGTTGAGTGCTGCACCGGCAAACCATTTGGCCTTATGCTCAGGGGGCAGCTTATCCATCAGCAGCTGGAACTGGCTTTTATTCTTCACCGGTGAGGGAGCCAGTAAATCCTGTATCATCTTGAACACCGATATAATATGTCGCTTCTCCGGAGGACAATATTCGGCGATCAGCAGGATGACAGAAGTCAGCAAGCCCTCGGCGGCATCGTAGAAGAAGACGTTTTGACCGTAGCTGCTGGCATCCTCACCGCTGCTGGTGATGATGGTCTTTGCGGTGATTTTGGCATACTTCTCAGCTTTGGCTTTTAGAGCAAGGTTATCGGGGTTCTCCATGTAGGCATCCATATAGCGGTTGACCAGCTGCAGGATATTATCTCCATCCGAACGGGTGGGATTGCGCAGATCCAGCACCGATATTTTGTAGCCGTAGTAGTCTTTGGCAATGCCAGCGTAGTTGCGGAATAAGTCGCCCTTGGTGTCGGTGCAGAGGAAACTCATACTGGAAGCACAGGCGTATTCGATGTTGGGATAAAGAAAGTTGGCGGTTTTGCCGACACCGGCAGCACCAATCATGAGGCAGTGAATATCGCCGTCATCAACTAAAGCGATAGTAGTGCCTGCCTTTTGCTTGCAGCCCACCACAAGCCCCTGCAGGGCGGGCAGATTTTGCCCACGCCGCCATTTCCCCGGCTCATAGGGTACATGGGTGTATATCTTTTTAATCTCGCTTTCTGTGGCGAAACGGGCGGTACCGTGCTGACCGTCACCCACCGTCTTGGACTTGATGCCACTGAGGGTGTAATAGTGTGCTAAAAGAGAAAGGCCGCCAATGACGGAGAACATCACGGCGACCACTGCTATTAGGATAGTTACTTGTGAAGGCATGGGGGTTCTCCTTTCCGGCAGACGGCTCATGACAAACACAGGCCGCACTGCTCTTGTTTATTCTCTGCCGCTTGCTGAATGGAAAGCTCTGCAAGGACAGCGGCCTTTAAGCATTCGGATGCCAGCTGTTCATAGCGCTCCGCACGACTTTGTTTTTCATACTGTGTTTCTATTTGGGAGCATGAAAAAAGCGGCACCAGAGTATTTCTGATGTCGCTCAATTTGTTTTCCAGCCTGCCACGATTTTGGTAAGGTTTAAATCCATAGTTTAAGCGGCTTTGCACAGTAGATAAATCCCGGCTGTGACCGATGCTTTTGTATTCCTTAGAAGCGGCCAGCACAGAAAGACCGGCCAGCTCTATCAGTGAATCTTTTATATGCTGAGGATTACCTTTGCAGTTTTGCAGGATATTTCGGAACACAATAGCGGAGCAGTCAGCACTTGGATGCTCTCGTGCATACCGATTGATTTCTTTACATATCTCGTCCCGGAGTAACAGTTGAGGATGTTCTTCAGCAGGAATAGGAGTAAATCCACTTTTTGCCTTTAAATCCTCATTCCAGTCTTTATATTTGGATTGTGTCTGACCTACTGCAGGCTGCCCCTGCTCTATCAAAGTGTCGTAGATGCGCTCGGCAGCTTCGATGCCTGCGGTATCATGGTCGAGGCACAGCACCACATGGTCGAGCTGGGGATATAACTCCAGCAGCTTGAGGATGGGCTTTTCCGACACACCGTTCAACGCCACATAGCTGGCGCTTTTCCAGTTCTGCGGGTGGAGGCTGATGTAAGACAGCATATCTATGGGAGCCTCGAATACCAACAGCCGGTGTGGATAGGGATTTTTCGAGAGGTAGTGGAAGCTATAAGCCGGATCACTGCCCTCCACATTGATGCGAAAGCCGCTGCCGGTGGCGGTGCTTTTTTTATGGGCATGACGAGCCACACCATTTTCATCCACGCCGACAAACACAGCATTGTGATACTCGCCGTCCTCAAACAGCAGCTTTTCTCTGGCGAACTCCGACAGCACCTCCCGGCTGATGCAGCGTTGCTTGATGAGGTAAGCAAACACCCGGCGCATATCGGTGTGGGCTGGCGGAAGGGCGAAGGGTTTTCGCTGATCCTGTCCTCTGTTCCCGCTGTGCTGCCGGTATTCCTCTCCTTGCTCGCCGCCCAACAGAAGGCTGACCGCCTCCGGAAAGGGCAGATTGTAGAGCCGTTTCACAAGGTCAATGGCATAGCTGCCCTGTTCAGCGGAATGATCGTACCAGCGGTTACCACGAACAGTAATGCTGTGATCACTAGCCAGCCGCTTATCTCTGCCGGAGGGCAGGAGCTTTTCGCCCTGCCGCTGGAGGAAGTCCACCAAATCCACCGAGTTCGCTCGCTCTTTTTGCTCGTCTGTAAAATAGATATAGCCTGACAAAATAAAACCTCCCATCATAAATGAATTTGCGGTGCATGGTCATCACGTTTGTGACCCTGCGCCTGTTTTTTCTCCTGCAGCTTCCGTCTGCGTTTGCGGTCGATGTGATCGACACCGGCGCTTCTGCGATAGTCCTCACGAAACAGATTCTCCAGCTGGCGAAACAGTCTGGTGGCTGCCAACAGCACCGATGGATTGCGCTGGGCATTGATATTGTCGATGAGAAACTGTGCATAAACATTGCCCTGCGCTGCAGACAGCCCCAGCCAGTACAGACTCTTTTCTTTATCACGAGGAACATCACCGTCATAGAAATACAGCTTGCCCAGGGCATACTGCGCAAATTGATTTCCCAACTCGGCGGAGGCGGTCAGCCAGCGGATCGCAGCCTCTGCATCCTTTGGCACATCCTCGCCCCTCAGATAGAGCTTGCCGAGCTGGTAAGCCGCAAACTCATTTTTTTGCTCTGCCGATAAGGTGAACAGCCGAATTGCCTCACTGACGTCCTTGGGCATATCCTCACCGGCAAGATGCAGCTTTGCCAGAGTATACTGCGCATAGCCATTGCCGAGGTCGGAGGAGAGCGTGAGCCACTTGACCGCTTCCGGAACATTCTTCGGGATATCTGTACCGGCGAGATACAGCCTGCCAAGCTGATAGGCGGCGTACTCGTTTTTTTGCTCTGCGGCGGTTGCAAACATAGCCACTGCTTTTTGAATATCTTTTTCCACATAAGTGCCATCCCGGTACAACTTGCCAAGGCTATATTGCGCTCCGGCGTTTCCGGCTTCCACTGCCTTGCTCATCCAATCTATCGCCTGTGCCGGATCACCGATGCCGGTTTCCAGACACACCTTGCCCAGCAGATACTGCGCATTAACATTGCCAAGCTGCGCTGATTTCTCCAGATAGGAAGCCGCCGCCTGCACATCCTTTTCTGCACCGGTTCCAGTGTAGAGCATTTGACCGAGGCGGTATTGCAGCTTATCATCATGGCTTTCCTGTTCCAGACGATAAAAACCGGTAAAGGCAGACTTGAAATGCTGGGGGGAAAGTTCCGGGCGCACAGTCGTACCAATGCCATCCCGATACATCTTCGCCAATTCATAATCCGCATAGGGGTTGCCTTGTGCGGCAGATAGACTGTAGCGCTGCAGCGCTTTTACATAATCCTGCGGAACACCCTCACCACGATAATACAAAGAGCCGAGAGAATATTGGGCATACTTGTGGTTCTTATCCACCGCCTCCTGAAACCATGAGGCTGCCTGCCCATAGTCCTGCACAGTGCCAAGACCGGCGGCGTGCATTTTGCCGATGCGATATTCCAGATAGGGCTTCGGTTTTTCTTTCTCTGCGGATAAAAAAGCAGTCAGGGCTTTTTCGTACCAAGCATGAGCCGCCTGCAAATCTATCTCACGCCCCAAGCCATCCACAAACATCCTACCGAGATCATGCATGGCAAGGGCATTGCCGGATTCCGCTTCCAAAAGGAACAGCCGATATGCCTCATTAAAATCCTGCGGAACATCCCCGCTGCCGTAGAGATATTGCCTCGCCAGTTTGTATTGCTCACTCCACTCAGCATGAAAGGCCGCATCGGGAGGTTCCATAAGAGTATCATCGGGCTGAACATCGGCAGACTCCGGCAGCTCTGGTTCCGGCATTGCCTCATCCTCAAATGAAACATGGTGACCACCCAGCTTCAAAGCTTCGGCAATCACCATGTTTTTAATGCTCTTAAATTGTTTCTGCTGTGATAGAGGCGGCAGGGGCGGCAGTTTGTTGGTATAGGTCTTGAGGATTTCATTCTGCCAGTCGTTCCATGCCCGGTACAGCTTGTCGATTCGTTCCTCCTTGGCAAGCCCATCCACAATGCGGTCGATAATGGCTTTTACATCTGCCTTGAGATAGCCATATATCTTTTTGCCCCCTGTGTTTTGAAACCGTTTCAATAACAGCAGCAGATCCGCTTCGATGGCTTGGTTTTCACAGACACGATCCTGCACCTGTGAAAGCAGCTCGGCCAGCGCATCGGCGGCACCTTGCTTGAGATCGCTTCTGGCGGCATTCTGATGCTCATAAATGTGAGCGAAGTCTTGACGGAAGATATCATGCGCCAGCTCTGAGCGCATGGCTTCGATAGCTGGCTGGGTGAGAAAGCCGTCATTGTCCTTGGCGGAGTAGACCATGAGATGAACATGGGGATGGTGGCTTTCATTGTGAAAGGCGGCGTACCAGCGGAGATTCTCGCTGTCAATTTTCATTTGCTTCGCAAGCATGGCTTTTTTACTGCGGAGCAAATCCTGCCACTGTTTTCCGCTGTCGTATCCAAGTCTTGCGGCATCCTCCCGGCGCAGGCTGATGACATGAGTCCAGACGGCACCTTTGTGATCACACACATCCTCCTGCACCTGTGCCAGCACCACCGGCACTCCGGCATCGGTGAACAGTCCATGCTCACCGATGCGCTCCACACGGGGGCGACCTGCGATGTAATCCACATAGTTTTCCCGTTTGCCGATGAGGTTGAGGTTCTGTTCCAATGCCAGAGAAATAAATTCGGTAGCGTTGCCGATGGTGGGGTTCTCACTATAATCAGCATACTCCAGCATTTCCTTGGTAGAGGGAATATCCCGGATGAGCTGATTGATGAGCTGCTGTTGTTTGACCGTAGCCGGAAGCAGCAGCTTGCTCTCATCAATCTTTTCTACGCCATCACGGGTTCCGATGTACTTCACATAGTTTTCAAGCTGGGCTGGCGGAGCATCCCGCATATATTGCGAGGTGAAGATGATCTTTGGCATGGCGGCCTCCTTTCTGTGTTTTGGGCAAAAGAAAAGAGCGACCACGGTTGTGATCGCCCTAAAAATAATTTCACTCTTTATTAAAGTCCTCTAAACAATTTTCGCAGAAATTTGGCCCATCTTCATCTGCCGTTCCTTCAAAATAAGACTCACATCTGTCACAAAAACAGATATCATTCATCTCGCCACAGTTTAAGCACTGACCAAGTGCTCCATAGTTTTCATCTATACAAATGTATTCCTCTCCACATTCCCAACATGAAAATTCTGCTAAAGGACTACTACCTCCATCCTTGATTATGGAGAACATCTCAGAATCAACCTTTTCACGCAGATTTTCAAACTGTTCATTGAGGAAATCTACAGCCCCTTCTTTGAGTGCTGACAAATCTTCCATTGAAATTGAGTCTTGAGTTTCTGGCATATAGCAACTTTGATGTGAATTAAATGATATTTCACCATTTGTGTATGCGATGTCTTTAGAAAAGACATTTTCTCCTACCATAATATTAACTGCCACTACACTCTCGGAACCTTGAGAGTCATCCATACACTCAATCGAATAGCTAACAATAGCACTCTCATCATTAACTTTATAACGTATTTCAAATAAGATTCCAGTATCATTTTCGATTGATTTATATTCCCCAATCTCCAAATCGTTTCGGAATCTCAAATATTCTTGAAGCTCCGAATGAAAAATAAAAAGTTGTTCTTCATATACTTCGATAATTTCTTGAGAATTCCTTATTTTTACTCCTGCTTCCGATTCCATGATATCTTTTAAAGCGACTTCCATTTCTTCTTGCTCTATTGCCCGTTGTTGTTCTCTTGCCTCTCGCTGTTCCTTTGAAACTACCACTTGTTCAATTTTTGCAAGTGCTTTAATAAGCTCTGCTTCGACAGTAGCAATCGAATTAGAGATGCTGCCATAGGCAGAACGATCAATCAATTTGTTATGCACAATATGATTGCGATTCAGTTCAAATGTTTTAAAGTCTTTTATAAAATCTTCAGACAAGTACTTAGAAAATTGCTCTACCCACAAATCAATAGACACAATCATTTGGGCTGATAAAAGTGTTTTCATCCGTTCCAGCTTCATATCTGATTGCTCATTTAGAAAACTGCTTATCTCCGGAATGAAAGCAGGGTTCCATTTCTTCTCTTTCAGAGTAATAATTGAATTTAAATCGCCAATGTCAATAGACATCAGTCTTTCATCAACATTTGCAAAGCCCGGCGTAATTGATTTGTAGCCACCCAATCGCCCCATATGCTTATTTTTAATCGTGAGAGGAACGTAAGTATCCCACCATTCAAACCCGTATTCTTTCGTCATTATTTCACTTATAAGTTGTCTGGCCAAATTTTCAACTCTATAAATGCGTGGATAAAGAGCGATTGATAATTGTTCCGAATCCTTGTCCATCAACCAAATAATCTTCTCCCAATTTGGCTTTACTAATAGTTTGATGGCAAACTTCAATTGCTCTAAATAATTATCTGCAACATTTAATTCATAATCTGCAGACAAAATTTTAATTTGAAGTTGGCTGCATGAATTATATGTTCCATACTCAAATGCTATTTGCCAATGATTCTCCTTGTCGTCTTTTGAATAAATAAAGTTTGCCACATAAAATGTATCTTCAACTTCAATTAAGCAAGAATCATCACCAAAGTCGCATTGTGCAGGACTGTATTCAATTTTGGTTATTAATCCTTTTTTTTGCAGCTCTGTTACAACATTTTCGATATATCCAAACATATCAACAGGCTGAATGTTGCCGTTAATCATTAAAAAATTAACCATGTTGACCACAAACAATACCTCCTTTGGGCTTTCAAACTAAGTAATACATATTGTACCACTCCTCACGAAAAAATTCATCCCTAATATGTAAAACAGCCCCTGCTCCGCAGAGGCCGTCCACCTATGTTTCCTTAAAGCGCACCAAGCTGTTTGAGCAGCTCCACACAGTCCTTTGCGCCCTGCACATAGAGGTGCTGGCATTCATGGTCGGCAATCAGATTGGTTTTTTCAAAGTAATCGGTAAGGATTTTCTGCTGTTCCTCCGGTAGCATTTTGACAATATCACGAGCCTGAGCGCTGAGAGTCTTTACCTCGGTATAAAGCTGCAGCTCATTGTCCTCCAGTGTTTCTTTGCGTTTGTTGATTGCTGTTTCCGTCAGTTCACGGATTGCCATTTCAAAGATTTTACTTTTTTCCATTGTGCATTTTCATCTCCTTTCGCAACACACCATAAACGAATAATTCGCCTTAGTCCATACCCAAAAGAAACAAAGAAATCATGTATTTTAGACCCGCCGCTTTTGGTAGTTGTAGGCATCCTCGAAATCAACCGCACCGTTGATCCGCTTGACTTCCTCCACACATTTTAAGTGTAGACTTGAAAGTGCCTGCTCGTCAATCGCATGGGTATGTGCTACCACATGAGAGAGCTTGGACAGCTCGGTGGCGATTTTGAAATCCATTCGCGCCAGACGGTTTTCGGTATCACGGATGGTGCTGATGAGGACGGAGGACAGGCTCTGCAGGAGATAATTTTCGTTCTGTTTCGAGGTGAGGTAGCCGCAGTAAAACCGCAGAGCCTCGGTGACAAATTCATTTCGGGATTTCACATTGGCCTGCGTGAGCAGCTCATCGCACCGATCCAGTACTTCCTTTTCGATGTAAAAGCCGGTGCGCACCTTTTCCGGTTCCTTTGCCATGCAAGACCTCCTTTTCCTGTGGTTTCTTGCCCCGGTATGCAGAATAATCCTCACAAATGCCCGGTTCCCCTTGGATTTTTCTGAAACCGGCATAACAAATCAGGGTTTCGGGCAGAAAGTTATGTCACTTCGCAATCCCCGAACGGCTTTGCCGGTCGGTGTTCAGGGGATTTATGCTGCCAAAGCAGCATAAACCCTTTAACCTGCACCACTTTCGACCCAACCGGAACGCCCCTGCTTTGAGTGTCCATCACCGTATTTGGTGCTTTTCAGATGCTCTGCACACGGGGGCAACAGGGCGCTTTCACCGGGGTGGGGGTATAAGGATGCCACCCGGCCTGCCAAAAGGCCACACAGGGCGACACAGCCGCCCACACGCCGGGACAGCATCGCCTGCTTATCCCATGCTGTTTTCAGAGCTGCCTGCTGCGATAGGGCGCACCGGTCTTTGGGTCTTGGATTTGGCGGCAGCTTCACGAGACAGCTTGTCGTCAATGTATTCACGGGTGGCCTGCGGAACGTGCTTTTCATAGAGTTTCTGGACGGTATCCTCCAGCTCCGTCTGTAAATCCGCATCCTTTTTGCCCATGTGAAAAGTTAGAGCATCCAGCTTTTCGCCGTCAAAGCTGACGGTCAGTGTTGCTTTTTTCATTGTACTTTCCTCCGTTTCACAGTTTCATTTCAGGTAATTGGGTAGGCGATTCGGCTTCTTCTGCTACCCATTTTTCATAATCCGATACCGGACAGCACCCGGCGAGCATGGCTGAGAATTCTTCCAACCGGCGGGGCTTTACCTTGTCCAGTTCAATCTGCAAACCATAATAGCCGCTGTAAACCTTGATTACCGCAGCGTTCAGCACATCTTGCCACGCTTCTTTACCGGCATCGGTCAGGGTGTGACCATCCAGCTCCACGATGGTGTGCGGCACCTCCAATTCCACATCTTTATGCATGAGGTGGATGTCCTCCCAACGGGTGTGAAGCAAATCCCGTAGGGTAGTGAGCGGCTCTGCCGGTGCAGGTTCCGGCACAGTTTCCTCCGGGTGGGCACTGTAATTGGGGCAGAAGTCGAGATAGTAGCACACGTCAATGCCGCTGTCTGTCAGCTCCACATCGTCTACCGCCTCTCGCTCTGACAGCATATCAACAAGAACATTGCAAATACCATCGTTAAATTCCAGATTGATCTCAGTTTGTTTTTCAAGCTCATCAAAGCTGACAATCCAGTTACCCTTGGTAGTATTCTGCGTTCCGGTTTCTACAATGTAGTCCACCGCCTCCGTCAGCTTTTGATTAAACTGCTGCAGTGCCGGGGAAGTCAACGCCGAAGCATCCGGAACATAAGAGGCGTACCGACAGTAGCCGTAGCTCTCCGATTCCACCAGCAGACCGTCATTTCTGCCCTCGCCGGTGAGCAGCAGGCAGTGATATACGCCGTTGCTATCACTGCGCATAAGGTCTATATTTTCCCGAATAAAATCGTAATCCTGAATGGGATTTTTCAGCACATCTTCAAAGACTTCAGCGGGAAGCCGAATGGTCTTTGATACCTCAAAGTCCTGCAAACAGAAGTCTGAGGGTTTTCGTTCAAAGATTGCTTGTAATGCCATTGTTCATCATCTCCTTCACTCATTTCAGCCTGCCATAGGCGTAAAAGTGGCTACGCCAATAACGTGTATTTAAATCCACATACCCGATTGGACTTCCGCAGTGCAGCATCTGACCGTTCCCAACATAGATTCCGACATGACTTATAGCACCGGCTGAAGCATAGGTTCCTTGAAAAAACACCAAATCTCCGGGTTGGGCTTCCTCACGAGAAATCACCGCACATTGATTGAAAATACCTGTTGCTGTGGTACGGGGCAGATAATATACACCCGATTGGGAATATACCCAGCATACATATCCGGAGCAGTCGAAGGAGGTCTTTGGAGAAGAGCCTCCCCAAACATAAGGGAAGCCGATATATTTTGTGGCTTCCTCCATCAATGCTTGAAAGGTACCATCGCCCATTTCACCGGGATATTCTCCGGCATCTGCACCGGGTATTGCCTTTCCGTACTTGGCATAGGAGTAAATCCTCTGTACATTTACCCGGTTTTCCTCTGTAATGGTTCTGCCAAGAGTGCTTTCAAGGTTCCCATAAATCGCATTGAGGTCGGAAAGGGGTATGGCTACCGTGTAGGTTTCTTCCGTTTCGTTGCCGTCCCCATCGGTGACGGTACGGGTGCGTTCCTCGTAACGGACAAAGGCATCTGCAAATCCCCGGTAGTCATTTTGGTTCATCCGAAGATTTTCAGCGCCGAAAAACAGAGAGTAAAAAATAGCTTTCATGCGAGTGCTGTCGATGCTGCCGCTTTCTATCATGGTTGTAATCTCCGACACAGCACTGTCCAAATCAGAGAAACTGATCCGCATATCCTCAATGTAATTTCTGTAGTCGGCTGGCATTTGCGAGGTGATGGCTCCACCATAAAAGGTCAAATCCACAGCGGAATTGTTGTGGTCGGCTGTGCCGGACAGGAGGGAACAGACCAGCACAACAATTAAAATGACCGGGGACAGGATGGCGGCAATCACCCAGCCCACGGCCTTGCGTGTTTTCTCATTGGATAGCAGGGCAGCTGCCGTTTTTGCGATTGCCGCTACAGGTACAGCCATGTTATCACCTCCATTTCTGCTCCCAGAGGTTGAACTGCGCATCCTCCGCAGCCTGCTGCCCCTGCGCCAGCCGGATGGATTTCTCCACAGCCTGATCCAGAAAATCCGTATCAAAGCCTGCGGTTTCATAGCCCTCGGCGATGGTATGGAGATAGAAGTCCGAGGGTGCGCCGAACTCTCTGCCGTCATTCATGATGTAAACCATTGCTCCCACCGGCTTGCCGTTCACCTCCACCTCCATCATTTCCTTGCGGTAAAAATTGGGGTATCCCTCATAGCGGTCGAGGGCAAGCTCATCCTGCGGCCTGATCTTCCACAAAAGCACAGGCACAGAACTGCCCTCCAGCGGCTCAATGGTAGCTACCGCACCTCGGCTGCCGCCCCGGAACAGCAGCTCATACCCTTTGACCTCACCGGCACCCACCACCTTGGCGGTGGGGCATCGGTACTCCATCTGCGGCAGATTGAGGTTGCTGCCGTAGGCGATATATAGACGGGTTTTACTCATGTTCATCCTCCTGACATTCACATTCGCATAGTAAAAGCCGGGGCATCTCCTGCCTCGGCTTCGGTCGATTCGGGAGCAGTCGGTTCGGCTTCGCCAGCGGCCTGCCGTGCCTGCTCCAGCTCTTTTTCTTTTTT
>JGI24712J26585_10001243_pt1 | contig 21832 bp, 17 predicted proteins | sample BioPla3DNA2_FD_26585 | JGI IMG/M metagenome (IMG submission 26585)
TCCGAAATCCGAAATCCGAAATCAAAATCCCCTAATTTTTTTTATTTCATAATAATAACAATCAAAATGAATAAAAAACCTTAAATTTGCAGGTTGGTATGGAATGAAATTAAACTATGACAAAAGAGGCGATTTTTGAGATTAATAGTTCTGAAGCGTTTTTAGAAGCTGCTTTGGAACTATTTGTGTATCAGTACGATAATAATGCGGTTTATGGTGAATTTTGTCGAAGAATAGGCTTGCGTGATCCGAAAAGGGTACAGCGGTTGGATCAGATTCCGTTCCTGCCCATCTCTTTTTTTAAGACCCATAAAATCAGAACCGGTACTTTTGATCCGGAAATGGTTTTTGTGAGCAGCGGTACTACCGGAACCGGTGATTCTCAGCACTTTATCCGTTCTCTCAAACTTTATGAGGATGCTTTTAATCACTCTTTTGCCCATTTTTACGGGGATCCTTCGGAGTACACGATACTGGCGTTGCTGCCGCACTACTTGGAGCGTCAAAACTCTTCTCTGCTCTATATGATGGATTACTTAATTCGCCATTCTGAGTCCCCTCACAGCGGATTTTATCTCTATAATCATCAGGATCTGTTTTATCATTTGGAAATGTTAAAAAAGGGGGCAGGAAAAGTATTGCTTTTCGGAGTTACCTTCGCCCTGCTCGAATTTGTAGAGCACTATGCACTCGACTATCCTGACCTGATCGTCATGGAAACGGGCGGAATGAAAGGAGTGCGCACCGAATTGGTGAAAGAAGAGGTGCATGCACGTCTCAAAAAAGGGTTTGGTGTGGATAAAATCCATTCCGAGTACGGCATGTGTGAACTGACCTCTCAGGCGTACAGTCAGGGGGATAACCTATTTCAGACTCCCCCCTGGATGAAAATGATCGTTCGGGATCAGAAAGAACCGCTCCCATCACGCGAAACGGAAGTTGTTGGAAGAGTGGAACCCACTACAGGCGTAATCAATATCATCGATTTAGCCAATCGCGATTCCTGTGCTTTTATTGCGACTGAAGATTTGGGCAGAAGAACATCTGAGGGCGCTATTGAGCTGTTAGGTCGTGCAGATTACACCCAGGTGAGAGGATGCAATCTGCTGGTGATTTAAATTGTTCCTTCCTCGTTAATTAGAAGGAGTATTTTGCTTTGATGACAAACATATCATAATCCTGGATGGCACTGAACATTCCTGCTCCTTTCCCTTTCATCCAAATGTAAGAGAGCGTGATAGCCACCTCCGGAATCGGATTGTAGATTATTTCAGGCATATAAACGAGGGAGTAGTTCTCTTTGACCTCTTTCCAGTTATTGACAATGAAAGCGCCACTTAAGGGCACTACGGATAGTTTGCCGTCAAAGAAAGGATGATTATACTGCACAAAGAAGTAATCGTTCAATTCTCCCTGTCCTCTTTCATGGAAGAACCCGTGCATCCATTGAAGGTTAATGTAGCCACCTTTGGGAAAATGGTAATCTGTTCCCAAAATCCATTTCACATAAGGCTCATTTTTACCTATGACCAAAGAGTCGGTTATGGTGGGATCCATAGTGGGAATAATATTCCTCACGATGGTCTTGACATAGAGGTCTTTATCCAGTTTGGTGATGGCTGCCTCTCCCCAGAAACCCATTCCCCAAATATTGGTCGAGAAGTCAAGCCCGAAGACATGATGTCGAATAAAGGAGAGTTGGGCTTCTACATCGATATAGGTGTACCAAGGGTAGATGTTAATCCCGGGAGTTACATCCACTTGCGTTAATTCGGGGATTCCATTGACTCCGTACAGATAGCTGGCTGAGAAATCAATACCTTTGATGTGTCCTTTGAGTCTGAACCCGAGTGTGGATTGATCTTTAAACCTGAAAGCGGGTTGATTGAGATGAATATTGAGCGAGTTCAATGTAACATCTTCAGGCACTTCAAATTCAGGCATAAGCGCATTGGCGAATACTCCTGCCGGCAGGTTAACCGGTTGGAAAAAGGGCATCCAGACCCCTTGGATGGAAAAATCGCCTTTGAAATAGTAGGTCAGGTTCACTGCATCCGATCCCCGACGGCGACCCATATCGAAAATATCCTCAACATCTAAGGGATTGAGATTGTCGGTGGGGTTCATTTTATCGGCAGTACCCCACGCAATACGTTGTCTCCCTATTTTGAGATCCAGATTTTCGAATAGGAAATCATCCACCTGGAAGTAGGCTTCTCTCAGCTGAATATTGAACGGGTCAATTTTCTCATTATTAAAGAGAGAACCCATTTCATTATATTTCGGGACACCAAAATTACGAGCCCAGAGGTTAGCGTAGAATTTTCCACGGTTCACCTTTTTTTCCAATTTGAGGTCTAATCGTGTTTCATTCCATATCCAACCGCTATCTACACTGGTTGTTACACGCTGGTCTGTGGATATTGTCCCGTAAATTTTTAAAGCAGACTCCTCCTGTGCTCTACCAAGCAGGCAGAGGAGGAGTAAACTGCTTATGAAAATCCATTTTTTCATCTTAATTGATTAATTTTCTGATTGTAAATTCATCATCTGACAACCCTTGATCATACTTAGGTTGAATCATTTGGATCTGAGTTTTGCTTCCTTTTTTGAGGTCAAACATGGTAATTTCAGATGCTGACCAATATTTTCCCACTTTTGCAAATGTATAGGTGGTTTCTTTGATTTTTTCATTTTTTTGATCATAAAAATCAGTAGAAATAGGATAATACTCAGTTTTATGAATTTTGGCTATAATTTTGGAATATGCACTTTTTGTTTTAGGAGTGAGCTCAAGAACATAATATTTGTCAGTAGTTTCAATCAGTTTGGCATTGTATTTATCACTGAATGGTTGTGCCTGCATATCATCGTAGGAGAAGTCTGTGCCGGCAAATTTTTGTGATTTTACACTACTGGAGATGCGTCGTTCTTTTCCAAAAGAGGGTAGATAGATGTACATCACATCATTAGGAAGTGAAAGCATGGCAATACCTGCCTGAGATGCGGGTGAAGTGAATCGGAATAATCTCATTTCTTGTCCTTTTTGAATAACAGTAGATTCCCGAACCTCCTGTTTCCCGCTTTTAGAAGTGATGATAATCTTGTTTTTAGCTGAAAGGTCTTTAGCTGAAAACATCACTTGATCTAATTTTTTTAAAATTTCTGTTCCGGTTTGGGCATATCCTTGATATCCCAAGCCTAAGCTAAATAAAATAGCTAATAGAATGGCTGTTGTTTTTTTCATAGTTTTGTTTTTTTTATTGTTTTCAATTTTCAATTTATTCTAAGCCTTTGAGACGGCGTCTTTTAAATCTCATGTTAATCAGTACCGGTAGTAGTGTCAGTGCTCCAATAGATGAGAAGAGCATCGAGAGGGCGATTAACAAGCCCATATAACGCATAGGAATCAGATGCGAGAAGATCAAAATACTAAATCCGACACCCACGGAGATCGCATTGATCAGAATCGATTTCCCGATGATCAGGATTGAACTTTCAGTTGCTTTAGCAATATCTCCGGTCTCTTTATAATAGTAGTTGAAGGCATTCATAGTGTGGATAGAGTAGTCGATACCGATTCCCAGTACAATACTGGCAACTGAAACGGTGGCAACATCCAGAGCAATACCGGTAAAGCCCATAAATCCGAAAACAGTGACCACGGTAGCCAGAATCGGTGTGATTCCCATAACTCCGTAAGGTAGCGATTTCAAAGAGATGGTTACCAGCAACAGAACCAGCACGATAGCGATTCCAAGACTGCCTAACTGACTCTTTAACAAGCTTTTATCCATGTTGACGTAAACGGAAGGTATTCCACTTATTTCAATTTGGCAATCTTCGGTTTGATGTTCCGCGATATATTGTTCCATATCCTCAATAAACTCCTGAGTATCTATTGTGCTAATGGAAGCAAAACGGGTTTGAATCAGCGCTTCATCGAGATCATCAGATACCAGTTGTCCCATTATTTCTTGTCCTTCCAGTAAAAACCAAAGCTGCTCAATTTTAGCCCGATCATCCGGGATTTGTACACCTTCACCCATGGCATCGTTCATCTGTTCAACTAAATCAACAACGGAAGTGATGTTGGAGATATAGGGATTTTTTTTCAGAAATATTGCACACTCTTTCATTTTATGTAAAAACTCCGGATCCTGAACATCTCCTTTAAAGCGAACAAAGACCGGTGCAGAGCCTCCAAAATGATCTTGCAGTGTTTCCTCAGCTAAACGGGTTTCACTCTTTTTGGGGAAGAAAGAAGCCAAGTTAGTGCTTCGGTTAATCAGAAATGTACCTACAATACCAAGTACTACGATGGCGCCCCACGTTGCGAGTATATACTTAGGATGTTTGATGACCAGTTTGCTGATAGGTTGGAGTACATAGCGGTTGAGTAGCGGACTTTCACTTTTTGTTTTTTTCTTCTTTGGAGGAGCAAAAGAGAGGACTGCCGGAATAAAAGTGAGTGCGAGCAGGAAGGAGAAGAATGTTCCTATGGCGGCGAAAATCCCAAAATCCTTAATCATAGTCAGATAGGAACCAAAAATGAAAGAAATAAAACCAAATACAGTAGTTAGTGAGGAGAGAAATACGGGAACGATGAGGTAACGGAGCGACTTCACAATGCCGGCATGGTAATCCTCCTGCTGATTTTCAGTAACATGGTTGATAACATGGATAGCGTAAGCACATCCTACGGCAAACAGCACTACAGGAATGATTCCTCCAATCATGGTAATGTTGTATCCCAGAATCGACATCAGACCCAAGGTCCAGGTAATTGCAATACCCACGGAAATGAGTGGCAGAATTCCCCCCCTAATAGATTTAAAACTTAAAAAGAGAATAATTAAAAGGACCAAAAAGACGGTGGGAATGAGCCAAAGCATATCTTTAAAAATGATATCGGACAGCTCCATCATCATCATCGGGAGTCCTCCGTAAAGAATCTCCTGATCCAATTGCAGTGCGTTAATATCCTCACGAATTACCTTTCCCACCTCCTCCTGATTGACGTCAGCAGACATGGTAAATACAATAATTGTAGCTTTATGGTCGGTAGAAACGATCGCACCCTGATACATTTCTTGCTTTTCAACGCGTTTTTTAAGAGCCTTGAGTTGTTCATCGCTGTAGGGTAGCAGATCAGTATCAACCAGGTGTCCCACTTCAATACCATACTCATCGGAATGGATGTCGATAACATTTGTTAAACTGTTAACACTCTCAATTCCATCACTGTTTTGGATTAGTTCAGTGATGGTATTAATATCTGATAAAGTACGATTGGAGTAAAGGGAATCACTTTTAATAATCACCACACCCATGGCACTTCCCTGATACTTTTCTCCAATCTCCTTGTAAAGTACGGCAGCAGGATCATCCTCCGGTAAAGAATTGATAATATCAGAGTTGATTTTGAGGTCCATCATCTTTATTCCCATAAAAACGGTGATGGCAGCAATAATTAGAATGACCAGGGTTCTAAATTGGATAATAAATTTTGATACTTTGTTCATGTTAATAGTAGTTTTTTCTGTTTTTTCTTTCTGTTTTTATACTTTTTATACCTTTGTTGTTTTTAAGTCAGTTTATAAGTCAAAAAAATGGGTTAAAATAATCATTTCATTAATTTTTTTAAGGTCTGATACCTTTGATGAGAATTTCAATCAGGTCATCAAAGTGAGGGGCAAATTCTTCAAATCTATTTTGTACGAAGAATGATATTTCTGTATTTTTGGAGATGAGAAAGAACACTTCCACAGCCATATTTAAATTAAATTTAGGGTCAACGGCTCCTTCCTCGATTCCTTTTTGGACTATATTTTTAAAAAAATTCTTTTCCCACAATGAAAACTGAGTTCTTACATCATCCAGGAAAGCAAAGCGTTCATTCAGGTCTGCTTTCAGCGTTTCATGATATATTTCCGCTTTAGCCAGCAACTCCATTCGCTTTTTTAAGTAATAAAAAATCAATCTGTCATTGGGACCACTGTGTTCTTTGACAACTTCCATCAAACCCGATTTAACACCATCCAATTCACGCGAAAGGACCTCCTTAAAAAGATCTTCCTTACTTCTAAAGTGGTAATAGAGAGAGCCTTTTGCTTTTCTTGCAACTTTCGCAACTTCATCCATGGAAGTTTTGTAAAAGCCATACTTGGCAAAAAGATTTCCTGCAACTTGAACGATGGTATCTTTCGTACTTTGTTTCATTTGTCTTTTTATACTATATTCGTTTTGTGGTACAAAAGTAATACAATAAACGTTCAAAATGATCATTTATTTATTAAAAAAAGTTAATTATTTTTTCAACAGATTATTTCTTCCCCATTTTTTGGTTTATTATCTTGATTTTTTGGGAGTTAAAATAAAGGGGGAAGGAAAATTATTTTTCATCGAGAAGGTTTAGCATAATAAAATCATTTTTTTTACAATGGTATAATCAAAAAAATGTATTTTTGCTCGTTGGTTTGACCTTAGTTTTGGGTTGACATAATACGATACGAATATGAGCAATACTAAAAAATTCGGAACTTCCGCAGTTTATTTTACCGCTCTTTCTACCATTCTTGGGGCTATTGTTTTTTTACGTTTTGGCTACGCTGTAGGTACGGTCGGTTTATGGGGAGTGTTTATTTTAATTTTCATAGGTCACATGGTGACGATTCCCACGGCATTGGCTATATCAGAATTGGCAACCAATAAACGAGTGGAGGGTGGGGGTGAATATTTTATTATTTCGCGCTCATTCGGACTTAATATTGGTGCAACTTTAGGCATATTGCTCTATCTTTCGCAAACTATCGGTGTTGCTTTTTATATTGTTGCTTTTACGGAAGCGTTTGATTTTCTGTTCAACTATCTTTACGTTAACTTCAATATTGTTTTACCCAAGCAGGTAATCAGCATTCCTGTTATGCTCTTATTATCGGTATTGGTTCTTAAAAAAGGGGCTAATGTAGGGTTGAAGGTATTGTATATTGCAGGGGCTCTTGTTTTATTTGCTCTACTTATGTTTTTTTTCGGTTCTCCCGTAGATGGCAGTGGAATAGATTATTTTAGTGCCAATGTTTCATTAAAAAATAGTGGAGAAATGTTTGTGGTTTTGGCCATTATATTTCCAGCTTTTACGGGAGTAACTGCCGGAGTAGGGCTTTCGGGAGATTTGAAAAATCCCGGCAAATCGATTCCTCTTGGTACTACAACAGCAGCTTTTACCGGGTTGATTTTATATTTGTTGATTTGTTTAAAATTTGCTAATTCCGCACTACCGGAAGATTTGTTAAATCACCAACTCATCATGTCGGATATAGCAATTGGCGGTAAGATTCTCATTCCGCTTGGTCTGGCAGCCTGTACCTTCACATCAGCGCTGAGTTCCATAATGGTAGGACCACGAACACTGCAAGCGCTGGCTTTGGACGACTCTATTCCGTTTAAAAGTACCAATAAATGGCTGAGTCAAACCAGAAAAAAGGATAATGAGCCGGTTAATGCTTCTTTGGTTACCTGTTTGATCGCTTTGGTTTTTGTTGCATTTGGAAGTGTCGATTCGGTGGCACAGATTATCTCTATGTTCTTTTTGGTTACTTACGGTAGTCTCTGTTTGATCTCCTTTTTGCACCACTTTGGTTCCTCTCCTGCGTACAGACCCACATTTAAGTCGAAATGGTACATCTCTTTGGCAGGATTTTTGATTTCAGTATGGGCCATGTTTCAAATCAGTGTTATCTACACATTGATAGCCTATATTGCTATTGTTGGAGTTTATATCTATATGGGACGTTATCACAGTGATAGAAAAGGTTTTTCAGCCATATTTGCCAATACACTTTTTCAAGTCAACAGAGGCTTGCAAATCTATCTTCAAAACAAGAGAAAGAGAACTCCATCTGATGGACAAACCGAAACGGAAGAGGATTGGCGTCCCAGTGCAATCTGTATTTCGAGAAACACTTTTAAACGAGACTCTGCACTCAAACTACTCAACTGGATCTCTTATAAGTATGGATTTGGTACTTATCTGCACTTGATTGATGGTTATTACTCCAAAAAGACCAACGAACAGGCCAATGAGGCGCTGGAACGCCTGTTGAGCAATCTGGACACATCCAATCAGGTTTATGTGGATACATTGATTTCTCCATCCACTACATCGGCTATTTCGCAATCGATTCAAACTCCCGGGATTGCGGGTATGGAGAATAATATGGTGATTTTTGAGTTTATGAAGAGTGAGCCGGAGGATGAATTACACGATATCATAGCTAACTTCCGTATGGTTAATGCGGGAGGATTTGATGTTTGTATCTTGGGTACCAGCCGCAAACCTATTTTGTACAAAAACGGAATTCATATTTGGGTGCATCGATTTGATGCTGCGAACACCAATTTAATGATTTTACTTGGTTTTATTATCATGGGACACCCCAGCTGGAGAAAAGCAAATATCAAAATATTTAATGTTTGTTTAGCTCATGAAATGGAAGAAGTAAAAAAACAAATGCAGGATTTGATCCAGAGCGGAAGGATGCCTATTACTGAAACCAATATTGAAATTATTGAAAGAGATGAATCTGTTTCTGTGAAGGAAACTATCAATAAAAGATCTTTGGATGCCGGATTAACCATGATCGGGTTCAATGAAAATGCTTTCAGAAAAGAGGGAGATCTTTCTCTATTCGAAGGCTATGGTGAGATTGGTAATGTCCTCTTTGTGCACGCCAACAGCCAAAAAACGATTAGCTAAATGTTTATAATATCATACGAAATATGAAACTCTTACGATATTTTGACCTCAGAAGTGAAATGGAAAGTTTTGACTCCATTCATGCAGAAATAGAAAAGGGGATTGTTTTTAAAGGTACTAACCTTTGGATTTTAATGTGTGCTATTTTAGTAGCATCGGTAGGTCTTAATATGAACTCTACAGCTGTAATCATTGGTGCGATGCTTATTTCTCCGCTGATGGGTCCGATAAATGGTATGGGCTATAGCCTTGCTACTTACGATATTGATATGTTGAGACGAGCAATTAAACATTTTGTATTTGCAGTTACTGTCAGTTTAATTACATCAACACTCTACTTTATAATTACCCCGGTTGACACAGCTCATTCAGAGCTGTTAGCACGAACAACTCCCACTATCTATGATGTATTGATCGCTTTTTTCGGAGGATTAGCCGGAATTTTAGCCATTAGCAGCAAACTCAAAGGTAACGTAATTCCGGGTGTGGCTATTGCAACAGCACTGATGCCACCGATATGTACTGCAGGATATGGTTTAGCTACTTTGCAATTTAACTTTGTATTTGGGGCGTTGTATCTCTTCACTATTAATACTGTATTCATTGCCTTTGCAGCATCGGTAGTTTGTCAAATTTTGAAGTTCCCAATTCGAACTATTATTGACCCTAAAAATCGCAAGAGAATGAATCAGGGAATATGGGTTATTTTACTGTTGATTATTATTCCCAGTATCTTTTTGGGTTATAATTTGGTTCAACAAGAGAACTTTTCTGAAAAATCAAAGCGCTATCTGCATGATATTTCTGTACTCGACAATACTTATTTGATTGATAGTGATATTGATGTTGCAAAACGGACCATAAGTATGATCTATTCGGGATATGGACCATCCGAAGAGGGATTAAAAACAATAAAGGAAACAGCTTAACTTATGGGATTGATACTTCAAAAGTTGATATTGTTAGTGGAACTGATGCTGAAATGTTAAAACAAAGTACTAAACGTTATATTAGTGAAACTCAAGAGTTGGAGGGGAAATTAAATGCTGTAACGTCACAGTTGAAAAATACTCAAGATAGCTTATTTAGTGTAAAAAATATACCTAAATTAGGTGAAAGTTCACTCAAGGAAATCCAAAGTTTATACCCGCAAATTGATGCTTGTTCTTATGCTGAGACTGTTACATATCAGGACACCATCCAGTCGGCACGTGTACCGATGGTGATTTTCAGTTCTAAACAAACCCTAAATCGTAACGACCGTCGTAAGATATCTACATGGGTACAAACACGAGTCAACAACGAGAATGCAAAAATATATTTCGAATAAAACAACTTTCAGTACTTAAGTACGGGCTAAATTTGTTTTAATTCCCTACATCTGAGAGATACTTAATCCTCATTAGTCGAATCTCTTCCAGCGTATATTCATCTTCTCCCAGTTCATCAAGACATGCTTGTGGGGAATCAGTTTCAGCTTCAGAGAAATATTCTAAAATCTCTTCCTGGTGGTAATACTCCACAGCCTCTTCGATATAGTAGTTGATATCCAGTTTGGCTCCCGAAGCAACAATACTTTCAACCTGTGTGATGAGCTCATCCATCTCCAATCCCTTGGCATTGGCGATATCTTTGAAGTGTAATTTCCGATCGATCGCTTCAATAATATAGAGCTTAACGGCACCTTTACTGGGGACAGATTTCACTACATAATCCTGAGGTCTTTCAATTTCATTATCCTCAACATATTGTTTGATTAGATCAGCGAAAGGTTTACCATATTTTTGTGCTTTTCCACTACCTACTCCGGTAATATGAACCATTTCATCAATAGATATGGGGTATTGAATACACATATCCTCCAATGATGGATCCTGGAAGATAATGAACGGTGGAATATTTTCTTTTTGAGATATTTTTTTTCTTAAATCTTTAAGGAGAGCGAAGAGCGTTTTATCCATTGCTTCACCCTTAGCCATCATGCCATCTTCCGAGTCATCATCATCATCGTCGTCTCTGTCTTTTGGGGCAGGTTTAGGTACACTGATTGCGTATGGTTTTTCGAGATATTTCAGACCTTTAGGAGAGATTTTCAGCAATCCGTAGTTTTCAACATCTTTAAAAATCAATTCCTCAAATATGGCAGCTCGCAGCACGCTTTTCCAAAAAGATTCATCATACTCATCTCCCTCTCCAAACTGTTTCAATTTGTGATGTTTATATTTAACAATCGAAGTTGATTTGTGTCCGGTTAAGATATCGACAATTTGAGTGTCCTGGAACTGTTCTTTCACTGTTTGGATCACTTCAATCGCCAATTGGACTTGTTCGGAGGCGTTCATTTTAGGTTTTGGATGTAAACAGATATCACAACAGTTACAGTTATCTTTTTCATATACTTCTCCAAAGTAGTGTAGTAAATGTTTTCTTCTACAAACTGTGGATTCAGCATAAGCTGCAGTTTCAGCCAGAAGTTGTTTCACGATTTCTTGTTCTGCAACTGCTTTTCTGGTAGAGAATTTTTCTAGTTTATAGAGATCTTTGATGTCGTAGAATGCGATACAAATTCCTTCTCCGTCATCTCTACCGGACCGACCGGTTTCCTGATAGTATCCTTCCAGGCTTTTGGGCATATCGTAGTGGATTACAAAACGTACATCCGGTTTGTCAATACCCATTCCAAAAGCGATGGTGGCTACAATCACTTCGCAATCCTCCATCAAAAAGGCATCCTGGTTAGCGACTCTGGTATGGGAGTCTAAGCCGGCATGGTAGGGGAGGGCACGAATTTTGTTGGCTTGAAGAAATTCTGCTAACTCTTCCACTTTTTTTCTACTGAGGCAGTAGATAATTCCTGACTTTCCGGAGTGTTGTTTGATGAACTTAATGATCTCTTTATCAATATCTTTAGTTTTTTCTCTTACTTCATAATAGAGGTTGGGACGATTAAAGGAGGAGATAAAGAGCTCAGCTTTCTCCATTTTTAAGTTTTTTTGTATATCGCTTTGTACTTTGGGCGTAGCTGTTGCTGTAAGGGCAATAATAGGTGTTTTTTGGTTAATCACTTCAATAACATCTCTGATTTTTCGGTATTCCGGTCTAAAATCATGACCCCATTCAGATATACAGTGAGCTTCATCAATTGCAAAGAAGGAGATATTAATATCCTGAAAAAATTCTACATTTTCCTCTTTAGTTAATGTTTCAGGAGCTACATAGAGCAGTTTTGTTTTTCCTGAAAGCAGGTCTTCTTTAACTGCTCTCAGTTCAGCTTTATTCAAAGATGAGTTCATGAAGTGGGCGATACCCAGTTCAGTTCCAAAATTTCTAAGCGCATCAACCTGGTTTTTCATTAATGCGATTAGAGGTGAAATAACAATAGCTGTACCCTCAGCCAACAGGGCAGGAAGTTGATAACATAATGACTTTCCGGCACCGGTGGGCATAATTACAAACACATCGGACCCTTTCATCAATGTTTTAATAACATTGAGTTGATCTCCCTTAAACTTATCAAATCCAAAAAAACGTTTCAACATTTTATGGATTTCTGCGTCAGAGATATTTTGCATCATATTTTCAATTATGTTTTATTTTTTTAAAAGATTAGTAATGGTTTGTTTTATTTTGATTAATTCATAGAACAAAAATACATAAATTTCAATTCAAATCAGACAAATATTGATTTTTCTTATTTTTTTATTTAACTAATTGTAAATCAGCCAATAGAAATTATAATATTTTGTCTTTTAGTAAATATTGTGTCACATATTCTTTTACACTCCTTTCCAAAGGTCTAAACTGTTTTCTATATCCCAGCTTTCTTATTTTCTTCATTTCAGCTTGTGTATAGTATTGATATTGAGATCTGATATCTTCGGGGATATTGATGTAGTTGATCTGAGGTTCCAGTTTTAAAGCATAAAAAATAGATTCTGCCAAAGCATTAAAAGTTCTGCCAAATCCTGTTCCCAGATTATAGATTCCACTTTGGGGCTTATTGTTGAGAAACCAGTAGAGTAGGTGTGTTACATCTTTTACGTATATAAAATCACGAATTTGTTCTCCATGTTGAAATTCTGCTTTATGGGATTTGAATAATTGAACTTCACCTTTTTCCTGGATTTGGTGAAAGGCGTGAAAAACGACGGAAGCCATTCTTCCTTTATGATATTCATTGGGTCCAAATACATTGAAGAACTTAAATCCTCCCCACAATGGTGGTGTTTGATGCTGCTTGAGTACCCATTCATCAAATTTTTGCTTTGAAACCCCATAAGGATTGAGGGGTTGAAGTTTGTAAATTTGTTCCACATCATCACCATAGCCCCATTCTCCATTTCCGTATGTTGCAGCAGAGGAAGCATAAAGGAGTGGGATTCCATATTGAGTTGCAAAACTCCACATCTGTTGTGAATACTCTAAATTGAGATGGTTCAGCAGGTTCATATCCCTTTCGGTGGTGTCTGTTCTCGCACCCAAATGGATGATCGCTTTAATCTTTTGTTGCTCTTTAGCAGCCCATTTGAAAAAATCGTTTCGATCAATTTTATCTGTGTATTGCTTATCAATCCAGTTTCTTTTTTTCTTCTCCGGAGTAAAGTCATCGACTAAAATAATATCGGATAATCCCATACTATTCAGTTTTTGAACCATACAACTGCCAATAAATCCGGCCGCTCCTGTGACTACTATCATTTTCTCATTTTTTTGCAAATATAGTAAACTTTTCATTCATTTGTGAGATTTATTTTTATTTTCAACTATTTTTCAATATTTTTGCAAAAAAAAATTGAATATGAAAAAAATAGCATTGTTAACTCTTTTAGGATTTGGCTTTTTGATGGCCTCCGCACAACTAGACACTACCATATACCGACATGGAAATAAAATCACTATCCAGGAAAATGAGGATGGATTTAATATTTTTGTAGATAAAGAGGGGGTCGAGAGTAGTGAAGATTCTACTGCGTTGGAGGAGATCGGGTTAATCCTGTAGCTTTAGGGGTTAATCTTCATTTTTAATTGATTTAATATTCATAGAACAATATATTTATGGCGAAAAGACATCTCATTACAACAGCTTTACCTTATGCGAATGGACCTATTCATATCGGACACCTGGCCGGAGTCTACATCCCTGCCGATATCTATTGCAGATATTTAAGAGCCAAAGGGGAAGAGGTTCTGTTTATTGGAGGATCCGATGAACACGGTGTTCCCATTACCATTAAAGCTCGAAATGAAAATAAAACCCCACAACAAATTGTAGATCATTACCATCAAATCATTAAGGACTCTTTTGCGGAACTGGGGATTACTTTCGATATCTATTCCAGAACTTCCAATGCGATTCATCATCAGACAGCCAGTGAGTTTTTCACTACCTTGTATGAGAAAGGATTGTTGATAGAGCAAGTTTCAAATCAGTTTTATGATAACGAAGCAGCACAATTCCTGGCAGATCGCTATGTGACAGGAACTTGTCCCCATTGCAATAATGAAAAAGCGTATGGCGACCAGTGTGAAGCTTGCGGTACCAGCTTGAATGCAACCGACTTGATTAATCCCAGGTCAACAATTACAGGCAATGTGCCGGTAATGAAAGAGACCAAACATTGGTATCTGCCATTGGATCAGTACGAAGATTGGCTAAAAGAGTGGATTTTGGTACAGCATAAGGAGGATTGGAAAGTGAATGTGTACGGACAATGCAAATCCTGGTTGGAGAGCGGATTACATCCCCGTGCGGTAACCCGTGACTTGGATTGGGGTGTTAAAGTGCCTTTGGAAAGTGCCGAAGGAAAAGTGCTGTACGTGTGGTTTGATGCGCCGATTGGCTATATTTCCGCTACTAAAGAGTGGTGTAATGAACATGGAGAGCATTATGAAAAATGGTGGAAAGATCCTGAAACACGCATGATTCATTTTATTGGAAAGGATAATATTGTATTCCATTGTATTATTTTCCCTTCGATGTTGAAAGCGGAAGGTACCTACAATTTACCTGAAAATGTGCCTGCCAATGAGTTTTTGAATCTTGAAGGGGATAAAATTTCAACATCCCGCAACTGGGCTGTGTGGCTGCATGAGTATTTGAGAGATTTTGAAGGAAAACAGGATACATTGAGATATACCTTAACCTCTATTGCTCCTGAAACGAAAGATTCGGACTTTACATGGGCAGATTTTCAGTCTAAAAATAACAACGAGTTGTTGGCTATTTTGGGTAATTTTGTGAACAGAACCATTGTGTTGACTCACAAATATTTTGATGGAATTGTTCCGCCTATCGGCAAATTGACACCGGAAGAGGAGGAAATGGTAGCTAAAATTGCCCAATTCCCATCGATTATCGGAGATTCAATAGAAAAGTATCGTTTCCGCGAAGCACAGGCTGAATATATGAATCTGGCTCGGTTAGGGAATAAGTACCTGACTGATACCGAGCCCTGGAAGAAGATCAAAGAGGATCGGGATGAGGTGGCGAAGATTATCCATTTATCGCTCCAGATTTGCGCTTCTCTGTCTGTGTTAGGAGAACCATTCTTTCCTTTCACGATGCAGAAGCTGAGAGAGATGTTGCACTTGCCTATAATGCCATGGAATGAGGGCGGTAGAGCTGATTTGTTGAGTGTAGGCGCTGAAATTGGACCCCCCCAATATTTATTTGAAAAAATAGAAGACGAAATTATTCAAAAACAAGTGGCAAAATTGGAAGCTACAAGGGAAGAAAATCAAGAAACAACTATCGAAGTTGAGCCGGCAAAAGAGGATATTTCGTATGATCAATTTATGCAGGTTGACTTGCGGGTTTGTAAGATTTTGAAAGCGGAAAAGGTAGCTAAAACCAAGAAACTCTTGAAGTTATGGGTGGATACCGGTGTGGATCAACGGGAAGTTATTTCAGGTATTGCCGAGTTTTATGAGCCTGAAACTCTGATCGGCAAAGAGGTGTTGATGTTGATCAATTTGCAACCTAAAGAGATTAAAGGAGTTTCATCGCATGGTATGTTGCTGCTGGCGGAAAACAGTAAAGGCGAATTGGTTCTGCTGAAACCGGAAAAAGAGACCAATCCGGGAGCGCCGGTGAGGTAATTTTTCATAGAGACGCAAAGCATTGCGTCTTTACAATCTCTTACTTCTTATTTCTTATTTGGAAATAAAAATAAATGGGGGGCAGCATAGATTTTCCTCTTCAGTTATATCATTTCCCCACTCGTCAATACAATACCTTTTTGAACGTGAGTGATCAATTACGGATTACGAATTACGGGGTTACAAGGTAGAAGGTAGAAGGAAGAAGGCGGAATGATTTTGAATTTCGGAATAAAATTTAGAATGAATTTAAAAATTTTGCAATAACATGATGTAATTACTTGATATTCAATTGTATCAATTGCCACGTCCCTTTAGGGCGTGGATTGGAATAACCCCAAACCACAAGGGCTTTAGCCCAAATTTATTATGATGTTAGCCTTAGAGGGTTATTTTGATTTTGGAGGGCACATTTGGATCATGAAATTATATATTTAATTATTAGCGTGTTGTAATACACATTTCCTTATTTCAATTTTTTTACTTTACATTTAATATTATTGTAAATTTGGGCTAAAGCCCGGCATTGTAAAGAGCATCCCCAACCCCTACATAAATGTAGGGGCTATTGATAATCCTGATTATTAGACAGTTATGATTTAAAACAACCTAAATAATTCTAAATTCTAAATTCTAAATTCAGGATTCGTAATTCGTAATTGCCTTCCGCCTTTTTTTAAAAATCCGAAATCCGAAATCCGCCCTCCGAAATCTCTAATAGTGTGTTTTATCCTCCTTATTCCGCCACTCCTCAAACAGGGCTTTCCCTTTTTCCAAATCGATCTGCTCGATGGGGATGAATCGTTCCTCTTCCGGGAGTTTGAACTGCTCGTAAATAAATTGGTCACTAAATCCGATTTCAGCAACCTGATGTTTGTCGGTGCTGTAGTAAATCTTCTTGATATTTGCCCAATAGAGTGCTGCCAGGCACATCGGACAAGGTTCAGAAGTGGTGTAAATCTCTGCATCAACGAGGTGAAACTGTTTCAGCTTTTTGCACGCATCTCTCAGGGCGACCATCTCAGCGTGTGCCGTAGGATCATGGGTGGAGGTAACCTGATTGTGCCCTAGTCCAACAATTTGATTATTGAGTACCACTACAGCCCCGAATGGGCCTCCGGCATTGTTTCTCATTCCTTTGTATGCTTCTTCAAAAGCAGCATCAATCCATTCTTTATGTTTCATAATATCTGTACTTATTCTATTTCTATTGCAATAATTTTAATTTTTCTCTCCTTTGACGCAGCGATTCCATATACCGATTCCCGCTTGTGGGAAAGACGATCCTCGATTCTTTTCCTTTTACCCACTTCACTTCCCATTGGCACTTCCACAACGGTAATCCTGCCCGGTTTGGAACCGTCGAAATAGGGGAGCAGCAGGCCATCCTGATAGGCTTTGAGGAAGTTGATCACGGAGGCAATCCGGCGTGACGAGAGTTTGAGGTTATACTCCGATTTGTGCAACGGACTGGCATATCCATGAATGGTGATCTCTATATTTTTACCACTTTCAACCGCTTGAGCCAACGCCTTGGTAAATAGGAGCAGCTGTTCATATCCCCCCTTGATTGAATCTCTAAAAAAAATCTCCATCTCTCTTCTGGCTTCGGAAGCCTCGCTCCCCGACAGAGACCCGGCATATTGCGTCATAAAAAGCTCTTTTTTTGCGATATAATCGGATACGGTTTGCTGATAATTCTGGTTTGTGCTTGTTTTGTTTGATTTGGGATCCGGCTGGTCGTTGTCAAAATAGAGGGTGATCGGTAGCAATTGCCACAATTTTTCCTCGATGGTCACCGTGTCTTGGGGCTCTTCAGCAATCAGGGTATCACTGGGCAGATCCCACTCGAAATGGTAAATGTCGCTGCAACATTCCCTATTGACAAAAACATTGCTGGGTCTGTTAGAGGAGAAATAGCCGCTTTGAAGTGGTTGATAGAAAGTGAGATAAGCGTCATTATATTCCGAATTGAAAGGAACTCCCATATTGGTCGGCTCCTCCCATTCATTCAACGCTCCATAAGCGTAAAAAATATCATATCCCCCGATGCCCAAATGTTCATCTGAACTAAAGTAAAGAATCCGATTCTCAGAATCATAAAAAGGGGTCACTTCATCCCCTGTAGTATTGATTGTAGGACCCAGATTGACAGGCTGTTGGAACTCCCCATCTTTGTGAATGGAATACCAGATATCCAATCCCCCCACACCACCGGGACGGTTCGAAACAAAATAGAGCACTTCATAATTGGGATACTCCACCCAGCAGGGTTGCGTCGTATTTTTGTGCGGTGCATTGATGATAGGCGGTAATGGAGTCGGTTTACTCCAATTTCCGTCCTGCCAATCGCTTTGCCAGATGGTGCATTTCAACTCAGGATAAACTCCCTTGGAACACCGTGTAAAAAAGAGTCTCTTCTTACTTTTATCGAAGCAAAAGTTGATATTGTAATATTTTTTACTATTGATTTTAGAATTAAGGGGGGAAGGGGACGTGTATCCGCTTTCGGTCAACCGTGAGCTGTAAATCCTACCTAATCGGTATGCGCTAAAGAGTGTACTGTATCCGGTTCCTTCCACAGAGGAGAAGGAGGAGTAAATAAACGTAGAGTCGGGCAGCAGTTCGCCCCGAAATTCGGAATAGGGCGTGTTAATGTAGCTCGGCAAAGGCGTAACAATCACCGGTTGCACGGTTTCCTTGATATATTTAATCTGATCTAAGCGAAACTGCACATCCTGGGGGACAAGTTGTGCCCAAACCAGATTTAAACTCACGATAGAAAACCAGCAAAAAGTGATTAACTTTCTCATTGTCAGTTACATAATATNGTATGGACAAGGTTCACGTCCTATTCGTTGAATTAAGTTCTTTTTATAGATATAGATCAGAGATATTTCAAAACCTCCCCTCACTTTGGTAGCCGGAACAAATCCGGAAACGTTGAGGTCATAACTGATCCCGATTCTCAGATTTTGAATATCGGTATGTGCTTCAACAATCAGTGCGTCCAGCCATCGGTAATAGAGTCCAAACCCTAAAACAGCCGTTGTGGTATAGGCGTTTTTTTTGAACAGGTACTCTCCGCTGACACCACCAATCAACTCCTTATATTTTCCCTGAAAGGTAGCATAAACCATCGGTGTGATATTCCACTCATCCATCACATGAAAACGGGTGGTCATGTAGCCGCAGTAACGCATGGGGTGTTGAAAAGTGCCATGCTCAAATGAGGTGCGGGGTTGATTGATGTGAAACAATGAAAATCCGGCTGAAATGAGGCTGTTTTTTTGAAAACTGTAGTTCCATAGTACTCCCGCTCCCAGATCGAAATAGAAGATTTTTGAATCTCCAAACACTTCAGTAATAGGATTTTGAGGATTATAAACCCCATTTTGGAACTGTTCATCAAAATGGAGTGCAGCATAGTTGAGCGATTGATGCTTATATCCGGCAACTACTCCAAAGCCGATTTTGTGCTTCTTTCTCCATCCTAAATTTTTGATAAAAGAGGAGGAGAGGTTGATATCGATAGATTGAAACTCGCTATCGCCGGCTCGGTCACTGTTGAGTTGAAGTCCCAAACCCCACAAGTCTTCCGTTTTATGATTTTTCCAGATGGGCGCATCCAGGTTGGCAGAAAGCGAAAGAAAGGGCTTGGTCACTGAAATCCACTGTGTTTTTTGATTGAGGTTGGCTCTGAAAATCCCGTTGAAAGCTCCGGTTAAGGCGGGATTAATCAAGTAATGGGCGGTATAGAACTGCGAATAGTGCATATCCTGGGCTTGCAAAGGAGCTTGAGTAAAAAAGAAAATGAGTAACAAAAGAATATAGCGGTATTTTCCCTTCCATAGATTTTTAAGAAATCTCCTTAACTCATTTTCCCGCGGATTATCTTGCGGTTCGTAGAACTTTTTGCCGCTGATCGATTCCGGAAGAAACTCCTGATCAACAAAGTTATCTTGATAGTTGTGTGCATAGCGATAATCTTTGCCGTAGTTGAGATCTTTCATCAACTTGGTGGGTGCATTGCGCAAATGCAGTGGAACCGGCAGATCTCCCGTCTTTTTGACCCATTCCATCGCTTCATCAATCGCTACGTAAGAGGCGTTGCTTTTGGGAGAGGAAGCGAGGTAGATTACTGTTTGGGAGAGGACAATCCGTGCTTCCGGCATTCCTATCTGATGTACTGCCTGGAAACAGTTGTTCGCCAACAGCAAGGCATTGGGATTCGCATTGCCGATATCTTCCGCAGCCAGGATAATCATGCGGCGGGCGATAAAAAGCGGGTCTTCTCCGGCGAGCAACATGCGCGCCAGCCAGTAAAGTGCGGCGTTGGGGTCTGATCCCCGCATCGATTTGATAAAGGCGGAGATGATATCATAGTGGTTTTCACCCGTTTTATCGTACAGTGCGATGTTTTTCTGAATTGATTGAGCGACTTTTTCATTGTTGAGCACCAAAACGCCATCGGTAGGCTGGATCAGTTTCACGGAGAGGTCAACCGCATTGAGCAGTTTACGGGCATCTCCGCCGGAAAAGTGAAATAGCGCCTCTTTCTCCTCCACTTTGATAGGGTAGGAGCAACTTTTTTGAAGGTGTGCAATCGCTCTTTCGAGTATCTCCTCCAGATCTTCTTGGGTAAGCGGCTCCAGCAGGTAAACCTGACAACGTGAGAGCAGGGGAGCAATCACCTCAAAAGAAGGATTTTCCGTTGTTGCACCAATCAATGTGACAGTTCCTTTCTCCACGGCACCCAACAATGAATCTTGCTGAGACTTGCTGAAACGGTGAATCTCATCGATAAAGAGTAGTGCTTGCTGACTTGATTGTTCTGCCTGGTCAATCACCGCACGAATATCTTTCACTCCGGAATTGATGGCACTGAGGACAAAAAAGGGAGCCTGGAGTTCCTCTGCAATGAGGGAGGCGAGTGTAGTTTTTCCCACTCCGGGAGGTCCCCAAAAAATCATGGAGTGGATCTGCTTTTGTTCAATCACCCGACGAATCACACCCTGTTCCCCAACGAGGTGCTTCTGCCCGACATACTCGTCTAAACGCTTAGGGCGCAGTTGTTCCGCTAAAGGTGACTGTGTACTCATTTACCACACTTGATTAAAGTTTTCCCGTTCACGTACTTGAGGATCTCGTTGATACTCAAGAAGTTTTGCATATTTTAGATAACTGTTGAGGGCTATCGAAAGTGAGAGTGTAAATCCATCTACACCCCCGAGGATTCCCCCCCGAATAAATAAATTCACAAAAAGAGCAGCAGTACCGTGTACAAAAGGAGAATAAGAGCGAGCTCTTTTCCCTTGATTATACAAGATTTTAGCTCCTCTGGTACTGTAATTCCGACCCGGTTTGGCAAACAGTTCTCCCAAATTCTGATATCGGTAATGGATCAGATCTCCTTTCAGTTTTGCACAGTTGTGAGTCGGTACGGAAGCATGCTGTTTTACAGCGCTAAAACGGATTTCGCTATGTTTGAAAAGCCGAACCAAATAATCGGGATACCAACCGCAAGACTTCACCCACCTACTGCCGATCAGGTTTTTTCTACGAACGGCAAACCCAAAAAAGGGCGTATTCTCCAGATCGAGATTGTTGATTAATTGCGCCAATTCAGGAGAAATTCGCTCATCCGCATCCATACTGAAGATCCATTCATGGCTTGCATATTGAATCCCCACATTTTTCTGAATGCCATCTCCCAAATACTCCTGCAAATAGGTTTTCGCCCCGGCCTGTTGCGCCAAAGCAACCGTTTGGTCACTACTAAGCGAATCCACGACAATCACTTCATCACAAATCTGAAAAAGTGAATTGACCGCCTCTACAATGTTGTGTTCTTCATTGAGCGTCGTAATTATCCCGGTAATCGGAGCCATAAGTGATTCAGTTTTAGTTTCTACTAATCCATCGCTATAACCTGCAAAGATATAGAAAAATTTCGGATTTCGGAATCAAAAAAAG
>JGI24712J26585_10001247_pt1 | contig 21783 bp, 22 predicted proteins | sample BioPla3DNA2_FD_26585 | JGI IMG/M metagenome (IMG submission 26585)
CAAGGAAAATTTTAGGNGGTATTAGTGCAAATTCTATGGCAGAACAAATATGCCCTCTTAGGGGCTAACCGCCCCTGCCGGGCAGGCATACCCCATTTTAAAACTATATCAGAAAGAGGACAATTAAAGTTACAAGTCAATTTTCTTTAGCACACAATCCATTCATCTTTACTTGCAAAATAAAAAATGGTATGATATAATATTACAGACTAAAGACAAAGTACAAAAAACACCACGCACACCACTTGTGGTGTGCGTGGTGTGGGTGGTGTGAATGGGGGTAACATAGGGGGAGCCTGCTCCTCCTATGAAGTTTGTAAACTTTGTCTGCAAGCTCAAATATTATTGATATTATATTAAAGGATAAAAATATGAAAAAGAGCGATTTTTACTATGATTTGCCACAGGAGCTTATAGCTCAGACTCCTGTTGAACCTAGAGATACCTCTCGTCTTATGATATTAAATAGACAAGGCGATGATGTTAAGCTTGATAAGTTTTATAATCTTTCGGAATATTTAAAAAAAGATGATTTACTTGTGATAAATGATTCTAAGGTTTTTCCAGCAAGACTTTTAGGCGAAAAGAAAAGCACTGGTGTAAAGGTGGAGTTTCTTTTATTAGAGCAAAAAACTGCTGATACTTGGGAGGTTATTGTTCATCCGGGGAGAAGATTGCCAGAGGGAACACAGGTATATTTTGGTGAAGGATTGATGGCTGAGGTAGTCAAAAGGCTTGATGACGGAAATAGACTGGTAAAGTTCTCTTATGAGGGCAATTTTTTTGACCTATTAGACAAATATGGGCAAATTCCATTACCTCATTATATCACTGAGGAATTAAAGGATAAAAGCAGGTATAATACTATTTATTCAAATGAAATTGGCTCAGCGGCTGCACCTACTGCAGGATTGCATTTTACCGATAATGTTTTTCGAAGCTTGGAAAATAAGGGCGTAGAAACTGCGAAAATAACTCTTCATGTAGGACTCGGCACTTTTAGACCTGTAAAGGAGCATGATATAGAAAAGCATAAAATGCATAAGGAGCATTTTACAATTCCTCAGGAAACCGTTGATAAAATTAATAATTGTAAGCAAAAGGGCGGACGTGTTATCGCAGTGGGAACGACTTCATGCAGGACGCTGGAAAGTGTTGCGTGTAAAAATGAGGGCAAGATAATTGCAACCTCGGATAGCACTGATATTTTTATTTATCCCGGATATGATTTTAAGCTGATTGATGGGCTGATTACTAATTTTCATTTGCCTGAAAGCACGTTGATAATGCTTGTTAGTGCATTTTTAGGCAGGGAAAAAACCTTGAGAGCATATCAAAGGGCTATCGATGAGAAAATGAGATTTTTCAGCTTTGGAGATTCTACTTTAATATTATAATAGAGGTGTTTATGTTTAAAATAATTAAAACTGAAAATTTAGCCAGACGTGGTATTTTTGAAACAGTGCATGGAACTATACAAACTCCCTTTTTTATGAATGTAGGCACAAGTGCAGCTATTAAGGGTGGCATATCCAGTCTTGATTTAAAGGAATTAAAATGTCAAGTTGAGCTTTGCAATACGTATCACCTTCATATAAGACCGAGTGATGATGTTATATATAAAATGGGTGGACTTCATAAGTTTATGAATTGGGATAGACCTATTTTAACTGATAGTGGTGGTTTTCAGGTATTTTCTTTAGCCAAGCTGCGTAAGATTAAAGAAGAAGGAGTCTACTTTAATTCTCATGTTGACGGTAAAAAAATCTTTATGGGGCCGGAGGAAAGTATGAGAATACAGTCAAACCTTGCTTCCACCATCGCTATGGCTTTTGATGAATGTGTGGAAAATCCCTCCCCTCGTGAATATGTTAAGCCTTCTTGCGACAGGACTACAAGGTGGCTGTATAGATGCAAGGCAGAGCTTGACAGATTAAATACTCTGGATAAAACTATAAATAAAAATCAAATGCTTTTTGGAATAAATCAAGGCGGCACCTTTGACGACTTAAGGATTGAACACGCTAAGACTATTAGCGAACTTGATTTATCAGGGTATGCAATAGGAGGCTTGGCGGTTGGAGAACCGACTGAAGTCATGTATCATATTCTTGATATTGTAGAAGAACATTTGCCTAGAAATAAGCCTAGATACCTAATGGGGGTTGGAACACCATCAAATATAATTGAGGGTGTTGCTAGAGGTATTGATATGTTTGACTGTGTTATGCCATCAAGAAATGCAAGGCATGGAACTGTATTTACATGGCAGGGTATAAGACATCTTAATAATCAAAAATACATTACTGACACAAGCCCTATTGATGAGGAATGTGATTGCCCAGTATGCAGAAGCTTCACTAGAGGCTATATCAGACATTTGTTTAAAGCGGGTGAGCAATTAGCAGGCAGGCTGGCAGTAATGCATAATCTTTATTTTTATAATACTTTAATGGAGAAAATTAGACTTTCTCTTGATGAAAACAGGTTTGAGCAATTTAGAAAAGAATATTCAGAGAAGTTATCAACATTAATATAAATAAGTAAAAAGATAGACTAAAGATAAATAAATTATATTGGAGTATTTATGGGATTTTGGGAATTGTTTCTTCTAGCTTTAGCTTTGTCTGCCGATGCTTTTGCAGTTTCTGTAACAAATGGATTTTGCATGAAAAAAATCGTTATCAAAAAAACATTTGTAATAGCATTATCCTTTGGTGTATTTCAGATGATTATGCCAATAATCGGTTTCTTTTTATCTGTTAAATATACTGAAAAGATAGCACAATGGGACCACTATATTGCCTTTATTCTTTTGGGTATTATAGGTGTGAAAATGCTGATTGAGGGTATAAGGGAGTTGAAATCTCCCGAGGATAATGAGCAAATTTGCACTACATACGATAAAAAGCTATCACCTGCTAAGCTGTTTGTTCAGTCTATTGCTACTAGTATTGATGCTTTAATAGTGGGAATAAGCTTTGCTGCTATGAAGGTAAATATAGTTGCAGCTGCAGCCTTTATAGGATTTGTCACTTTTTTTCTATGTGTGATGGGTGTCTTTCTAGGGAAAAAATCAGGCGATGTTTTAGGCTCTAAGGCTGAAGTGATAGGTGGATTTATTTTATTTGGCATAGGACTGAAAATATTTATTCAGCATACATTTCTTGGCGGATAAAGGATATATTTAAGAAAAATTACTGAAATTTCGTTACAATATAGTGACAATGTTTCATAACTATTGATTTTTCGCTATTATAATGTTATAATTATCTTAAATAAATTATAATTCTAGGGGTAGATATGAAACTTGTAAATATTGGTTTTGGAAATACAATAAATGCGGACAGGCTAATTAGTATAGTTAGCCCTGAGGCTGCTCCTATAAAACGTATTATCCAACTGGCAAAGGATAAAAACCTTGCTATTGATGCTACTTGTGGCAGAAAAACCAAGTCAGTAATTATTCTTGATAGTTCTCATGTCGTTTTGTCTGCCTTGATGCCCAATGTTATTGCAAAAAGGCTTACGAAGGATAATATAGAAATAGATGAGATACAGGAGGAATAGATAATGAGTAAAAAAGGTTTGTTAGTTGTAATTTCTGCTCCCTCAGGTACGGGCAAAGATGCTTTGATTGAATGTTTGTCGCAAAAGGCACCTGATATTTTTAAATCAATTTCTGCTACTACAAGAGAGATGAGAGTGGGTGAAAAAGAGGGTGTAGACTATTATTTCACCACTAAAGAAAACTTTGAAAAGCTAATTGCAGATGAAGAAGTTGTTGAATATACAAAATACTGTAATAATTATTATGGTTCTCCAAAAGCACCTATTATGGAAAATCTCGAAAAGGGACGTGATGTAGTCCTTAAAATAGAGGTTGAGGGTGCTATGAATATACGCAGGATGTTTCCTGATTCTGTGCTTATTTTTGTACTTCCTCCATCTATTGAGGAGCTTAAAAAAAGGCTTGATAAAAGAGGCACTGAGGATGAATGTACAATAGAAAAACGTATGAAAAGAGCAAGGACGGAGGTTACATACGCCGGAGAATATGATTATTTGGTAGTTAATGATGATTTATCAAGAGCTGCCGAGCAGCTTATGGATATTATAAAAGCAGAAAAGCTAAAAACCTTTAGAAATCATGATATTATAAAATCTATTTTGGTTGATTAAATGATTAACAAACTTATTGCAAAGGTTGCTGTTGAGAATACTACATATAGCTTTGATTCTCTTTTTGACTATCTTGTCCCCGAAGAATTTGTAAAATCAATTACTCAGGGAATGAGGGTGAAGGTTCCCTTTGGCCGTGGGAATCAAAAAAGAGTAGGAATGGTTTTTTCTCTTTGTGAGGTTTTAGAATATTCTGAAAAAATTAAATATATTCAAGGCTTGCTTGATGATTCTCCCATAATCAGTGATGAGATGCTTAAAATAGCTTTATGGATAAAGGAAAATACCTTTTGCACATATTTTGATGCTATAAAAGTAATGATTCCTGCCGGACTGTCGATAAATATTATAAAACAGTACTCAGTAGCAAGGACTGTTAATTGTGAGCTTACGGAATATGAGCAAAATATACTTACCTTTATTAAAATGGCTAAAAACACAAGTGAAATACACTCTATTATTGAAGACAATATCAGTACAGAGCATAAAAGAGCAGTAAAAAGCTTAATTGATAAAGGCATTATTTTAGTAGATGAATACGAAAAGCAACGTGTAAAAGACGAGGTTTTAAAAATTGTAAGGCTTTCGTCCGAATATATTAATGATGAAATTGAAATTAAACTCACTCCAAAACAAAGGGCAGTTGTAACCCTGCTTGAAGAGGTGGAAAGCGCTTCTTTTAAGGAGATTTGCTATGCAGTTAATGTAACGACCTCTGTTATAAATAATCTTATAAAAAAACAAGTGCTTTTTCTGGCAGAGCAGAAGGTATCACGTAGTTTAAGTGCTGATGCCGAGGCTACAAAAAGTCCTGATGATATAATTTTATCCGAGCATCAGAAAAAAGTGTTTGATGGAATTTTAGAGCTTATGCGCTTAGATGAGCCACAGGCTGCTTTGTTAAAAGGAGTTACTGGCAGCGGAAAAACCTCGGTTTTTATAAAATTAATTAAGCAAGCTATTGATACGGACAGGACAGCTATTTTGCTTGTCCCTGAAATATCACTTACACCTCAAATGCTTGGACAATTTCAAACTTTATTTGGTTCTATGGTAGCTGTTATTCATAGTAATTTATCAGCTGGTCAGAAGAATGATGAGTTTGAAAGGATAAAGAAAGGCGAGGCTAAAATTGTAATAGGCACAAGAAGTGCTATTTTTGCACCTCTTGATAATATAGGTATAATAATCATGGATGAAGAGGGCGAGCATACCTATAAATCTGAAAAAACCCCTCGTTATCATGCACGTGATATAGCAAAGCAGAGATGCTTTTATCACAAAGCATTATTGCTTTTAGCATCAGCTACTCCGTCTATTGAGAGCTTTTATAATGCTAAGCGTGGAAGATATAAGCTTTTTGAACTAACTCAGAGGTATAATAATTCACTTTTACCTGAAGTTTATATGGTTGATATGAAAATAGAGGCTGAGCTTGGCAATCGCACAAATTTCAGTGAGGTGCTTTTGCATGAGTTGGGAAAAAACCTTGAAAAAGGCGAACAAAGCTTGCTTTTATTGAATAGAAGGGGATTTTTTACTCATATATCCTGCCTTTCATGTGGAAATGTGGAGTGTTGTCCAGAGTGTCAAATTCCTTTAACATATCATAAAATTAATAATACACTTGTGTGCCATTATTGTGGNTACAAGCAAAANTTTGAGGAAAGATGCTCAAAATGTGCCAGCAAGGTTATAAAAAATACGGGAACAGGTACACAGAGAATAGAAGAAGAGATTAAACAATTCTTTCCTAAGGCGAGAGTTTTAAGGATGGATGCAGATACTACTATGACAAAAAACGCCTTTGATGAAAAGTTTTCAGCTTTTTCAAAAGGTGATTATGATATAATGATTGGCACACAAATGATAGCAAAAGGACTTGATTTTCCTAATGTTACACTAGTGGGTGTGCTTTTAATCGATAAGTCCTTATATTCGGGTGATTATATGGGCTTTGAAAGAACCTTTTCTCTTATTACTCAGGTTGTTGGCAGGTCGGGCAGAGCTGATAAAAAGGGCAGAGCTTATCTTCAGACATATTCCCCCGACCATCATGTGCTTGAATTAGCATCAAGGCAGGATTATGACAGCTTTTATAATCAAGAAATAGAAATAAGAAAGGCTTTGATTTTCCCCCCTATTTGTAATATTTGTGTAATTGGATTTTCAGCTTTAACGGAGAACGATTGTGTAAAATATGCAGATGAATTTTCTAAGCTATTAATGAGCAATATAAAAAATAGTGGTAAAAGCTTTCCTATAAGGATTTTAGGACCGGTTAGAAATGTTGTTGCACGTGCTAATGGACGTTATCGTTATCGATTGCTTTTAAAATGTAAAAACACAGCAGCTTTCAGAAAGATTCTTGAAGAAACTGTAAAGAAAGCTATGCTTAGTAGAAGGACAAGAAGTGTTTCAATCTTCGTCGATATGAATGGCGAAACAATTTAAAAAAGGAGAGTGATATTATGGCTCTTAGAAATATCTTATTGGAAAATGACCCTATACTTCGTAAAAAGAGCAGAGAAGTGACTAAATTTGATGAAAAGCTTTGGATTTTACTTGATGATATGTATGAAACGATGATACATTCTGATGGGGTTGGCTTAGCAGCACCTCAGGTAGGAATTTTAAGGCGAGCTATTGTTGTAGATTTTGGTGATGATAAGTACGAGCTTGTCAATCCTGAAATCATTTCACAAAAGGGTAAACAATGTGAGCTTGAGGGATGTTTATCAATACCAGGTGAAAATGGCTATGTGGAAAGACCGACTTTTGTAAAAATTAAGGCACAGAATAGATATGGCAAGGATATTACTGTTATCGGCAGAGATAGGCTTGCAGTGTGCTTTTGCCATGAAATAGACCATTTAAACGGTGTTTTATATGTTGATAAATTAGCAGAGCCGCCTAAGGGAGCACATATAGACGAGTATACGAGGCTACCTCAGGGATATACAAGTGATAAAGGAAAGAAGGTTAGTGTTTGAACGTAGTTTTTATGGGCACGCCTGAGTTTGCTGTTCCCACATTGGAATTATTGATTAAACAAGGGCATAATATTAAAGGTGTTTATACACAGCCGGACAGACCTAGAAATAGAGGGCAGAGGTTGTGCTGTTCACCGGTAAAAGAAGTAGCTTTAAAAAATAATATACCTGTCTTTCAGCCACTCANCCTTAGAAAAGGTGATGATGCAAAGCTGGAGCTTGATAGGTTGAAGCGTATAGAGCCTGATGCGATTGTAGTAGTTGCATATGGGCAGATTTTACCCGAGGGGATCCTTGATATACCAAAATATGGCTGCATAAATGTTCATGCCTCACTATTGCCAAAATACAGAGGTGCCGCACCTATTCAATGGGCTATCGCTAACGGCGAAAAGGAAACTGGCGTTACTACAATGTATATGGCTAAAGGGTTGGACACCGGTGATATGATTTTGAAAGAAAGCTTGCCTATTACAGCTGATATGACAGGCTGTGTTCTTCATGATGAATTATCAAAGCTAGGTGCCAGCTTATTGATAAAAACACTCGATTTATTAGAAAAAGGTGAGGCTCCACGTGAGGTGCAAGACGATAGTTCATCCTGCTATGCACCAATTATACTAAAGGATATGCTTGAAATAGATTTTACAAAATCAGCATTTCAGGTGAAAAATTTTATCATGGCTATGTCGGATAAGCCCGGTGCATATTCATTTCTTTGCTCAAAGAGATTAAAGATATATAAAGCAGAAATTGTTGAGGGCGAATATAACTATGCTCCGGGGACACTAGTTGATTTGAGTGATTTTATAGTAGTTTGCGGAGATAAAAGAGCTTTAAAGCTTACAGACATTCAGCTAGAGGGATGTAAAAAGATGTCTGCACAAGAGTGTATGAGGGGAAGAAAAATCGAAGTTTATACCGTTCTAGGAAAGAAAAAATAAACTTTGGAGGTATATATGGGACTTTTATTAAATAACACTTTTGTATTATTGCTTGTGATAGGCGCTTTATTTTTAGGAATGTATGCTCAATACAAGGTGCAAGCAAATTTTAATAAATATAGCAAGGTTCGTGCTGAATCTGGAAAAACTGCTTATGAAGTTGCTAGACAAATCCTTGATAGCAATGGGCTTGTTGATGTCGATATTGTGCATATTTCAGGTAATCTCACTGACCACTATGATCCAAGAAAAAAGGTTGTCGCTTTATCTGATACGGTTTATAACAGCACNTCTGTTGCAGCNATAGGTATTGCAGCACATGAGGTAGGTCATGCTGTACAGCATAATGTNGGCTATATTCCTATAAAAATTAGAAACTTAATATTACCAGTGGCACAGCTTGGCTCGTCGGCATATTTTTTCATTTTTCTACTGGGTATAATTTTTAGCTATCCACCTTTGGCGGATTTTGGCATACTTTTGTTTGGTGCAGTTGTATTATTTCAGCTGGTTACACTTCCTGTTGAATTTGATGCAAGTTCAAGAGCAAAGAGGACTATTGAAGAGCAGTTCATTCTTTCAAGTGGAGAAATGGTTGGTGTAAAAAAGGTGCTTGGTGCTGCTGCTATGACTTATGTTGCTGCTTTGGTTTCATCTGCTGCACAGCTTTTAAGAATGATTTCCATATCACGTAGACGTTAAGCAAACGTTAAATTTTAAGGAGTTATTATGACAGCAAGGAAAATAGTATACGATTTGTTGATTAAAATCGATGAGGACAAGGCTTATTCAAATATCATCCTTGATAACGCTTTTGAAAAAGCAAAGCTATCCCAGAGAGATAAGGCTTTTGCATCAGCGTTGTTTTATGGTGTTTTAGAACGACGAATGACTCTTGATTATCTTATAAGGTTTTTATCTGAAACAGAATTTAATAAGCTGTCTATAAATGCTATTACCTTGCTAAGAATGGGGCTATATCAGATTCTGTACATGGATTCTGTGCCTGATAGTGCTAGTGTAAATGAAACTGTTAAGCTGGCTGTTGCTGATAAGCAATTTAAGATAAAAGGCTTTATCAATGCTATTCTAAGAACCTTTATTAGAAGTGGAAAGGAAATAAATCTTGATGGATTGGACGATATAGGTAGACTTTCCATCAAGTATTCTTGCCCTAAGTGGCTTGTGAAAAAATGGATTAATGAATATGGCTTAGAAAATGCAATTTTAATTTTAAAATCATCACTTGGCAGACCACCGATATATATAAAGATTAATACTTTAAAATATTCTGTTGAAGAGGTTTTTGATGCCTTAAAAAAAGAAAAGTTTTCTCCTGAGGCTGCTTGCCTATACAAGGATTGCTTAAAGCTCAATAAAGGAAATTCTATCGAAGGCTCTAATGCATACCGAAAAGGAATGTTTCATGTACAGGATATTTCATCTCAGATTTGCTGCCACGCTGTCAATCCTATTTTGAATGAAACTGTACTGGATATGTGTGCTGCTCCTGGGGGAAAATCTTTTACTATGGCTCAGCTAATGCAGGGCAGAGGGAGAGTTTTAAGCTTTGATTTATATGAGGGGCGAGTTTGGCTGCTTGAAAATGGTGCTAAGCATTTAGGAATCAATATTATTGAAGCTAGAACTGGGGATTCTTCTGTTTATAATAAGGATATTCCTTTGGCTGATAGAGTGCTTTGTGATGTTCCATGTTCGGGGCTGGGGGTAATAAGGAGAAAGCCTGAGATAAAATACAAGCCGCATACTTTTATTAACGAGTTTCCTGAAATTCAGCTTAAAATACTTAATAATTCGGCTAAATATGTAAAAGCCGGAGGCACGTTGGTTTACTCTACTTGTACTCTTAATAAAACTGAGAATGATGATGTTGTCAATCAGTTTTTAAGTGAAAACAGGGATTTTTCACCTTGTGTTGTACCTTTGAATATTCCTGATTTAAAGGACGAATATAAACATACTTTTTTCCCTAGTAATTCAGGTGGAGATGGATTTTTTATCGCAACCTTCAAAAAGGACGCACAAAAGAAAGAGAGAATTATTTAATTAATGGATAAAAAGACTGATATTTTAACAATGTATTTGCCAGAATTGGAGGAATATTTTTGCTCGATAGGTGAAAAAAGCTTCCGTGCAAAACAGATTTTTGAATGGTTGCATACTAAGCGTGTATTTGATTTTTCAAAAATGACTAATATTTCTACACAATTAAAAACTACTCTGGAGAAAGATTTTTGTATAAATAAACTAAATATTTTAAAAAAGCTTGAATCGAGGGTAGATGATACAGTAAAATATCTATATGGACTGAATGATTGTCAGGCTGTTGAGGCTGTTTTAATGAAACATAATCATGGGAATAGTCTTTGCATTTCTACTCAAGTGGGATGTAAAATGGGGTGCAGCTTTTGTGCGTCAACAAAAGCTGGCTTTGTAAGAAATTTGTCGCCTTCTGAGATGCTTATGCAGCTTTATCAGAGCGAAGACGATAGCAAAAGAAAAGTAAACAGTATTGTCTTAATGGGTATTGGAGAGCCGCTAGATAATTATGATAATGTGATTCGGTTTTTATATATTTTGAGAGATGGTGCAGGCATGAGTTTGAGAAATGTTTCTCTATCCACTTGTGGCATTGTGCCTAAGATTTATGAGTTGGCTAAGCTAAAATTAGGCGTGACTTTATCTGTTTCCTTACACTGTGCAAACGATGATGGCAGGAGTAAAATAATGCCAATTAATACAAAGTATAGTTTATTAGAGCTTATGCAGGCTTGTAAAGATTATTTCAAAGAAACAGGCAGGAGAATAAGCTTTGAATATTCATTAATAGACGGTGTAAATGATGATTATAAAAGTGCCAGTCAGCTTATCGGATTGTTAAAAGGATTTCCTTGTCATGTTAATTTGATACCGATAAACCCTATAAAGGAAAGAAATTTTAAGAAAAGCAAATCGTCTAAAAATTTCCAAAAAGCATTGACAGACGCAGGAATTAATGCTACTATAAGAAGAACTTTAGGACAGGATATACAAGCAGCTTGTGGACAGCTAAGAGCAGAGGAAATTTTGATTAATAATAATGCTTAATAATTAATATAGAGAAAAAGTGTAGGAACGGCGGTGAGGTTATGGAGCTTGTATCAAAAACCCATGTAGGACTTGTGCGTACTGAAAATCAGGATAGAGTTATGACAAATCATATTAGTACCAGCTGTGCATATATGATTTTATGCGATGGAATGGGTGGTGAAAATGCTGGCAGCTTTGCTAGTAATACAGCTATTAACCTTGTTAGTGATTATATAAATAATCAGTATAGCGATTATATGGACGACGATATGGTGAGGAATATGCTTGTACGCTCTGTGCATGAGGCAAATTCTAAATTATATTTTATTGCTCAAAGGGATTATGAAAAGCATGGAATGGGTACAACCTGTGTTATTGCTTTTATTCGTAAGGATAAGCTGCATCTTGTTAATGTTGGAGATAGCAGGGCTTATTTCATTTTACCAAATGGAATTAAGAGACTTACTAAAGACCATAATTATGTAAGTCAGCTTATTGATGATGGTATAATCACTCCGGATGAGGGTAAGGACCATCCCCACCGTAATAGAATAACGAGGGCAGTAGGTGTATTTGATGAAGTTATTCCTGATTACTTTTTACTGGATTTTAATGATAAGAATATCCTTTTGATATGTTCCGATGGATTAACTTCTTATTGTGAGGAAGTTGATATTGCAAAGATTATTCTTGACAATTCTATTGAAAAAGCATCGCAAAAGCTTATAGACTTAGCTAATAAAAATGGTGGATTTGACAATATTAGTGTGGCACTTGCAAAGCTATAATTTTTTAATTCTGGAACTATAAAGGCATTGCCTTTTAGTACTGTTAACATAGATTTAATATAAAATTGGAGGATTAAAAAACAATGGATAAAAATATAGGCAAAAAGCTTGACGACAGGTATGAGCTTCTAGAGCTTATCGGCGTAGGCGGCATGGCTGATATTTATCGGGCGAAGGATATTGAGGAGGATAGAATTGTTGCTGTAAAAATTCTTAAAAATGAATTTGCAGGCAGTGAGGATTTTCTCAGAAGATTCAGAAATGAATCAAAGGCTATCGCTTTATTATCTCATCCTAACATTGTAAAAATATATGATGTTGGTTTTACTGACCATGTTCAATTTATCGTTATGGAATATATAGATGGAATTACACTAACTGATTATATTGAACAGCAGGGCGTTTTAAAATGGCGTGATGCTGTGCATTTTACAATGCAAATATTAAGAGCTTTGCAGCATGCGCATGATAGAGGGATTGTTCATAGGGATATTAAAGCATCTAATATCATGCTGCTGCAAGACGGCACTATAAAGGTGATGGATTTTGGCATAGCTCGTTTTAACAGGGAAACTGATAAGACTATGTCTGAAAAAGCCATTGGTTCTGTACATTATATCAGTCCTGAGCAGGCTAGAGGCGATATTACTGATGAACGCAGTGATATTTATTCAGTGGGAATTATGATGTATGAGATGTTGACGGGGCAAAAGCCTTTTGACGGGGATAACCCTGTTCAGATTGCTTTAATGCATATGCAGACTCAGCCAAAGCGTCCTACCGAATTAAATACTACTATACCTGAAGGTTTGGAAGAAATAATTTTAAAGGCTATTCAAAAGGACCCTGCACGACGCTATCAGACAGCCGGTGAGATGGTTGCTGATATTGAGGAATTTAAGAAAAATCCAAGCATCGTTTTTGAGTATAAGTATTTTTCACCAGATGGTACTACTAAGTATTTTGATAAAGTAAATTCACTAGATGAAGTTGATGGTGATGAAGAAAATAGTGAATACGATGATGAGCTTGATGAAGATAGTGATGAAGATGAAGAAGATGATGATGAAGAAAGACCATCTCCTGTGCTTCCTATTTTATTTGGTGTAGCATCAGCTCTTGTTATAGGAATTGTTATTTTAGTAGTAACATTAATTGTTAGCACATTTAATAAAGATAAAAATACCAGCTCCATAATAGATTCTCCTTATGTAAGAGATGGATATTTTATAATGCAGGATTTTGTGGGACTTACAGTTGATGATGCTAAGGAAAAATATGGAGAATATGTTGAGATAATTGCTATTCCTACTTATAATGAGGCGGACAAAGGTATAATTTTTGAGCAGGTTGAAAATGAGGGCAGGCAGATTAAAATAGGTTCGCAGGTTACTGTTTATGTGAGTGAGGGCTTAAAGCAAATTGAGATGGAGAATTATAAAAATCAGCCATACACTCTTGTAAAGCAGCAGCTAGAGAAAAAGGGCTTTAAGGTTACGCCTAGGTATGAGGAAAGTGATGAAATTTCAAAGGATAGTGTAATTGATACTGAGCCTACAAGCGGTTCAATGATACCTGAGGGTTCATCAGTTACAGTTATTGTAAGTCAAGGACCTCCTAACACTAAGATAAAGGTAATAGAATTTGTAGGCTTAGATAGCAAATACAGAGCTACTCAAAGATGTGAAGAACTAGGACTAATACCTGAGTTTAAGGAAATGGATAGTACTGAAAAAGAAGGTACAGTTGTAAAACAGAGTATTCCTGTGGGTGATTATGTTGAAAAGGGTACAGTAATTACTCTATATCTAAGTAATGGTAAAGTACCTGAAACTTCGGTTGATGTTGAATTTGAGATTCCTAATAATGTTAGCGGAAACTACAAGTTTGAATATTATTTTGATGGTGCAATTGTTAAGGAAGATGCTAAGCGTGATGCGTCTATCAAGAAGTTTAAGGTGAGCTTTAGTGGAAATAAAAAGGTTAAGCTTACTGTAAAGGTAAATATTGCAGGTGGAAAAGACAGTGATTCTGTTCTGTATGCAAGTGCTGAAATTGACTTTACTAAGGAAAAGCCGGTGGTTTCTTCTATCAAATATGAAAAGAATGCTTTCGATAAATTTAAAGTAAACACAACAACCCCTGCTGTTACTGAAGCACCAAAACCAACTGAAGCTACTACTCCTAAGAATGAACCTGTTGACACTACAACTGCTGAAATCGATACACAAGCCCCACTGATGGAGTAATTAATGGCTAATAATTTTAAAAAGCAAATTAAAGGTAAAATAATAAAAAGCGTCGGAGGAATCTGTACTATACAGACCTCCGACGGGGTCTTTACTGCAAAACCTAGAGGAATATTCAGGCTTAAGGACATTTCACCTGTGGTTGGTGATAATGTTATTTTACAAAAAGACAGTCAAAGTGATGAATATATTGTTTTTGATATAGAAGATAGGAAAAATTATTTAGTCAGGCCTCCTTTAGCCAATTTAGATGCTATTGCTTTTGTAATATCTTCATGTAAGCCAAGACCTAGTACAATAATTATTGATAAGCTGATAGCTATTGCTGAAAGTAAGGATGTAGAATCAATACTTATATTTACTAAAAATGATATAAAAAATTCCGCTGAATTTTCTAAGATATATAGTGAAATTGGATATAAGGTTTTTTGCGTTAATAGTCATAAATATATTGGCTTTGATGAAATAAAACAATATTTTAATGGAAAGCTTATAGCTTTAATTGGTAATTCTGGTGTTGGTAAAACAACTTTTTTAAATATGATTATGCCTAATTTAAACTTACAAACACAGGAAATAAGCAAAAAGCTCGGCAGAGGAAAACATACCACACGCCACGCAGAAATATACAGCGAAGGTGGAATGTGTATTGCAGATACACCTGGTTTTTCAACAGTTGATATTGAGCGTTATGGTAGAATTTCAGCAGGAGAGCTGCAAAACTGCTTTTTAGAGTTTCAGCCGTTTAAGGATAAATGCAGATTTTCCGATTGTTCTCATATTAATGAGCAAGATTGTGAAGTAAAAAAAGCTTGTGAAAATGGATTGATTTCACAAAGCAGATATAAAAGCTATGAGATTATGTATAAAGAAGCTTTGAGCTATAATAGCTGGGAGTAATGTATGAAATGTGCTGTTATTTCTGGTGGAACACCTATGAAAATTAATATAAATCGAAATGATTATTATATAATTTGTGCTGATAAAGGCTATGACTATGCTGTTGAGAATAATATTTCACCGGATATTATTTTGGGTGATATGGATAGCGTTTCACGGAAAAATAAAAAGACGGAAGCGTTAATTTTTCCTGCTGAAAAGGATGATACAGATACTGCAATAGCCGTTAAGACTGCACTTAATAAAGGGTATAAGGATATTGAAATTTTTTCGGGAATAGGGGATAGGATAGACCATTCACTTGGTAATATTCAGCTATTAAAGCTGATAAAGAGAAATGGTGCTAGTGGTGTGATTTACTCAAATAATTGCCGAATTAGACTTATTGAAAATGAAGAATTAGTTTTAATAAATGATAAAAAATATAATTATTTTTCAGTTCTTGCTTTAGACAATGAGTGCGAAGTATCTATTTTAGGTGCTAAATACCCTCTTTCATATAAAATAATTAATAATTTCTTTCCCTTAGGCATTAGCAATGAATTTTTAGATAATAATGTAAAAATAATATCTCACAATGGTTGTATCTTGGTTTTTGAAGTGATTGAATAGTAACAAAAACTCTCCTTTTTGAATAATATGAAGTATATTCAATAGGAGGTGCAATAATGAGGCGAAGACATGGCAGAAGGCGATGCAAAAACAGCTCAAATGGTGGGCTCGTAATGACGATTTTATGCTTTGGAGGAGCATTATTGTGCATTACATTTTTTTCTGTTGAACTTTTACTTGTCATACTCGCAATATTGCTTATTGCACTGGGATTATGGCTTTTAGTAGCTTGCTGATGCTTTTTAGGAGGGTAGAATGAAGATTGTAGTTGTAAAGAGTCCTTGGTTTATTTCAGGTTTTTTGAGGCTTATTTTTGGCATAAAAAAGAGAGATTATTAATTAATCATTGATTATAATCCTTGTGATAATCATTACAAAAAACATAAATCTAAGCTTTTACTCATTTTTTAGAGGATTTTTAATCGTGATTAATATCACTGGTACATATTTTTAATTATAAGGAGGAATGTTCCTCCTTTTTTATTTCAAAAATAAAAAGAGAAGCTAAAGCTCCTCTTTTGACAAATTTAATATCGCATAACAAATACTGATGTTATACTTTTCGACTTCACTCGCAGTAATTTTTTTTAATACAAAATTCATGTGTTTTGATGAAAATATTCTCTAAAATATCGACACCTTCAACGATTTTATTTAATTCTCTTTTGCTTTTAGCAAATTCATCTAAATATCTAGCGTAAGCAGCAAGCCTATTTAAAGATAAGTTTGCACTAACACCCTTTAGATGGTGTAACGACTTATGTATTTCATCAAAGTCACAATCCTTTGTTATGAATACGATTTCATTTATTATATCAGATTTAAAAAATTCATTTAACCATCTATAATAAAGTGATTCATCATTCATAAGGCGCATCATGGCATCGTCATAATCTACAAGAATTTCATCATTATAATTTAAGCAACTCATAAAAATCTCCTTATGGAGAATTATGTATATTAATTTTTGATTTCCTTTAGGCATTCTGCACAGATATTTTTGCCCTTGATAACAGTAATATCGTCAGCGCTGTTGCAGAAAATACAAGCAGGGAGATACTTTTTAAGAATAACCTTATCATCCTCTACATATATTTCAAGAGAGTCCTTGATACCAATATCGAGAGTTCTTCTCAATTCAATGGGGATAACAATACGTCCTAGTTCATCTACTTTTCTAACTATTCCAGTTGATTTCATAACTTATTACTCCTTACATAATTAAAATTTGGTGATAATAACGAGTATTTGTCGAAATATGTATTCAGCGACTAAATAATAACATGAAAACGCTTAATTGTCAATTTATGAAATGATATAATGTTGTCTAAATTGTAAACAAAATATATATTTTTTATTAACAATAGTTATATAATGTTTTTTCTTAATACTTACATTTGATGTTAAAGGCATTTGTAAGTATTTTACTCCGGAACAGTTTAAAGTGTAAATATTAAATTTTTATGAACAAATTTAATTTTACATTTTATTACATGGAAATTTCTTAGAAAGGAAAAGGAAAATGAAGTATGTTATTTCCTTACTAGTATTTTTATCCCTAATATTGTCAACTATTAATGGAAAGATTAACAATGTTAGTGAAAGTATTATTTCCAGCACTAATAATGCTTTAGAGTTATGCTTTTCGTTAGCAGGGATAATGGCATTGTGGAGTGGACTCATGAATATCGCTGAAAAGAGTGGACTTGTTGAAAAGATAAATAGATTACTAATGCCAGTGATATCTTTTCTGTTTAACGATTTACCAAAGGGGAGTAAGGCACTGCCTTTAATATCAATGAATATTACGGCAAATATTTTAGGCTTAGCAAATGCTTCCACACCGATTGGAATTTCAGCAATGCAGCAAATAGATAGAGAAGTAGGAGATGGTAAAAATGCAACTAACAGCATGATAATGCTTGTCGTATTAAATTCTGCTAGTATACAAATTATTCCTACAACGATAATAGCCTTAAGAGCAAGACATGGTGCTGCCAATGCAGCTGAGGTTATGCCTGTAATATGGATAGTTTCAATTGTAGCATGCTTTAGTGCTGTTTTTGCGACTAAAATTTTAAATAAACGTAAAAAAATTGAGGTGAAGTGAAATGAAATTTACAGATTTTATTTTACCGGTAATAATTGTTTTTATTATAGTATATGGATTGTTGAAAAAAGTTGATATATTCACATCTTTTATTGATGGGGCGAAGAAAGGATTAAAAAACGCCTATGAAATATGCCCTGCTTTAATAATACTTTTAGTTAGTGTTGGTATGATAAGATCATCCGGTGCAATTGATTTTATTTCACAATCATTAAAGCCTTTTGCTGAAGCTTTGGGCTTTCCGGTAGAATGTATTCCTCTTGCAATTTTACGGCCTGTTTCAGGCAGCGGCTCAATAGCACTGCTTGAAGATGTTTTGATAAATTATGGTCCTGATAGTCTAGCTGGAAAAACTGCTAGTATTTTGGTAGCTTCATCGGAAACGACTTTTTATGTATTTGCAGTATATTTTGCCTCAGTCAAGGTGAAAAAAACCCGTCATGCACTTGCTTCCGCTTTGATTGGTGATTTTGTCGGAGTTATTGCGACGGCTGTTGCTATAAAATTATTTTTTTAACAATTGACAAGCTGCGTTTTCTATGATATAATAATTGTCGACAATTATTATATCATTTAATAAGAAGGTGTAGCTCAGCTGGTCAGAGTACCTGCTTGACATGCAGGGGGTCGATGGTTCAAGTCCATTCATCTTCACCAATGTAATATGATAACAGAGCCTTTTATAAGGCTCTGTTGTTTTCTTTATCAAAACTATTTTGTCTTTTGTGACAAAACTACGCCGATTTTACTTAAACTAATAACGGTTATTTAATCCTTAAAAGTTTTCCTGTTCAACAATATCGCTTGTGCTATTGTTAGGTGTTTTGAAATTCATAAAAGTTTAAATATTTTCGTCATTAGCAGAGAAAAGCGTTCTATCATTAGAAAATTGCTTTCTGCTTTTTTGAGAATAAAGATTAAGCAACTCATCTTGCGTCATCTTTGACTTTTCTTCACCACTAATATCAAGTACAATTTTTCCCTCGTCCATTACAAGAATGCGATTTCCCATTTTTAAAGCAGAATTGATATTGTGAGTAATCATCATTGTAGTAATATTCTTTTCATCTACCAGCTTATTTGTGATTTGTAAAACTTTTTCAGCAGTTTTTGGGTCAAGTGCAGCTGTATGCTCGTCTAGTAGAAGTAATTTTGGTGATGAGATAGTAGACATCAGCAGAGAAACAGCCTGTCTTTGACCTCCTGAAAGCTGTCCTACCTTTACCTTCATTCTATCCTCAAGACCTAAATCAAGGCTTTTAAGCAGTTCATAAAATAGCTTATAATCCCTCCTATTTAAAGCAAAGAATGAACGCTTAGCTTTTCTTGTATAAGCAAGGCAAAGATTTTCTTCAATCGTCATTCCCGGTGCTGTGCCTTTCATTGGGTCTTGAAATATTCTTCCAATATTGTAGGAACGCTTATAATCGGGCATTACAGTGATGTTTTCACCATCGAGAAAAATGCCGCCCTTATCTATTAAAAAATTACCGCAAATAGTATTGAAAAGTGTCGATTTTCCAGCTCCGTTAGAGCCTACAATTGTAACAAAATCACCTTTTTTAAGCGTAAGATTTATGCTTTGGAGAGCCTTTTTTTCATTGGCAGTATTAGGGTAAAATGTCTTATTGACATCAATTAGCTTTAGCATTTCAGTGTTATTCAAAGCTTTACCTTTCTTTGATTAATTGTATTTTATATTGTTTAAGCTTTCTTTCGCTCTTTTTCGTATTTTATGTAATTCCCACCAATCCTTAACAGCAGGGAATGAGAGAGCGATTATTACAATTAAAGCAGTTGCAAGCTTAAAGCCATATGATGGGAATAAATCAATCCTTCTTGCAAGAGCAATTATTAGGTAATAAATAATTGAGCCTATTACAGTGGAGATAATGCCTATCGTTACACTTCTTTTTCCAAAAACAGCTTCTCCAATAATTACTGCGGCAAGTCCTATAACTACAATTCCTATACCAAAGCCGGAATCGAAGAACATTTGCTGTTGTCCTATCAAAGCACCAGAAAGAGCAACGCAAGCATTTCCTATGGCGAGTCCTGCACACTTAGTAAAGTTTGCATTAATTGAGGAGGAACGCACCATATCTTCATTATCACCTGTTGCTCTAATAGCTAGACCGGGCTTTGTTTTAAAAAATATTATTAGTAAAGCCGATACAATAATAGTAATAATCAAGGCAGTAACCATATAGCTTAGAGGCTTGCTGTTAGGTATAATAGAATTAAGGTCGGTAAAAATAGTACGTTCCTTTGTTAAAGCAACATTGGCAAGCCCACCTGTAACATAAAAATTTATAGAATACAGTGAGGTCATTGTGAGTATTCCTGATAAAATCGGATTTATTTTTAGCTTTGTTTGCAGTATTCCTGTGAATAATCCAGCAAGTGCCCCGACTATTATTGAGGCGAAAAGTGCAAGATATGGATGCCCAGCCTTTGTAATCATAGCACAGACTGCCATACCAAGCACAACACTGCCTTCAACAGTTAAATCGGGTAAATCAAGTATTCTAAAGGTTATAAATACGCCCAGAGCCATTATTGAATATAACAGACCTAGTTGTATAGGTGTAATAAAATCCATAAAATTCCTTATTCTGTATCTTGTACTAAAGTAAATTTAGCTTTTATTTCATCAGAAATATCAAAGCCAATTTGCTCTGCTGTGTTTTCATTTATAATGTGGGAATATTCAGTAATTACTTCAACGGGAGTATCTTCTATTTTTGCTCCCCCAAGAATTTTTAGTGCCATTTGAGCAGTCTTTTTGCCAAGCTCGGTGTAATTTACACCGATTGTTGCAAAGCCACCGTCTTTAACCATTGAATCAGCGCCACAGTAAATAGGTTTTTTATTTTCACGTGCAGTCTGTGCATAAATTGCCATTGCACTAGCTACTGTATTATCATCAGGGGTAAAGAATGCATCTACATCCTTTGCTAAAGACGCAGCAGCTTGCTGTACATCAGCACCGGTTGCAACAGTAGCCTCTTTATATTCGATTGATTTAGATTTGCAGTATTCTTTTGCTTTGTTAACTGCTGTTAAAGAATTTGTTTCACTCGGATTATATAAGAACCCAAAGGTTTCTAGCTCTGGATCAAGCTCAATAGCTAAATCAATTATTTTTTCAACTGGAATAGCATCGGATACACCGGTAAAGTTTCCTTCAGGCTTTTCAAGGTTTGTCACAACCCCAGATTCCACAGGAGTGCTGACAGCAGAAAATACAACGGGAATTTCTTTCTTATCGGCAGCTTCCATAGCTGATAGTGCTGCTTGTGCAGTTGGTGTAGCGATAGGGATAATCATATCTACTCCTCTGCTAAGTAAGTCGGAATAAATTGAGGCTAACTGATTTTGATTAGCATTGCCATCTTTTTGAATTATCTCATATTCAAAGGTTTTATCTGCCTTAAGTTCAGAAATAATGGAATCTCTGATTTCATTTAATGACGGGTGATCCATAATTTGTACTATTGCAATAACTTTTTTGCCAGAATTATTATCCTTGCAAGCTGAAAAGCTCAATAGCATTAAGCTTGCCATTAAAAAAGAAAGTAGCTTTTTTTTCATATTATTCTCCTTAAAAATAAATATAAGTTATTCACTTTAATTGTTAAAAGCAATATATCTATTTGATTATAACTTATTAGCTATACTATTGTCAAGATATTAGCCTAAATTAGAGGTAATATGAAATATTTTTTATTTGGAAATATTTTAATTTTAATCTATTTTGTTTGCGTAAAATCTTTTAAAAATACTTGCCTAAATGTATATGAATATGATATAATAATCGTAACCGATTATTATAAACCTATGCCCAACGGCTCCTCACCGACCATGTCGCCGACAACCGCCTTTTGATGGGGGATAAGATGCTTTATATCTTTG
>JGI24712J26585_10001250_pt1 | contig 21771 bp, 15 predicted proteins | sample BioPla3DNA2_FD_26585 | JGI IMG/M metagenome (IMG submission 26585)
CTCTATCAGGTAGAGCTTGCAAAGCAACAGGAAGAATTAGCCAGAGCTGCTCAGATTGCTGCAGAAGCTGCTCAACTTGACAGTATAAGTATTGAAGATGATTCTCTTGCTACAGATCTCAGACTTCAGAAATTTGGTCAATTGTGGCCTTATGTAGAGGGAGAAGAAAGCTTCTACAATCTTGAAAATGAAAAGATAAAGCTGGTACTGACCAATAAGGGTGCCCGTATCTATTCTGTCGAACTCAAGGAATACAAGACTCATGATGGAAAACCCCTGATATTATTTGATGGTGATGCCAACGTGTTTGGTTTCCCCTTCTCACACGATACCAAGGTATTCCACACGTCAGACCTATATTTCAACAAGGTTAGCCAAAACGATAGTACTATAGTGTTTGAGATAGCCGGCAATGCAGGAGAGACGATGCAATTCAGCTATACCCTGCCTGCTGACGAATACATGGTTGACTTCGACATCAATACAAAAAATCTGGGTCAGTTTATCTCCACCTCAAGAGGCACTATGGATCTCAACTGGTACGTCGAGATGCCTGCATTTGAGAAGGGAAGGCAGATGGAACAGATGTATTCAGGTATGTACTACAAGTACTATCTTGACGAAGTCGATAATCTGAAAGCCAACAAAGATAAAAGTGAGAATCTACGTACCAAGGTTAAGTGGATTGCCTTTAAGGGACAATTTTTCTCCTCNGTTCTTATCGCTGATGACGCATTTTCAGGGGCCTATGTTGAAAGCCGCTTCGAGAAAGATAAAAACAGTCCTTATTTGTTATACAACAGAACTGAAGCAGCAGTTCCTTTTGAATTAGCAAAGGACCAGCAATTGGGTTTCAGTTTTTACTTTGGTCCAAACCGGTTTTATACTCTTGACAAATACGACAAGGAGCTTGAGCTTAACAAGCTGATTCCGCTTGGTTGGGGTATCTTTGGATGGATTAACCGTTATGCTGTGATACCCACCTTCAACTTCCTTGAAGGGTTTATTGGCAGTTATGGTATTATTATCCTGATACTAACCATCCTTATCAAGCTGGTATTATTTCCGCTTACATACAAGTCGTATATATCANCTGCCAAGATGAAGGTGCTCAAGCCTCAGATTGACGAGATCAATGCAAAGATTCCGGCAGAAAAGGCGATGGAAAGGCAGCAGGCCACAATGAACCTATACAAGAAGGCCGGAGTCAACCCTATGGGAGGATGTGTTCCTATCTTGTTGCAGATGCCGATACTTATCGCTATGTTCCGCTTCTTCCCGGCTTCTATCGAATTAAGACAGGAAAGCTTCCTTTGGGCAAAGGATTTATCTACTTACGACTCGATACTGGATTTACCGTTTTCCATTCCGTTCTATGGTGCACACGTAAGTCTCTTTACCCTGCTTATGGCGGTAACCAATATACTGTACACGAAGATGAACTCAGAAATGACCCAGACATCCAACCAGATGCCGGGCATGAAGGCCATGATGTACATGATGCCTATAATGTTCCTCTTCCTGTTCAACAGTTACGCATCAGGTTTGAGCTACTATTACTTTATTTCAACTTTGATCACCATACTGCAAACTATGGTAATCAGGCGCTGGGTGGATGACAAGAAGTTACTGCTTCAGATTCAGGCAAACCAAAAGAAACCTGTAAAGAAAAGTAAGTTTGCTGCACGCCTTGAGCAAATGGCAAAACAACAGCAACAAATACAAAAGAATCAAAGGAAAAGGTAATAGCTAACATATCAAAGAAGGAAAGCAGACAGACCCCGTGGTCTGTCTGCTTTTTTGTCATATCCCTCCCCTATTCACGGAAACTTAACCTAAGTCCTGTTCCGGCCGGGAAGCCCTCAATACTTACAGGTAAGATACCATCGGCCTGAATAGCACCTTCCAAAAACTCAATTATAGCCTCCTGGGCCGGGCTATTATTCTTGAATGCTACCAGTATTACATCAGCTTTGCTTGCGCCTCTTGCACGCGANAAACGATAAGGATTGCCCATATATAATACCATGGTTGGACCTGCCTCATTCAGTCTGGTAACGACTGAAGCATCGACCTTCTGTACATCGCTGATTACAAGAATATGAGCCTTGTACTTCAAATCCAGTTTCAATCCCGGGTCTGTGGCTGTTCCATTAAGCTTTACAAGCTCAATACCCCTGCCCTTGAAATAACTTTCCAGCAGGGGTGACTCACCTGCAAAAACAGCTGCATAATTAGCTGCAGTATTACCGGAAGAGAGTGTAGAAGACCCAGAATCGGCTGCCCAAAATGCTTCCTTAAGCGGTATATCCAATTTGTTGACCAATGCCGTCAGTGCTGCGCCATATAAGGCCCTACTTAGGACTTCAGCCTCAGGTGTGTTGATATAATGCAGAAGTGAGTCAGCATCAATGAGATTCACTTGTTCACCCCTTGTAAGCCAGTATTTGAAAGCAAGGGAACGTCTTACCTTAGCTTCAAGCTCTGCTGGTGTAATCAGACTATCGGTCAAGGCCTTTATAACTGCCTGTATGGCGGCGGGCAGGTTTTCGGTAAACTCAACAATATCATTGCCTGCAGCAAGAGCAAGNGCATCTACCTGACCCGGTTTTCCCATAACCTTGGCTCCCTTCATATTTACAGCATCGGTAATTACCAGTCCTTTAAAACCCAGTGTATCCCTGAGCAGATTCCCTACCACTTTGGGAGAGAAACTTGAAGGAATGCCCGTTGTATCGGTTAATGCCGGCACATCTATATGAGCAGTCATTATCCCCCAGATACCTGCATCTATCAATGCCTTAAATGTAAGGAGGTCGCAACTGTCAAGTCTTTCACGGTTATGATTGACCAATGGCAGGGTATGGTGTGAATCAGTACCAGTATCTCCATGACCTGGGAAATGCTTGCCTACGGCCATAACTCCACCATCCTGCAACCCTCTCATATAGGCCACAGCCTTGGCAGCAACATTATATGGCAATTCACCATACGACCTCACCCCAATAACAGGATTATTCGGATTACTGTTGACATCAGCCACCGGAGCAAAATTGACGTGAATACCAAGTAGCTTTAACTGGCGGGCTATCTCCAGACCCATCCTGTAAATAAGGCTATCGTCACGTATTGCGCCTAAGGCCATTGCATCAGGAAACTCAACGGCACCATTGATCCTCATTGCGGGTCCGTTTTCACCATCTATAGAAAACAGAAGAGGAACCCTGACCTGCGACTGCAGGTCATGCACTGCCTCATATGCCTTACGGGCACTGACCTTCAGAAACAGGATTCCACCTGGTTGGTACTTTATTGTATGCTGCTTTATTTTCTGATATGAAGCCTCATCATCTGCCTTCTCGAGCGTGATCCAGAATAGCTGGGCTATTCTCTCCTCATCACTAAGGGAGACATANACAGAATCAACCCACACACGGGCCGAGTCATAAATGGCTTCAACAGTCAATGGCTGCNCCCTGATCTCCTCCTCTACCACAGGTTCAAGCATAACTCCTCTCCTCTCAGAGGTATTGCTGCAAAAGGAGGTAAGCATTGCAACTGAAAGTAAACATGGCAGCAGTGATGTTCTCATATGGCTAGTCGGGATAAATCAGATATTTTATTCTCATTGCTTTGTATTCATCAAGCTCGGCCTTCCACGAAGCACGTATCTCTTCCTCGCTCCTGCCTTCCATAATTTGAGTAGCCAGCCTGTCTGTTCCTGCCAGCTGGTTGAAGAATCGCCTCCTCGATATAAAGTTCTCTGACCTACCAGACAATTCCCAAAAACGTATCAGATATTGCAATGTAAAACGATGATCCAGATCCTCAGTCGTTCTGAGATCAATACCGTAACATCTCTTACCCATATGGAGGGGCTTAGTGTCCATGCCGGGTATGGCTTTAGGCACAAAACTGAATGAACCATAGGTTCTGTCAGGAAAGCCGATTACCTGAAAGGGATGCTCTGTACCCCGACCGACACTTACTTCAGTTCCCTCGAAAAGACAAAGTGAGGGATACAGTCTAATACTAAGGCCATTGGGCAGATTGGGAGAAGGCTTGACCGGAAGCTCATATCGCATTGAATGGGTATAGGCAGCCGCAGGAACAATAATAAGGTCACATTTAATCCCAGCCCTTAACCATCCCTGTCCATTAATCATTAGTGCCAGTTCACCGACAGTCAACCCATGCACAATGGGTATGGGATGCATACCTACAAAGGATCTGAACTCATTGCGGAGTATCGGACCATCTATGTAGTCCCCATTGGGATTGGGTCGGTCGAATATGACTATGGAGACACCATGTTCAGCACAGGCCTCCATCATATAGTGCATACTCGAAATATAAGTAAAGAACCTCACACCCACATCCTGTATGTCAAACACGACAACATCCAGATCCGCCATCTGCTCAGCCGAAGGCTCCTTGGTATTTCCATACAGGGAAACTACAGGTAGTCCGGTTCTGGTATCGAACTGGTCGTCAATTCTGGCACCTGCATCAGCATCACCCCTGAACCCGTGTTCAGGTGCGAAAACCTTTCGTACATCCACACCCAGCGCCAGCAGGGTATCAAGCAGGTGAATATTGCCGACCATCGAACTGTGGTTCACCAACACCCCTACCCTTTTATCTTTTAGCACAGGAAGCCATAGCTCTACCCTTTCAGCACCAACCTTAAACACAGTATCTGCCTGACCCGATACAGGACTCAATATTGAACCAGCCAATACTACATCGTCATTGGGCTCATCAATGGTTTGACCCTCATACAGTACCCAATCCGAGTCAGAGGAACCATTTTGCTCCAATGCCCTGTTACGGCAAGCTGCCTGCGATGGCACAAGCAGGNCCATCGCAAGTATAAGCAAGCACCCCCTTATACCAGATCTATGCNTGTCCACCGTGGCCTCCGAAAGGAATCGGGTTAAAACCTGCAGGACCTTCGTCAATATCCTTGACGGAACCAAACTGCTTTTCATAGCGGCTGATATTGTCATTTAGAGCTGCTAGAAGTCTTTTGGCGTGCTCAGGTGTCAGTATGATACGTGATTTGACCTGAGCCTTGGGCATGCCGGGCATCACCCTCACAAAGTCGAGCACAAACTCCGATGGAGAATGACTGATAACCACCAGATTGGAATACACACCCTGTCCTACTTCATCATTGAGTTCTATCTTGATCTGTTGTCCTTTTCTTTGATCTTCCATGTTCGTATTTTTTTCCAGTTTCCCTTTAAAGATATAAATTTTTGAAAGGCTATTCTTAGCAAAGCCCCCATTATTTGTGCAAAATGGAGTCTCTCCCTTTTATGGAAAGTTATAGTCAGGTTAAAGACCAGGGATATTCATCNACGTATACCAAGAAGGCTGCATCCTGAGATTTGAGCAACAAAAAAGGCATCCCACAGGGGACGCCTTTTTCTATCTATAGTGGACTTGCTAATCTTATTCAGCAAATCTTTCAGTCTCCACTTTACCACCGACAAGTTTCTCATATTCTGCACGAGAACCGACGATTATATTTTCATATTCACGTAGTCCTGTACCGGCAGGAATAAGGTGTCCGCAGATAACGTTTTCCTTAAGACCTTCGAGGTTATCAACCTTGCCCTGAATAGCAGCTTCGTTGAGTACCTTTGTTGTTTCCTGGAAGGAAGCAGCTGACATAAAGCTGTTGGTTTGCAGTGCAGCACGAGTGATACCCTGTAGAACCTGGCTGGATGTAGCGGGAACTGCCTCACGGGCAACAACCGGTTTGAGGTCACGTCTTTTAAGTTGTGAATTCTCATCACGGAGACGACGTGCAGGGATGATCTGACCTGGACGCAGTGACTTAGAATCACCAGCATCCACAACAACCATCTTACCCCAGATATTGTCGTTTTCTTCCATGAATTCGATCTTGTCAACAACTTGCTTTTCAAGGAAGCGAGTATCACCCGGGTCATCAATTTCAACCTTACGCATCATCTGTCTAACGATGATTTCGAAGTGCTTGTCATTGATCTTAACACCCTGCAGGCGGTAAACGTCCTGAACTTCATTGACGATGTATTCCTGAACGGCTGTCGGACCTTTGATGGCCAGAATGTCGGCAGGAGTAGTTGCACCGTCAGACAATGGAGTACCGGCGCGTACGTAGTCGTTTTCCTGAACAAGGATCTGCTTGGAGAGAGGTACGAGATACTTCTTAACCTCACCGGTCTTGGAAGTAATAATGATTTCGCGGTTTCCTCTCTTAACTTTACCAAAGGTTACCTCACCGTCAATTTCNGAAACGACTGCCGGATTAGAAGGATTACGAGCTTCAAATAGCTCGGTGATTCTTGGAAGACCACCGGTGATGTCACCGGCACGACCAAAAGCTCTAGGAATCTTGGCNAGGATTTCACCTTGTTTGATTTCTTCTCCTTCATCAACGGCAATGTGAGCACCTACAGGCAAGTTGTATGAACGCAGAACCTCTCCGGTTTCTGAAACGATCTGTACACTTGGGTTCTTTGACTTATCACGGCTTTCGATGATAACCTTTTCACGGAATCCTGTTTGCTCGTCAGACTCTTCCTTATAAGTGATACCGTCGATAAGGTTTTCAAATACTACCTTACCATTTCTTTCACTGATAATAAGAGCATTCCAAGGATCCCATTCACTGATTACATCACCTTTCTTGATTTCCTGACCAGGCTTGATATGCAGTTTGGCACCATAAGGGATCGGATGTGTGGTCAGTGCGATATTGGTATTCTTGTCAATAATACGCAATTCAGCCAGACGACCGATAACGACGTCAACTTCATCACCTGTTTCAGTTGTATAAGGTACTGTACGCAGTTCCTCGAACTCGGCAATACCGTCGTAACGTGCATACAGACTATTTTCAGTTGTGATGTTACCTGCAGTACCACCCACGTGGAATGTACGCAGTGTCAACTGAGTACCAGGCTCACCGATTGACTGGGCAGCGATCACGCCGACAGCCTCACCCTTCTGAACCATATTACCTGTAGAAAGGTTACGTCCGTAACACTTGGCACAAACACCCTTCTTGGACTCACAGGTCAGAACTGAACGGATTTCAACACGTTCAATTGGTGATTCATCAATAATAGTGGCCTCGTCTTCACATATTTCCTGACCTGCCCTGACAATGATTTCACCAGTAAGTGGGTGATATACATCGTGCACAGAAACACGACCAAGAATACGTTCGAACAATGAAACAACAACTTCTTCGTTGCTCTTGACTGCAGTAGCAGTCAAGCCTCTTAGAGTACCGCAGTCTTCCTCGGTGATGACAACATCTTGAGAAACGTCAACAAGACGACGGGTCAGATAACCAGCGTCAGCTGTCTTAAGAGCGGTATCCGCCAAACCTTTACGAGCACCGTGAGTTGAAATAAAGTACTCAAGTACCGACANACCTTCCTTGAAGTTTGCAAGAATCGGGTTTTCGATGATTTGTCCTCCATCAGCACCTGATTTTTGAGGCTTAGCCATCAAACCACGCATACCTGAAAGCTGACGAATCTGTTCTTTAGAACCCCGGGCACCTGAATCAAGCATCATATAGATGGAGTTGAATCCTTGCTTGTCCTTGCTCAGTTTGTCCATCAGGATCTGAGTCAGTCTGGCATTAACGTGTGTCCAAATATCAATAATGGCGTTGTAACGTTCATTATTGGTAATGAAACCCATGTTATAGTTGTTCAGTACTTCCTCTACTTCCTCATAACCCTCTTTAACAAGAGCAGCCTTTTCATCTGGAATCAATACGTCGTGAAGGTTGAATGACAGACCACCCTCAAACGCCATCTTAAATCCAAGGCTCTTGATTGCATCAAGGAATTCTGAAGTCTCAGGAGCACCACATACTTTAAATACATTACCGATAATATCCCTCAAAGCTTTCTTTGTAAGAAGCTCATTGATATAGCCAACCTTGGCAGGAACAACCTCATTGAAGAGGATACGGCCTACGGTTGTTTCAATTATTCTGGGTTGACGTGTACCGTCCTTTGTAAGGTCATTGATCTTAACCTTTACAAGAGCGTGTAATTCAACCTTCCTTTCATTGAGAGATATTTTAGCTTCTTCGGGAGAATAGAAGATAGTTCCTTCACCCATAGCACCTGGACGCATCTTGGTCATNTAATACAGACCAAGTACCATGTCCTGAGAAGGTACTGTGATAGGAGCACCGTTTGCAGGGTTCAGAATGTTCTGAGAACCCAACATCAGCATCTGAGCCTCCAGGATAGCAGCATTGCCAAGTGGCAAGTGAACAGCCATCTGGTCACCGTCGAAGTCTGCGTTGAACGCAGCACAGGCAAGCGGGTGCAACTGAATAGCCTTACCTTCAATGAGCTTGGGTTGGAAAGCCTGAATACCCAAACGGTGCAGAGTTGGAGCACGGTTCAGCAAAACCGGGTGTCCTTTCAGCACATTTTCAAGGATATCCCATACGACGGGATCCTTACGGTCTACAATCTTCTTTGCAGATTTTACAGTCTTGACAATACCACGCTCAATAAGCTTCCTGATAATGAAAGGCTTATAAAGCTCAGCAGCCATATCCTTCGGAAGACCACATTCATGCATCTTTAGTTCGGGACCAACAACGATAACCGAACGTGCAGAATAGTCAACACGCTTACCCAACAGGTTTTGACGGAAACGACCCTGCTTACCTTTCAAGCTGTCAGAAAGAGACTTGAGAGGACGGTTGGCATCAGTCTTTACNGCATTTGACTTACGTGAGTTGTCGAATAATGAATCAACAGCTTCCTGAAGCATACGCTTCTCGTTACGGAGAATTACTTCTGGAGCCTTTATCTCAATAAGTCTCTTAAGACGGTTGTTACGGATGATTACCCTACGATAAAGATCGTTGAGGTCGGATGTTGCAAAACGTCCACCATCAAGGGGTACCAGAGGCCTCAATTCAGGAGGAGTAACAGGTACAACCTTAACAATCATCCATTCTGGACGGTTAACGCCCTTAGATTCTCTGAAAGACTCAACAACTTGCAGACGCTTCAGAGCCTCATTCTTTCTTTGTTGGGATGTCTCAGTGTTTGCCCTGTGACGCAGGTCAAACGACAACTCATCAAGGTCAAGACGCTCAAGAAGCATATGGAGAGCCTCAGCTCCCATTCTGGCGATGAACTTGTTTGGATCATCGTCATCCAACTGCTGGTTGCCTTTGGGTAGTGAATCAATAATATCCAGATATTCTTCTTCTGTGAGAAAGTCCATTTTCTGGATACCGTCGGCTTCTTTAACACCGGGATTGATTACTACATATCTTTCATAATAAATTATAGCATCGAGCTTCTTACTCGGCAGACCGAGCAAATACCCAATCTTGTTGGGCAGGGAACGGAAATACCAGATGTGGGCCACAGGGACCACAAGGGAGATATGTCCCATGCGTTCACGGCGGACCTTCTTTTCTGTAACCTCAACCCCGCATCGGTCGCACACAATACCCCTGTAACGGATACGCTTGTACTTACCGCAGTGGCACTCATAGTCCTTTACCGGACCGAAGATCCTCTCGCAAAAGAGGCCGTCCCGTTCAGGTTTATAAGTACGGTAGTTGATAGTCTCAGGCTTCAAAACTTCCCCACTGGAGCGTTCCAATATCTCTTCAGGTGAAGCCAAGCCTATAGATATCTTGGTAAAATTACTCTTGACTTTCTGATCTCTCCTGAATGCCATATATAGTCGAGTATTAATTATTTAAAATGTGATACCGGCAAATACCGGAAGATCTATTCAAGGTTGACACTCAAACCAAGACCACGCATTTCATGCATCAATACGTTGAGTGATTCCGGTATACCTGGTGTTGGCAGCGGATCGCCCTTGACAATTGCTTCATAGGCCTTGGCACGACCTACAACGTCATCAGATTTGACAGTCAGTATTTCCTGCAGGATATTGGCAGCACCGAAGGCTTCGAGTGCCCAAACTTCCATTTCCCCGAAACGCTGACCACCAAACTGAGCCTTACCACCAAGTGGTTGCTGAGTGATCAGTGAGTACGGACCTATAGAACGAGCGTGCATCTTGTCTTCGATCATGTGACCCAGCTTAAGCATATAGATCACACCAACTGTTACAGGTTGGTGGAACTTTTCGCCTGTGCCACCATCGTACAGATAAGTCTTACCAAAACTTGGAATACCTGCCATGTCTGTGTACTTGTTCAGGTCTTCTTCAGTAGCTCCATCAAAGATCGGAGTGGCAAACTTAACACCAAGAACATCTCCGGCCCAACCTAATACTGTTTCGTAGATCTGTCCAAGGTTCATACGAGAAGGCACACCCAACGGGTTAAGCACAATATCTACAGGAGTTCCGTCTGCAAGGAAAGGCATGTCTTCCTGACGTACGATACGGGATACAATACCCTTGTTACCGTGACGTCCCGCCATCTTATCACCAACGGTGATCTTACGCTTCTTGGCAACAAACACCTTGGCAAGCTGTACTATACCAGCTGGAAGCTCATCACCAATTGTGACATTGTACTTCTGACGTTTTTCCTTAGCATCAAGTTCCTTGTACTTGATCCTGAAATTGTGGATTACACGTGCAATAAGATCATTCTTATCCTTATCGGTAGTCCACTTGTGTGGATTGACATTCAGGTAATCGATTTCCTGTAATACCTTTTGGGTAAACTTAACACCCTTAGCTACTACATCGACTCCCATATAATCCTTGACACCCTGACTAGTCTTTGAGTTGATCAAAGTGAACAACTTGTCAACCAGGCGGGTTGTCAATTCGGCAACCCCACGGTTAAACTCTTCCTCAATCCTGGCCAGCATCGGCTTTTCAGAAGCACGAACTTTTCTGTCCTTGATAACCCTTGAGAAGAGTTTTTTGTCGATAATAACACCGTGCAGTGATGGCGGCGCCTTAAGCGAGGCATCCTTCACGTCGCCTGCTTTCTCCCCAAAGATAGCCCTTAAGAGCTTTTCCTCCGGAGTCGGGTCGCTTTCACCCTTAGGAGTGATCTTACCAATCAGAATATCACCTGGTTTTACATGGGCACCAATTCTGATAAGACCATTCTCATCGAGATCCTTAGTAGCTTCTTCGCTGACATTGGGAATGTCGGCAGTAAGCTCTTCAAGACCTCGTTTTGTATCACGCACCTCAAGAGAGTACTCATCAATGTGGATAGAGGTAAAAATATCCTCTTTAACCAGCTTTTCATTGACTACGATAGCATCCTCAAAGTTGTAACCCTTCCAGGGCATGAACGCAACCTTGAGGTTGCGACCCAGTGCAAGTTCACCATTTTCAGTACCATAACCTTCAGTCATGGTAGTACCTTTCTGCACCCTCTGACCTTTCTTAACGATAGGCTTTAGGTTGATACAGGTATTCTGGTTGGTCTTGAGGAACTTGGTAAGCTTGTAACGCTTAGTTTCCGGGTCGAAGCTTACGAACTTATCATCTTCAGTAAGGTCGTAGCGAATGACTATTTCTTCAGCATCAACATATTCAACTACACCGTCACCTTCAGCAAGGATCTGCGTACGTGAATCGTGAGCTACTGTTTCTTCCAAACCGGTACCAACAATAGGAGCAGCAGGCCTAAGCAGAGGTACTGCCTGACGCATCATGTTTGATCCCATGAGGGCACGGTTAGCATCGTTGTGTTCGAGGAAGGGAATCAGAGAAGCTGCAACTGAAGCGATCTGGTTGGGAGCAACGTCCATCAAATCTACCTCTTCAGCTTCAATATGCGGGAAGTCACCTTCCAGACGGGCTTTTACCCTGGGATTGACGAAGAAACCTTCATCATCAAGGGGAGCATTTGCCTGGGCGATTACCTTGGCTTCCTCTTCCTCAGCACTCAGATAAACAACGCTGTCGTTGCTGAGATCAACCTTCTTGTTTGTAACCTTACGATAAGGAGTTTCAATAAAACCGAGGTTGTTTACCTTAGCAAAGACGCAAAGTGATGATATCAGACCAATGTTTGGACCTTCAGGTGTTTCAATCGGGCAAAGACGTCCGTAGTGAGTGTAGTGAACGTCACGTACCTCGAAACCAGCACGCTCTCTTGAAAGACCACCAGGACCCAAGGCCGACATACGGCGCTTGTGAGTAACCTCAGCAAGTGGGTTGGTCTGATCCATAAACTGAGACAGAGCGTTTGTTCCAAAGAAGCTGTTGATTACAGAAGACAAAGTCTTACTGTTGATAAGATCAATAGGTGTAAAGACCTCATTATCGCGAACGTTCATACGTTCACGGATAGTACGGGCCATACGGGCCAAACCGACTCCAAACTGATTGGCCAGCTGTTCGCCCACAGTGCGCACCCTACGGTTGCTTAAGTGGTCAATATCATCAACATCTGTCTTGGAATTGACAAGCTCTATCAGATATTTGATAATAGCAATTATGTCTTCCCTTGTAAGTATCCTTGTCTCAAGGTCAATGTCGATACCCAGTTTCTTGTTAATTCTGTAGCGACCAACATCTCCAAGGTCGTAACGCTTGTCAGAAAAGAACAGTTTATCAATAACGTCACGTGCGGTAGCATCATCCGGCGGATCTGCATTACGCAACTGACGATAGATGTAAACAACTGCCTCTTTTTCTGAGTTACATGGGTCTTTTTGAAGAGTATTGTAAATCAGTGCATAGTCGCTGACANTTGTAGATTCCTTGTGTAGCAGAATAGTCTTAGCACCTGAATCAACAATCTCGTCTATATGTTCATTTTCGAGGATAGTTTCACGATCAATGATCACCTCATTTCTTTCGATAGAAACTACTTCACCGGTATCCTCATCCACAAAGTCCTCAATCCATGATTTAAGAACCCTTGCAGCGAGTTTGCGGCCTACAACTTTCTTAAGTGCAGCCTTAGATACCTTAATCTCATCGGCCAGGCCGAATATTTCAAGAATATCTTTATCGCCTTCAAAACCGATAGCACGCAACAATGTAGTTACCGGAAGTTTCTTCTTACGGTCGATGTATGCATACATCACATTGTTGATGTCGGTAGCGAACTCAATCCAGGAACCCTTTAATGGAATAATCCTGGCAGAATAAAGTTTGGTACCGTTGGCGTGAATACTTTGTCCAAAGAATACACCGGGGGAACGATGCAACTGTGAAACAACNACACGTTCGGCGCCGTTAATAATGAAGCTTCCCTTCTCAGTCATGTAGGGAACGGTACCCANGTATACATCCTGAACAACCGTATCAAAATCTTCATGCTCGGGATCCGTACAGTATAGCTTCAATTTAGCCTTGAGGGGCACACTGTAGGACAATCCGCGTTCGATACATTCCACGATTGAATAACGTGGAGGATCGATGTTATAATCCAGGAACTCGAGTACAAAGTTGTTACGGGTATCAGAAATTGGGAAGTTCTCCTGAAATACCGTAAATAACCCCTCTTTCCTTCTTTCCTCCGGAGTTGACCCCAGCTGAAAGAATTCACGGAATGATTTTAACTGAACCTCCAAAAAATCAGGAAACGGAAACTGACTTTTAATGGNGGCAAAGTTTATTCGTTTGGCAGTGTTTGGAGTCATCTATCAACTATTTAATTGAACTTAAAACATACAAGCATAAAAAGGTTTAGGATTCCGCAAAGCGGATTCCTAAACCACATACCTTATAATAAGGTTATCTTCTTACTTAAGTTCAACTTCTGCTCCAGCTTCTTCTAATTGTGCTTTTAATGCTTCAGCTTCTTCCTTAGTTACTTTTTCCTTGATAGCTGTAGGAGCCTTGTCAACTAATTCCTTAGCTTCCTTCAGACCAACACCAGTCATTTCCTTAACAAGCTTAACGATAGCTAGTTTTGAACCGCCTGCAGACTTCAGGATTACGTCAAACTCAGTTTGTACAGCAGCTTCAGCAGCATCACCACCAGCAGCAGGTGCAACAGCTACAGCAGCAGCTGGCTCAATACCATATTCATCTTTCAATATAGTAGCTAACTCATTAACTTCTTTTACAGTAAGATTAACTAATTCTTCTGCAAGCTTCTTAATATCTGCCATTTTTGTAAGTGTTAAATTTCTGTTAGTAATTTTTTAGTTTCTCTCTTCCAAAGTTTTGAGGAGTCCGTGGATTGTAGTACCACCGGATTGAAGTGCTGATACAACATTCTTGATCGGCGATTGAAGCAGACCGATAACGTCGCCAAGCAGTTCCTCTTTAGATTTGATTGTAGCCAGAGTATCCAGCTGATTTGCACCAACGTAAACTGATTCTTCAACNAAAGCACCTTTAAGCGCAGGACGTTGAGTCTTCTTTGCAAAGTCTTTGATCAGTTTTGCCGGCAGGTTACCGGAATTGGTAAACATTATAGCGGATACGCCTTTAAGGGTAACATCAATTCCTTCGATGTTCCTTTCGCTGGCCTCGATAGCCTTATTNAACAATGTATTCTTGACTACCACCAGTTGCACGTCTTTTTGATAGCAGAGACGACGCAGTGCTGTTGTTTCAGCAGCGTTCATTCCTGAAGTATCTGTAACATAAAAGTGTGGATACTCCTTTATCTTAGACGCCAGTTCTTGGATTATTTCAGCTTTTTCTGTCTTTTTCATAGTTCCAAAATTTCTCTTTTAAGACATTAATTAAACCTCAANAGACTTGGGTTCAATCCGAATTCCGGGACTCATGGTACTAGACAGGAATACGCTCTTAACGTAGGCACCTTTTGCAGCAGACGGTTTTAATTTCATAACCGTGCTAACAAATTCCTTTACGTTATCTNCCAATTGCTCGGGGGTAAAGGATACCTTGCCGACAGTAGTATGTATAATACCGTAACGGTCAACCTTGAAGTCGATCTTACCGGCTTTTACTTCCGTTACAGCCTTACCGATATCCATGGTTACAGTACCGCTTTTGGGGTTCGGCATAAGACCGCGGGGTCCCAAAACACGTCCTAACGCACCAACCTTACCCATCACATTGGGAGTAGTGATAATCACATCTATATCAGTCCAACCTTCTTTGATCTTGTTGATATAGTCATCCAAACCAACGTGATCGGCACCGGCTTTTCTGGCTTCCTCTTCCTTGTCAGGCGTACAGAGAACCAGTACTCTGGTTTGCTTACCTGTACCATGTGGAAGGGTAACCACGCCACGAACCATCTGGTTAGCTTTTCTTGGGTCAACTCCCAGACGAATATCAATATCAACAGAAGCATCAAACTTGGTAGTGCTAATTTCCTTAACCAGTTTTGTTGCATCTTCGATAGTATATGACTTCTTCTGATCGACCTTTTCTAGAGCTAACTTCTTATTTTTTGTCAGTTTTGTCATTTTCGCAAAAAGGTTTTAATTGTTACCAGGGAATTCACCATCAACAGTGATACCCATACTTCTGGCGGTACCTGCAATCATCCTCATTGCGGAATCCATAGTAAAGCAATTCAAATCANCCATCTTATCTTCAGCGATGGTCTTGATTTGATCCCAGGAAACGGAAGCTACCTTCTTTCTGTTTGGTTCAGCTGAACCGCCCTTAATTTTAGCTGCTTCCAACAACTGAACAGCTGCCGGAGTTGTCTTAACGACAAACTCAAATGACTTGTCCTTATAAACAGTTATTAGAACCGGCAAAACCTTTCCGGGCCTGTCCTGTGTCCTGGCATTGAATTGCTTACAGAACTCCATAATGTTCACACCCTTAGAACCCAAAGCGGGACCTACTGGGGGTGATGGATTTGCTGCGCCACCTTTGATTTGAAGTTTAATAAACGTTTCTACTTCTTTAGCCATTGTAGCAATTCATATTGGTTATTAAAATTCAGATCAAGGGAATAGCATTACTTTTGTCCGTAGAGACAATTATTAGATTGTCCTGGAAGCTCCGCTACTAAACAAACACACTATTCCTTTTCAACCTGTAAAAAGCTTAATTCAAGTGGAGTTTTTCGGCCAAATATTTTGACCATTACTTTCAATTTCCTCTTGTCTTCGTTAACCTCCTCAATAACGCCGGTAAAACCATTAAATGGTCCATCTGATACCTTAACAGTTTCGCCAACAAAGAAGGGTATATTTATCTCCTCATTTGCCTCAGTAAGTTCATCTACCTTACCCAGAATGCGGTTAACTTCAGAAGAACGAAGTGGAGTAGGTTCATCTTCCCTATCAGTAAGGAAACCTATAACATTAGGTACATTCTTCAGGATATGGGGAATCTCACCAACAAGTGCAGCCTCGATCAGTACATAGCCGGGGAAAAAGTTCCTCTCCTTGCTGATCTTTTTGCCATTGCGGATTTGATACACCTTTTCGGCTGGTATCAAAACCTGGCTGACATACTCCTGTAGCTTATGGTTTGCAATTTCGCTCTCGATATACTCCTTTACCTTCTTCTCCTTACCACCGATAGCGCGAAGTACATACCATTTTTTTTCAATTTCGCTCATTATTCCCGTGTCTCCCTATTAGTATAACTTATTGTAGAGCCAATCAAGTATAGTGTCGAATGAAACGTCCATCAGATAAACGACAATTGCAATAATAGCTGAAGCTACCATTACAACAACCGCACTGCTCTGTAGTTCTGACCATGTCGGCCAAGAGGTTTTCTTTACAAGTTCTGTATGAACTTCCTGAAAATACGTCCTAATTTTATTCATCCGTAAATGCTTTGAAAACTATTAGCAGGAATAGTCTTGACCTTGCGGTTTGATCTTGGTTAATCAATAAACTATACCACCTTGTTTACTTGCACGGGAGGAGAGACTCGAACTCCCGACACCTGGTTTTGGAGACCAGTGCTCTACCAACTGAGCTACACCCGTGTATATTTGGGAATGCCCATAGGCATTCCCAAGTTACTATGTTGATTAGTTAACAATTTCAGTAATCTGACCAGCACCAACTGTACGACCACCTTCACGAATAGCGAAGCGAAGACCGATGTTGATAGCAACAGGATAGATCAGGTTAACAGTGATAGATACGTTATCACCAGGCATAACCATTTCTACTCCTTCTGGTAGGCTGATTTCACCAGTTACGTCCAGAGTACGGATATAGAACTGCGGACGATATTTGTTGTGGAAAGGAGTGTGACGACCACCTTCTTCTTTCTTCAACACATAGATCTCAGCTTTGAACTTAGTGTGAGGAGTGATTGAACCTGGTTTGGCAAGAACCTGACCACGCTTAATTTCTTCCTTGTCAACACCACGAAGCAACAGACCTACGTTGTCACCAGCTTCACCCTGGTCAAGAATCTTACGGAACATTTCAACTCCTGTACATACAGTCTTATTGCCATCAGCACCAAGACCAATGATTTCGATTTCTTCACCAGTTCTAATGATACCTGTTTCGATACGACCTGTAGCAACAGTACCACGACCAGTGATTGAGAATACATCTTCAACAGGCATCAGGAAAGGCTTATCCTTATCACGGGGTGGAAGTGGAATCCACTCATCAACAGCAGCCATCAGTTCCATAATCTTATCTTCCCACTTTGGTTCGCCATTCAATGCACCAAGAGCAGAACCCTTGATAACAGGAGTGTTGTCACCGTCGAATTCATAGAAGCTCAATAGATCGCGAACTTCCATTTCTACAAGTTCCAAAAGCTCTTCATCGTCTACCATATCAACCTTGTTCATGAAAACAACGATACGTGGAACGTTTACCTGACGAGCCAAAAGAATGTGCTCACGAGTTTGAGGCATAGGACCATCAGTAGAAGCTACTACAAGAATAGCACCGTCCATCTGAGCAGCACCAGTTACCATGTTCTTAACGTAGTCAGCGTGACCTGGACAGTCTACGTGAGCATAGTGACGGTTTTCAGTTTGATACTCTACGTGAGATGTGTTAATAGTGATACCACGCTCTTTTTCTTCTGGAGCGTTATCGATAGCATCGAAGCTCTTAACTTCGGACAGACCCTTCTTAGCTAATACAGTTGTGATAGCAGCAGTTAAAGTGGTTTTACCGTGGTCAACGTGACCAATGGTACCGATATTAACGTGAGGCTTTGTCCTTTGAAATGTTTCTTTAGCCATAATTCGAAATTATTTTAGACAATTAGAACAATATTGAAAACCAGTAAAACTTTAACTAACCAGAGCCAATGATGGGAATTGAACCCATGACCTCTTCCTTACCAAGGAAGCGCTCTACCCCTGAGCTACATCGGCTTTTTTAAAGAGCGGGAAACGGGACTCAAACCCGCGACCCTTAGCTTGGAAGGCTAATGCTCTATCAACTGAGCTATTCCCGCAAATTTTCGCGCCCCAAAGTTAAAACTTTTAAACTGAAACCGCCCAAAAAAATCGCACTAAATTCGGGCAAATTCTGATTAAAAATTACAGGGTTTTGATTTTCAGGTGTAATCAGGAGAGAATCAGAAAGTTGAAAACATGATCAGAATTCCGTCCCTTATAAGCTTTATTTCATTCAACAGGCTGATCATCTATGATAACCAGCCTGTTATATTGTTATCGCTTATTGCTTACACACAAAAATTGGTGTGCAAATGTATAATAATTTTCAAACAACACAAAAATAATATGTCAATTTTAGATTATTTGGCCTTTATCTTATCCTTTGTTCTGATTAGCTGTTTGCGTAATGCCTCACATGCAAGATCCACAGACTCTTCAAAAGTCTTGCTTTGCTTCTTTGCAAAGAGAGTATTGCCAGGGATCTCTAAATTGATCTCGGCAACTTTGTTCTCGGTTGTTTCCGCCTTGTCCAGACGCAACACCACTGCAGCGCTAATAATTCCATCATAGAACAAATCAAGCTTGCTCACTTTTTTTTGAATGAATTGTTCCAGCTTATCAGTAGCGTCGAACCTCAGTGATTGAATCGTAATGTTCATAAAACTCTCCTCCATCATTTTATGCTCTGGGATGAGCCTGTTTATAAATAGCATTCAGTTGTTCAAATGTGGTATGTGTATATACCTGAGTTGCATTCAGGTTGGCATGTCCCAGCAATTCTTTGATTGCATTAAGGTCTGCCCCCCTGTTAAGAAGTACCGAAGCATAAGTATGGCGTAGTACGTGAGGGCTCTTCTTGCTTAAGGTCGTCACCGTTGCAAGTGAAGAGTGCACTATCCTATATATAAGCTTTGGATATACCTTCTCACCTTTAGATGTCAAAAACAGCCAGGGAGAGGCATAGGCACCAAAGGTCTCTGTTCTAATATCCAGATACTTTTTAAGTAGAGTATAACATTCACCAGGAAGCGGGATAATCCTTTCCCTGGATCTCTTTCCCTGTACTTTTACAAATCTGCTGTTCATATCCACATCAGAAAGCCGCAGTGAAATCATTTCAGCCAGCCGCATTCCTGTATCATAGAACAGTTCAATAATAAGTTTGTTTCTTATTCCTTCGTATCCTTCACCAAAATTATTATTGTCCAAAAGCTGGGTCATTGCCTGTTCCTGAACAAACTGTGGTAAACGACGAGGTATCTTTGGAAGATTGATTATAGTAGCCGGGTTGTGATCTATCTCACCCAGTACCTGAAGATGCTTATATAAAGTACGTAGTGCTGATATTCTTCTGTGTATGGTCCTTGGACTCATACCCGATTCACTCATCGAAATGATCCAACCACGAATATCCCTGGTACTTACAGAAAGGAGGGCTGAAGTATCGCTACTGCCCAAAAAATCCAGAAAAGCCCTGACGTCGTTCTCATATGCAGCTAAAGTATGTTCAGAACAACGTTTCTCCGACCTCAGGTATCTGGAAAAACTCTTTATATGGTCCATGAAAAAAATATCTTACCTCTTTCCCTAAATATACGAAATAATAGAGAAAAAGGTAAGATACTTAATGATAAATTTCCTGAAAAATTAAGCCTCTTCTTCGCGTTGCAGCGTCTGAATATAAATAGCTTTTTTCTTCTGCTCCCTCTTGATAACAGATGGCTTTTCAAATGCCTGACGGCTACGAAGTTCCCTCATTACACCTGTCTTCTCGAATTTTCTTTTGAACTTCTTCAAAGCTCTTTCAATGTTTTCACCTTCTTTGATCGGTACAATTATCATAATTACGTGATTATTAAATTTCTATATGCAAATATACTATTAATTCGATACTTACCTCAAAAATTCAGGTTGCAAATAAAGTGAAGTTTCATGAAAGTAGCAAATATTCATCCCCAGTATTTGGTCATTTTTTTTATTTCAGACTCAGGATCTTCACTCTGTACAAAGGTAGTACTTTAATAACTCCCACTTGGCACTGTCAATATTTTCGAGGGAGTCGAGCTGTGCAATATTATTAATATGCTTTAGTGCCTTCCTCCGCTCAACAATTTCAGAAGCAATGAAAAAATCAATATATGGATGGCGCCTCAAACCGGCTACTGTAGCCTTGTTGACATTAATCCTACGGGGTACTACCGTATCCAATACCAGATATTGTTTTATTCTATTGAAATTATCCTCTGAAATCCCATAGACCTCTGCAATCTGATTGACCGACACAAAGCCTCCGAGCAGGTTGCGATATGCAACTATCCTCCGACTATAGGTCTCCCCTATTCCCGGTAGTTCCATCCACTGTGTCTCATCAGCACTGTTAATACAAATCAATGGTGGACTATCAATATCATCTCTGCTGTATCTCTGGCGAGCACTCAATCTGATAAAATCAAGGCTGTCATAAGTCCAGCAGGCCAAACGAGTATCCGCGTACCATCCCGGAAACCATAATTCCTCACGCATTGTCATTAGTTCGGCTATCATGCAACTATCCCACCCCAATGTAATCAACTGATCCGAATCCACTTTATTGAGATCAAAATAATGTGGTTTTGGTGGCTGTGGCTTTGACTCCGGTTTCAGATCCATCTTGATATAGGGCAGTAACAATTGCAGAAGGGAGTCATTCATACCATAGATCTTACCTACATCTTGAGGTGAACGGAAATGTCCACCTGCTTTCAGATACGCAGACCAGTTGTGTGAAATTCTGGCAGGAATACCAAAGGCAACAAGCTGATCATAGCCAATATCATTGGGATCAAATACAGAAAGATTCATACCGGCAGCTTTGGCAGAAGCTGCCGGTATCTCACCGCTTTCCGGTTTAAGAGGGACTATATCATCCTGACCAAAACTCTCGTCCCTCCCTACAGGATCAAAATAGCTCAGGCCAAAACGTAGCAATATCAACATCAGGAGCAAAAGCAGGAGGACTATCAGGCCTCTCTGTTCACCCCGGGAGAGGGTCAAAAGGTCCTTCCACATCTTGACTTTTTGAAACAAAATATCAACTATGTCTCAAAAAGTCAAGCAGGCTAAAATTTAAGAAGTCCGATACTATTCAGGAATACTATTGCTATTGCAAGGGGAGCAAGGAATCTGATTACAGGAATAAAGATTCTGAAATAAAAAGCAGGTCTTCCATCTTCTTCCAGTTCGTTACGCACAACAGTCTTACCCAGAACCCATCCTACAAAGATTACCGTGAGTAGTCCTCCCATTGGCAATAATATATTCGAAGATGTTGAATCAAAGAAACCAAAAATGCTACTATTGATTGCACATAGAACTCCAAGGGCAGATATTGAACCAGCTGCAACCCAGGTTGCAACGGTACGCTTCATCTTCAGTTCTTCAACAAAGTAGAGAACGACTACCTCTAGCAATGAAATTGTAGATGTCAGGGCTGTAATCGCAAGCAGGACGAAAAATATCACTGCAAAGAAATACCCACCAACCATCTGGTTGAA
>JGI24712J26585_10001252_pt1 | contig 21760 bp, 17 predicted proteins | sample BioPla3DNA2_FD_26585 | JGI IMG/M metagenome (IMG submission 26585)
ACGAAATAGANNAATTGGAACTCATTGGCAAACAGGAAATTGAAAAATTGTCAGGATTGGAAAATAAACTCTTCGGTTTTGAGAAAGATGAAGCCGTTGAACAAGCCTTTTCAATATTAGAAAACTCAAATATACGGACAGTTGGTCCGGAATTAATCTTTGGAAAAATATATGATTATATCGGTTTCAATAAAATTAAGGAAGAGATGTTTCGTCATTTGGTCATATCACGGTTGGCTTTTCCGTTAAGCAAGCTCAAGACAGTAGAATATCTTTATCGTTATCAAGGCATTTTTCTCGATATTAACGCTGTTTATCGTTTTTTAGATAAACTGAATGACAAACTTAAATTAGAAGTGGAACAAATTAGTTTTGAACACACAAAAAAGGTTTTGAATGGAGAAATTAGTATTGTTTTCTATGATATGACTACTTTGTATTTTGAGGCGAGTGATGAAGACGATTTGAGAAAAATAGGTTTTAATAAAGATGGTAAACATCAATGTCCACAAATTTTTATCGGGCTACTTGTCGGATTGGGAGGTTATGCCATAGGCTACGATATTTATGAAGGGAATATTTACGAAGGACACACCTTGTTACCATTTATTGAGCGTATCAGCCAAAAACATAATTTATCCAAGCCGATTATTGTAGCTGATTCCGCTTTGCTTTCTAAAGAAAATATTAAGATTTTGGAAACTCATGAATATGAATACATTCTTGGAGCAAGAATAAAAAACGAGTCGGAAGAATTGAAGAAAGAGATGCTTTCCAACACATTTACAGATGGAAAGATAGTTTGTTTTCCTAAGGATGAAAACACAAGGCTTATAGTCAGTTATTCTGACAATAGGGCTAAAAAAGACGCTTATAATAGACAGAGAGGATTAAAACGATTAGAAAAGAAGATTAAATCTAATCGATTGACAAAATCAAGTATAAACAATAGAGGCTATAATAAGTATCTTAAAATGGAAGGCGAGGTGTTTGTTGAAATTGATTATTCAAAATACGAACAGGACAGTGTGTGGGATGGCTTAAAGGGCTTTATTACAAATTCAAAATTGACTGATAAAGAAGTAATTGCTAATTATAAGAACTTATGGTACATAGAACGGGCATTTCGCATGTCGAAAACAGATTTACGAATACGTCCCATTTACCATCGACTACGGAACAGAATAGAAGCTCATATTTGTGTAGCTTTCACTGCATATAGTATTTACAAGGAGTTAGAACGTGTTTTGCATGCAGAGAAATCAACACTATCATTGAAAAAAGCAGCCGAAATCACACATAATATGTATCAATTAACGTATACCCTTCCTGAATCAAAACATACAAAGACTCGTCTTCTGAAAATGGATAATCAGCAAAACGAATTATATCAAATTATTATTAAAAATTTTTAGGGTGTTGCAAAGCGGAAAACAGGCTTACGGAAAATAAAATATAAAATAATGCCAATAGAGAATAATAAAACAAAAGGAATCCAAAAAAACTTCCACTTCCTTTTTATTTTGTGTTTATAAACCATATCGTAAATACAGTAGATTGCAATGACATAATGTATTATTAAAAAAATTTTTATCCAGAAAAAAAAGTTTTCCATATTTTTATTGTTTTAAATCTATAATTATTTTAATTAAGTGTCCCCCTATATTAGACAGTTTTTTTTTTGTTAATATTTTTATTTTAAAAAGAACTTCATCTTTAACATTGTAAAAATATACTATTTTTTATTATCATCCGAAAAAAATAAAAATAAATATAATAAAATAGAACAAAAATTTCTAAAAGGCAGTATCCCAATAAATGCTTATTTAGTGCAACTTAAAGTCTTTATTGTCTGAAGAAAAATAAAAAGCATTTTTTTATAAAAATAATTTTTTACTTATTGATTTTAGGGAAGAATGGATTTGAAAAAACTTCAAATTAAATAAGAATTTATGTTGTTTTTTTGTGTATTTTCGTAGACAAATGATTTAAATCATATTTAATTGATAATTAAAACGTAGCATTATTAAAAATGGAGACAAAAGGCGAAAGAATCATTCCGGTAAATATTGAGAAGCAAATGAAATCGGCATATATTGATTATTCTATGTCGGTAATTGTATCAAGAGCATTGCCTGATGTTAGAGATGGATTCAAACCGGTGCATAGACGCATAATGTATGCGATGTGGGATACTAAAATATTATCGAATAGTCCAACTAAAAAATCAGCAAGAATAGTTGGGGAAGTATTAGGTAAATATCATCCTCATGGCGATACGGCGGTATACGATGCTATGGTGCGTATGGCTCAAGAGTGGTCGTTACGTTATCCTTTAATAGATGGACAAGGAAACTTTGGTTCTATCGACGGCGACGGTCCGGCAGCAATGCGATATACCGAAGCAAGGATGAAAAAAATAGCAGAAGAAATGCTAATCGATATTGACAAAGAAACTGTTGATTTTCAGTCAAATTTTGATGATTCTTTACAAGAGCCTACAGTTTTACCTGCTAAAATACCCAATCTTTTATTAAATGGCTCTTCAGGAATTGCAGTAGGAATGGCAACCAATATGCCCCCCCATAATTTAAGTGAAGTTGTAGATGGAATTATTGCTTATATAGATAACAGAGAAATCACAATAGATGGCTTAATGGAATTTATAAAAGCCCCTGATTTTCCTACAGCTTGTACCATTTATGGTTATGACGGTGTGCGAGATGCTTTCCATACGGGAAGAGGACGTATCATTATGCGAGGAGATGTTGTTACTGAAATAGAAGAACACAGCCATGGAAGAGATAGAATAATTATTCAAAACATTCCTTATCAAGTTAGTAAATCAGAAATGGTACGTAAGATTGCTGATTTGGTAAAAGAAGGAAAAATAGAAGGAATAGCAGAAATAAGAGATGAATCGAAAAAAGATATTCGAATAGTTTTAGAACTTAAACGAGATGCAATAACAAGTATTGTAATCAATAAGCTGTATCAATTTTCGCCGCTACAATCTTCTTTTAGTGTTAATAATGTTGCCTTGGTGAATGGTCAACCGAGAACATTAAATTTGAAAGAATTAATACATTACTATGTAGAGCATCGCCATGAAATAGTAATTCGTAGGTCACAATATGATTTACGAAAAGCCCAAGAAAGAGCACATATTCTCGAAGGATTACTAAAAGCTTTGGATATCATTGATGAAATTATAGATTTAATAAGAGCGTCTAAAACGGTAGAAGAGGCACGAAACGGATTAATGGAAAAATGGTCGTTTTCAGAAATACAAGCAGTAGCCATTGTCGAAATGCGATTACGTCAATTGGTCGGATTGGAAAGAGAAAAATTACAAAAAGAATACGACGATTTACAAATCAGAATTGATTATTTGACACGACTACTTGCCAATGAAGACATGCGAATGCAAGTTATAAAAGAAGAATTATTAGAAATAAAAGAAAAATACGGAGACGAAGCTCGAAGCAACATAGAATATACGGCAAGTGATTTTAGAATAGAAGATACTATTTCCGATGAAGATGTAATTATAACAATTTCACACTTAGGATATATCAAACGTACAAGTTTAAAAGAATACAAAGTTCAAAATCGAGGAGGAAAAGGGTCAAGAGGTTCTGATGCACGAGATACAGATTTTATAGAACATTTATACACGGCAACAAATCATAATTATTTATTGTTCTTTACAGAAAAAGGGAAATGTTTCTGGTTACGTGTATTCGAAGTTCCCGAAGGCTCAAAATCATCAAAAGGACGTGCTATACAGAATTTAATAAGTATTGATCCGGATGATAAAGTCAGAGCGGTAATAAATGTGAAAGATCTTTCAGACAAAGAATATATTAACAGTAACTATATTATATTGTGTACTGAAAAAGGAATTATCAAAAAAACCTCTCTCGAAGCATATTCAAGACCTCGTCAAAATGGAATCAATGCCATTACTATTCGTGAAGGAGATAATTTATTACAAGCTAAGTTAACAGATGGAAATTCAATTATATTAATGGCGCTGTATTCCGGAAAAGCAATACGTTTCCACGAAAAAAGAGTACGCCCTATGGGACGTAATGCTTCCGGTGTTAAAGGGATTACACTTGCAAATGAATCGGACAAAGTTGTTGGCATGATTTGTGTAAATAAAGAAGAAGAAGAGACGGATGACATTTTGGTTGTATCGGAAAACGGCTTTGGAAAACGTTCTTCTTTAGATGATTATCGAGAAACTAACAGAGGAGGTAAAGGAGTGAAAACGATTAATATTACTGAAAAAACAGGAAATCTGATTGCTATTAAAAATGTGAACGACAATGAAGATTTAATGATTATTAATCGTAGCGGAATCATTATTCGTATGAAAGTAGCTGATTTACGTGTTGTTGGAAGAGCAACTCAAGGAGTTAAACTTATTGATTTAAAAGAAGACGATATTATTGCAGCAGTTACTCGAGTTCCTTCAGAAGACGACAATGATGAAGAAGAATATTCCGATAACGAACAACAAGGTGAAGAAATTATTGAAAACGAAAATTAAACAATAAAATAAAAATAATATGAAAAAATTTGTTTTTACCATTGGATTAGTTACATTAGTAACACTGAGCATGGCTCAAAGAAAAGAATTAAGTAATGCCTATAATCACTATTCAAATAAATATTGGAGTAGAGCAAAAACAGCGATTGACAAGGCAGCAGAACACGAAGACACTAAAAATGATGCTCGTACATGGTTTTATCGAGGAAATATTTATTTACAAATAGGATATGCTAAGCAAGAAAATCCCAATTCGGAGTATAAAAATTTATGTGATAATTGTGGAGAGATTGCTTATGATTCTTATGTAAAAGCATTGCAGATAGACAAAACAATAGAAGCGTCTACTATGATGCCCAATAATCCTATTAAAGGAATAGATTTTTGTACGGATTTACTTTACAATGAAACCCTTGCAGAACTCAATAAAAATAACTTTGAAAGAGCGCTTGTGCTTGCCGAAAAATGTTATAACAGCAATCCTCATAGTGAAAGCGGAAATTTTATTTATGCCGTAGCAGCTGAATATGCCAATAAAAAAGACATAGCAAAAGCACGTTATAGTGCAATGATTAATAGGAAAAAACCTACACTAATGTTTGAGCCTTATATACAATTGGCATTAATATATAAAGAAGAAAAAGATACGGCTCGTGCATTAAAAGCTATAAAAGCAAGACCAGCTGAAGACACCACATTTAATATAAAATATGTTATTAATAAATCAGTAATACTTACGTGGGCAGGCGAAACGGAAGAAGCAACTGCTATAATGGACGAAGCTCTTGCAAAAGATCCGAATAATCATTTGTTATTGTTTGGACTTGGAACGGCATTTAGCGATCAAAAGAAATACGAAGAAGCAGAAAAATATTTAAATAAAGCATTAGAAATCAAACCTAATGATGTTAATATTGTTTATAACTTAGGAAATAGTTATTACAATCATTATGCAGAGAAATTCAACAAAATGGACGAAATTAAAGACAATGACGAATACGAAAAAGAGAAACAAGAATGTCAAGTTTTGTTAAGAAAAGCACTTCCTCTGCTTGAAAAAGCCCATGAAATGGACCCTGAGGATAGAAATACATTGATAATGTTAAAAATAGTTTACCCAAGAATTGATACAACAACCGACGAAGAAAAAGAAGCTTTTTCAACTAAGCTAAAAGCAGTAGATGAAAAATTAAAATAAAAATTATTTTTTCAACTGTTGTAAATACATTTGTATTGTATTTTCTAATCCGTAATACAAAGCATCACAAATAAGTGCATGCCCTATGGATACTTCTTTTAAATTAGGAATATTAGCATAGAAATAGGCTAAGTTTTCAAGATTCAAATCATGACCGGCATTTAGTTCTAATCCTATTTCTTCGGCTTTTTGAGCAGCTATTATAAAATCTTTGATTGCAAGTTCCGGATTGCTTGGATAAGTTGAGGCGTATGATTTCGTATAAAGTTCTATTCGTTGAGTTCCACATTCTAACGCATGCTCTACCATTATAGGATCGGCTTCAACAAAAATAGAAGTACGAATATTCTCACGTTTAAATATATCGATTATTTCTTTTAAAAAGGAAGCATGCTTTATTGTATTCCATCCTGCATTAGAAGTAATAGCCTCAGGCGGGTCGGGAACGAGAGTAACTTGATGAGGTTTAACACGCAATACCAAATCAATAAATTTGTCGGAAGGATAGCCTTCAATATTAAATTCGGTAGTTATTACGGGTTTTAAATCTATAACATCTTGATAGCGAATATGACGCTCATCAGGACGGGGATGAACAGTAATTCCTTGTGCACCAAATCGCTCACAATCAATTGCTGTTTGAACGACATCGGGCATATTTTCACCTCTTGCATTGCGTAAGGTAGCTATTTTATTTATATTGACACTTAGTTTACATGTATTAACCATAATATAAAGTTTTTCTGTTATTCGAATAAAAATGAAAGATGAAATATTTTTGAATGCAAATAATTGATACTATTGGTGTAAAAATTATCTTCATTTTTTAATAAATTAAGCATACCGTACGACATTTTAAGTTCAATGCTAAATTTGAATAAATTCATATACATATCGATTCCGGTTCCTACTTGAGCTTGCACATCGCTTCTTAACAGTTTAAGTTTTATAACATCTGAAGTTTGTGATTGTTTTTTAGCTTGAGATGCAAGGTCAATGCTGTATTGTGCCCCGGCAATTACATAAAATCGAACATTTTGCATACGAATAGATTTGAATTTTACTAATAAAGGAAAATCTAAATTAACGGATTCGATTTTTTTATCTACTTTTGATAAAAGGCTGTTATTGTATCGAATATTGTAGGTTACAATTCTATCTTGCAAAGAAATTTCAGGGATAAAACGTAAATTAAAATGATTGCCTAAATGCAAATCGGAAACAATACCGATGTTAAATCCGCTCATAGGAACTGTTTCGATAACCATTAAAGAATCAAATGGATTTAAATTTGTTTTAGGTTTTATAGAAAAATTTGCCATATTATAACCAATCATAAATCCGAAGTGGAACTTTTTTTGATCATAATATACCAAATTAGGAGCTCTTTGTGGTCTTCGTTGGGCATATATTGCACTGTGATGTATGCCCACAATCAGAATAAAATATATTAAAACCTTTTTTTTCAAACAAAAATAATTTAGTCAGGAAAATAACGTCTATTAGATATTTTTATTATACTATAGGAAGATAACAAAAAAAACCATATTGCACAATATGGTTTTTGAAAAAAGTTGCGGAGGCAGGATTCGAACCTGCGACCTCCGGGTTATGAGCCCGACGAGCTACCACTGCTCTACTCCGCGATGTCTATTATAAAATTGGTGCAAAAATAAATAAATTTTTAATAGAAAACAACTAAAACTAAAAAAAATGAATATTTTTTCCAATAAAGAAATAAGCATTTGACCGATTGCCGTTCATGGTAGGGAAAGTTGTAGTTTGAAAAGAAAGGCATTGAAATAATTGTAAGCTTTTTTCAACCCAATCTAATGTGTGATGACGTAAGACCAAACCTTCCGGAAGTGTAAAAACTCCGTATGTTTTATATTTTTCATAAGATTCATTGTAGCGTTTTTTATTTCGTTCATCGGTATTGAGAAGAAAATCGTTCACATAAATAATGCCTTTTGGTTTTAAAACTCTTTTTATTTCTTTTAGTAAAAATAATTGTGCCTCATTCTCTATAATACAAGTAAGTACTGCAAATAAAAACACTGCATCGAAACTATTGTTCGGAAAATCAATTTTTTGCTGCTGTTGGACTTTTACATTTAAAAAAGGAAACTGTTGTTGGGCTCTTTCAATCATTTTTTCCGAAAAATCAATTCCAAATAATTCCGTATAACCGTTTTTGTATAATTCGTTTAAAGTTCGTCCATAACCGCAACCCACATCTAATATGGAAGAGTTTTTATGAAGATAAGGTTCAATTAATTCAAGATGTAAGGGAGTTGTAAATTCTTTATCGTACGCAATTTGATTCCAAACTTTTTTTTGAGATACAGCCATAATTATAATTCAAAATTTCTTTTTTTAGTTGCGTTTTTTTTGATTTTATCTTCATTAATTAATGGACTAAAATCATGAGCTTCACTTATATTGAAACTTCCTATTTGAGTTCTACAGAGAGAACTTAAATAAGCCCCGCATCCTAGTGTTTTTCCTAAATCATTAGCTATAGAACGGATATAAGTCCCTTTGCTGCAATGGATTTCAAAATCAATTTCCGGAAGTGAAAAGCGGGTTATATCAAAAGAAAAAATCGTAACTTTTTTTGGCTTTAAATTGATTTCTTTGTTTTGGCGAGCATATTCAAAAGCGGATTTTCCTTTTAGTTTGATTGCTGAATAAGCGGGTGGAGTTTGGAAAATATTTCCTGTTAATTGAGCACATGCTTTTTTAACGTCTTCGAGAGTCAAGTGATTGTAAGGAAGAAAATTTTCGGGAAGATGTTCCAAATCATAGCTTTTTGTAGTTGCTCCTACAGTAAATGTTCCTGTATAGCGTTTGTCTAAATTTTGAAATTCAGCGATTTTTTTTGTGTATTTTCCTACGCAAACAATTAATAGTCCTGTTGCTAATGGGTCTAAAGTTCCTGCATGACCTATTTTAATCTTTTTGTGTCCCGTTATCGTTTTAATTTCATATTTTAATTTATTAATAACATCAAAAGATGTCCATCTTAACGGTTTATTAATAAGTAAAATAGAACCTTCTTCTACATTGATTTTTTGAAGAGCAGTGAGTATCATTTATTGAGGAATGCGTAAAACTTTACCAATAATCAATGGGTCGTTGGAACTTAAATTATTTTCTTTCTTTATATCTTCAACTGTAACAGATTGAAAACGTTGTGCAATACTCCATAAAGTATCTCCTTTTTCTACTTTATAAGTAGTATATGTTTTATTCGGTTGTTTTACAATATCTTTTAATGGAGTAATGGTATTGGTATCAATAGTTGTATGAGTGCTGTCAATCATTGTTTTGGCTATAAGTGTTGAATCTGTACTTGCCGTACTTGGAGTTATTTCTTTTTTTACGACAGGTTTTATGCCGACGATTAGTTTTTCACCGGGATGTATGGTATTTGATTTTTTATTATTCAAACGAGAAAGTTCAGCGACAGAAATTTTATATTTCCGAGAAATAATACTTAAAGATTCTCCTTTTTTTACAATATGAAATTTATACTTAGAAGATGCAGTTGTTGAAGCATCTTCTGTATCGGAAAAAACAATATCGGAAATATTATAGGTAGGGAAATACAACGAAGCATTGTAATTGTAAATGCTATCTTTGTTTTCAATGAATGCTTGAATATATTTTACAGGTAATGTCAGTACCATTGTTTTGTCAGAAGCCGGAATAACATTTCGTTTGTATTGAGGATTATAGCTTATAAGCTCTTCGGTCGGTATATTGATAACGGCAGCTATTTGTTGAAAATGTAATTTATCGGTTATATGTACCGTATCTGTTATTTCTAATTTTATTTCAGCAGGACGGATTCCATATTTATCATAATATTTCATGGCATACATTGCTCCATAAAAAGCCGGGACGTAGCCTCTTGTCTCTTTAGGTAAATAATTATATATTTCCCAGAAATCGGTTTTTCCTCCGGAACGTAGAATAGCTTTGGTTACATTTCCCGGACCGCAATTGTAAGCGGCAATAGCCAATACCCAGTCGCCCCAAAACATTTGGCTTAAATCATACAAGTGTCTGGCAGCAGCTTCGGTAGCTTTTAAGGGGTCGCGTCTATCGTCTATCCATGTACTTACGTTCAAGTCGTACATTTTTCCTGTACTATACATAAATTGCCATAAACCGGTAGCTCCGGCTCTTGAAACGGCTGTGGGATTCAAAGCAGATTCAATGACGGCTAAATATTTTAACTCTAAAGGACAGTTATATCTGTCTAAAGCTTCTTCGAACATAGGAAAATAGTAGTGAGCTAATCCTAAAAGTAAAGATAAACTTTTATAACGCTTGGTATATAAATCAATGTAATTGCGAATGTGTTGATTATATACCAAAGGAAATAGAGTTTGGTCGGTAATGGCTTTTAAACGGAAATAATAAATAGAATCATTGTTTTCCGAATCAATATCTTGAAAATCAAATGGTAATTGAGAAGTTTCATGATAAATAGCTTTTTTTGCATACCATGTTTCGTTAATAGAATCGAGTTGCTCTAAAATATTAGAGTTTTCTTCTAGGGTGTCTAAATTGGTATTTAATTCATTTTGAGCAAATAAAGAAAAACTTATAGTGATAAAAATGAACAAATAAATAAAACGCATACGATAACTTATTTTGTTTAAATTAAAATTATAATGTTAAAAGAAAAACTTTGCAAAAGTACATATATTTTTTTAATAATATTTTATTTATTTAAAATTTTAATCTCAACACGACGATTAAGATTTTCTTCTTCCTCTGTTTTTTCTTGAGGAAAACGTTTCTTTGATGAACCGTAGCCATTGTATGTCATGCGATTAGCATCAATTCCTTCTTTTATTAAATAATCATAGACAGCTTTAGCCCTATTTAAACTTAAAAAATTATTTTTGTTTATTACATCATAGCCGTCTTCACCATTGTATTTACAGCAGATGTGTCCTTGAATTTCAATTTCTAATTTGGGGAATTGTTGCATTGTTTTTACTAATTGATTGAGAGCATATTGAGATTGTGATTTAAAAATTGAAGTTCCTCCTTTAAAAATAATGTTTTCTAAAACAATTTCTTGTCCTATTTCAAAATCATTTTCTTCTATAGGCGATTCTTCTGCTTTGCTATATCTTATTTCTGCTCGGCGATGTGATGCAACACCAACTATAGTATCATTGTTATTTTGAAATAAATGACTTTTTGGAAAAACACCTAATCCTTTGTATGAAATAATTTTATCAATAGAAAAATTATTATTTATCAAATAATTATAAATGTTGGTAGCACGTTTTTCCGATAAACTTTGATTATAAATGGAACTTCCTAAAAAATCGGTATAAGCAATAATTTCGATGGAAAGTATATTGTTTAAAGATAAAAGATTATTGATAATCAATTTATTTTCGCTACTTAAGTCGGATTCATTAATAGCGTAATATAAAAACAATGTATCTTTATTTTGAGAAAAACAAATTGAAGTAGGTATTAAAAAAAGAAAGATGAAAAATTTAATTTTCATTATGATTATTTTTTGTGTTTATTTTAACCTCTTAATTTCAGTTTTAATTTGTCTAATCACTTCTTCCTTATTTGCTATTTCTCCGTCTAAGCTATACACAATAATTACGTTTCCTTGATAATCGTCTTTAAAATTTTCAAAACTTGCTTTCATTCTTTCAGAAACGGAATAGTTCCCAAAATTTGACTGTGCAGTTATAGGTTTTATTTGAATGCCGAAAGCTTTTTCTTCTGTCACATATCCAAGATAGTCAATATCGCCTGCGTGATCCAGATCAGCTGAACTTTCTTCAAAATGCACATCAGGAAATATTTTTGATAGACCGTCATTCACTACCGACTTTTCTCTCAAATAACCGTCATAAGTTCGATTAATTGTCAAATTATAGATGTAATTATAACAATCTTCTTTGGTTAAAGCATTAAATGCTTCTTTCCATTCAGGGATAACTACTTCTGTAATTTTTTCATAAAGTCTTTCGCCAAGTTCTTTTAAACTTTCGCGAGTAATTTTAAAATTGTTTTTGCCTGCCGTTTTAGCATTTTCAAAATACCATTGTTCCCATTCTTCAATTGTACTTGGTTGACATTCTCTAATGAGAGCCATTACAGCCCCAACTTTATTAGGTCTTGAAAGCTGATAAGTTTGTGTGGCATAGTTTAGCACCTTTTCTTTCTTGCCAAACTCTAATGAATATCTTTTGATTTCTTTTTTAGCCATTGAGTAATAAGTTAAATTTAGTTTTATATTTAAAGTCAATGGAGTTATCCACTAATGCTAACTTTTCTTTTAGTAAATGAGCATTTATAAAAGTTTTATTTTCAAGATAGAGATAAGCCATTAAATTGTTTTCTTGGTCGTGTTTTATTTGGTCGTATTTTAAAAATACTTTTTTTCCTCGAAGTTTTTCGGTTAAAAATTCAATTGCTTTTCCATTTAATTTCGGATTTTGTCTTATTCCTATTAAGCGGATAGTCAAATCATTATGTAGAAGAATGAGTTCAGGGTTAATGATTTCTTTTACAGAAAAATAATCCTCTCGTTTTCCTGTGCTATTTGCATCAATTTTTGAACCGTATTGAATTTTTTTAACATCAACTTTTTTATCTAATTTATGTGTATCTATGAACCGATAAGGAAGTTTTTTGATTTTTTCTATAAAATCTGTTTTTATTTCTTGCTGTTTGATAATTTTAGTCTCAACTTTCATAAAAACATCATTACCACCTATTTTTTCTTTTATAATTGGAATAAATTCGGGATTAATTTCATATCCGATAGAATTTCTAACTAAATTTCTAGCTGCCAATGCAGTTGTTCCACTACCCATAAATGGGTCTAAAACAGTTTCACCTGGGAATGAAAACATCTTAATTAAGCGATGTGGTAATTCTTCAGGGAACATAGCTAAGTGTTTGTCTTGCTTTGCTCCTGCAAAATACCAATGACCATTAAAATATGTATTCCATTCTTCGTTTGTCATTACTGAATTATCCTTTTGTTCTTTAGTTGGCTTTGGTGCATTTCCTTGTTTTTTAAATAATAGAATATATTCAAAATCTAATTTTACAATTCCATTTCTTGGATGTGGGTAGCTTCCCATTATACTTGCGCCACCCGATGTATTCATGGTGGTTTGTTTCTGCCATATAATTTGTCCCATAAAGTCAAAACCAATCATCTCACAAAACTTAATAATTTCCGTGTGAATAGGAATTATTTTATAACGTCCATAATAAGTTGAACGAGCAAATTGGTCACCAATGTTGATACACAAACGACAGCCTTTATGTAGAACTCTAAAACATTCTGCCCAAGTAAGGTTCAGGTGGTTTATGTAAGTTTCATAATCATCGTGAAATCCTATTTGATTGTCTATGCCATAATCTTTTAATTGCCAATATGGAGGCGAAGTAACAATTAAATGAACACTTTCATCTTTTAGTTCACTCATTTGGCGACTATCGCCGTTTATGATTATATGTTTAGTACTATTTAATATTTCTTTCATTGTACAAAAATACAATATTTGTTAATACAATGAAAATATTTTTAAAAATAATTTGGTTTTATAAAATGCTTTATGCTGTTTTTGTACAAAATTAATTATGATATGAGAAGTTTTGGTAGTGATAATAATTCAGGAATAACAAATAAGTTAATCATTCACTAATAATAACGTATTAATACAATTTTCATAAGCAAAAATTTTATATTTTTGGACTTTATTTAGAGAAAACATAAAAGCATGATACATATTACGTTACCAGACGGTTCAATTAAAAGTTATGAGCAAAACATTACTTCTTATGAAGTTGCTCTATCTATTAGCGAAGGTTTAGCAAGAAATGTCTTGGCTGCAATTGTCAATGATGAAGTGTGGGATTTACATCGTCCTATTCAATCGAATGCAACGCTTCGTTTACTGACATGGGACGATGAGCAAGGCAAAGATGTGTTTTGGCATACTTCGGCACACTTAATGGCTTCGGCTATAGAAATGTTATATCCCGGTATTAAATTTGGAATAGGTCCCAGCATTGAAGTAGGATTTTATTACGATATAGATTTTATGGACTACACCATTTCTTCCGATGATTTTAAAAAGATTGAAGATAAAATGGCAGAATTGGTAGCCAATAAAGAGAAAATCAATCGTATTGAGGTTACTAAAGAAGAGGCGTTGAAGTATTTCAAGAAGAAAAACGATGAGTATAAAATAGAACTAATAGAAGGATTGGAAGAAGGAACCATTACCTTTTATAAAAGCGGCGAGTTTGTCGATTTATGTAGAGGTCCTCACTTACCCGATATGTCGCCCATAAAAGCTATTAAATTATTAAGTTTAGCCGGTGCTTATTGGCGAGGCGATGAAAAACGCAAACAATTAACGCGTATATATGCAGTTACATTTCCTAAGAAAAAATTATTAGACGAATATTTACTATTATTGGAAGAAGCTAAAAAACGAGATCATCGCAAATTAGGAAAAGAATTAGAGTTATTTACATTTTCACAAACTGTAGGTGTAGGCTTACCGATTTGGCTGCCAAAAGGAGCTGCATTAAGAGAACGTTTAGAAAATTTTCTTAAAAAAGTACAAAAAGAATACGGTTATCAACAAGTAATATGTCCGCATATTGGTAATGTAGAATTGTATAAAATATCGGGACATTATCAAAAATACGGACAGGACTCATTTCGTCCGATAAGTACACCGCAAGAAGGCGAAGAATTTTTTCTAAAACCGATGAATTGTCCTCATCATTGTGAAATATATTCTTGTAAACCACGCTCTTATAAAGACCTTCCTTTGCGTTTAGCCGAATTTGGAACTGTGTATCGTTATGAACAAAGTGGAGAATTGCATGGTTTGACACGTGTGAGAGGATTTACGCAAGACGATGCTCATATCTTTTGTACTCCCGACCAATTGGAAGATGAATTTTGTAAAGTAATAGATATTATTTTGTATATTTTTAAAACACTTGATTTTAAAGATTATACAGTGCAAATATCCTTGCGTGATCCCGACAACAAAGAAAAGTACATAGGTTCGGATGAGAATTGGAAAAAAGCCGAAAAGGCAATCATAGATGCGGTTCAGAAACGTAACTTAAATGCTGTTATCGAAATAGGAGAAGCTGCGTTTTATGGTCCTAAATTGGATTTTATGGTTCGAGATGCTATTGGAAGAAAATGGCAGTTAGGAACCATACAAGTAGATTATAATCTTCCCGAACGTTTTGATTTAGAATATATAGGAAGTGATAATCAGAAACATAGACCAATTATGATACATCGTGCGCCCTTTGGTTCGATGGAAAGATTTATTGCCGTATTAATCGAACATACGGGAGGTAATTTTCCTTTATGGTTGGCATTTGAACAAGTTGCTATCTTACCCATTAGCGATAAATACATCGAATATGCACAGCAAATAGCACAACAATTAGAAAATCAAGGGATACGAGTTACCATAGATGATCGTAGCGAGAAAACAGGGAAAAAAATTAGAGATGCCGAAATGCAAAAAATACCGTATATGATAATAGTCGGCGAAAAGGAAATGGAGAACAATACGGTAGCCGTACGAAAACATGGAATGCAAGATATGGGAAGTATGCAATTAGATGCATTTGCTCAAATAATAAATAATGAAATTAAAAATCAATTATCATAAAAGTCATGGGAAAAACATTTGTCGAAAAAATTTTTAATGCTAACTGCAACGATATTGTATTTGCAAAACCGAATATTGTTTTAACACACGATAATACGGCAAGTATTATCGAAACATTTAAAAAAATGGGAGGAACTAAAATTCATAATCCTGAACAATTATTGATTGTATTAGATCACAATGCACCTCCTACCAATGCCGGATTAGCTAATGATTATCAGAAAATTCGGTCTTTTACTCAGCAAGAAAAGATAAAAAAATTTCATGATGTAGGAAATGGAATCTGTCATCAAATCATGTCATTGTATGCTCGTCCAAAAATGATTATTGTAGGCAGTGATAGCCATACTTGTACGGCAGGAGCATTTAATGCTTTTGCAGCAGGAATCGACCGTACCGAGTCGGCAGGACTTTGGAAAGACGGTGAAACATGGTTCAGAGTTCCTGAAAGTATGAAGGTTTTATTAACAGGTAAATTGCCGAAGTATTTATATGCCAAAGATTTAGCTTTGTGGATTATTGGAATGATAGGTTCGGAAGGAGCAGATTATATGTCGATAGAGTTTCATGGTGAAGGTGTGAAAGAACTATCCATTTCCGATCGTATGACATTGGCAAATTTAGCTTCGGAAATGGGGGCTAAGAATGCTGTTTTTCCGGCAGATGAAATTTTAAATGACTTTTTAGGAAAAAAACACGAAGGTGTATGGGCTGATGCAGATGCTCATTATGCAAAAGAAATCAACATTGATTTAAGTCAAATATTCCCCGTAGTTTCGGCACCCCATCATGTAGACAATGTGAAGGCGGTAGCAGAAGTAAAAGATGTAAATATACAACAAGCTGTTATTGGAACTTGTACCAATGGTCGGATAGAAGATTTACGCCAAGCTGCCGAGATTTTAAAAAACAATCGCATTCCCGATTATTTTCAATTGTTAATTATCCCTGCATCAAAAGATATTTATATTCAAGCACTTCAAGAAGGAATTATTGAAATATTGATGAATGCGGGAGCAAGCATATTGGCACCTTCTTGTGGTCCTTGTTTAGGAACAGGGCAAGGAATTCCTGCCGATAATATCAATGTTATTTCCACTGCCAACCGTAATTTTAAAGGAAGAATGGGAAATAAAGAAGCCTCTATTTATTTGGCTTCGCCGGTAACGGTTGCTTATTCGGCATTAAAAGGAAAAATTGCTAATCCGGGGGTAACGGAAAAAACAAAAAATACTTATCCTTATATTAAACAGCAAAGTCAAACGGTTGAAGTAGCGGAATCGGAAAATAGATTGACAAATAAAGTTTGGAATTATGCCGATATTGACAATATGAATACGGATCAAATGTTTGCAGGCAATTTAACTTATACCATTAAAAGTTCTGAACCTGAAAAAATTATACCTTACTTATTTGCCGGTGTTGATAAACATTTTGCCGAAAAAGTAAGTAAAGACGATGTATTAATTGCAGGGTCGAATTTTGGTTGTGGAAGTTCTCGTGAACATCCCGCTGTCGGATTAGCTCATGCAGGAGTTAAAACAGTAATATGTAAATCGGTAAATAGGATATTTTATCGCTCTTCTTTCAATCAAGGCTTATCGATTATTGTATTACCGGAAGCGGTAGAGGCTTATAAACAGGGAGATGTGGTGAAAGTTGATTTGGAAGCAGGAAAAATATTTATTAATGATTCATCATTTGCTTTTGCAAAACTACCCGAAAAATTAATGGCAATACTCAAAGCTAAACAAAAAGTTTAGATTACTAAATAAGCGATTTTCGTTGAAAAAAAAATTATATATAGAAACTTATGGCTGCCAAATGAATGTTGCTGACAGCGAGGTTGTTGCGTCTATACTATCCGATGAATATGTAATTTGTACCGATGAAAAAGAAGCCGATGTTATTTTGGTAAATACCTGTGCTATACGCGAAAATGCAGAACAAAAAGTATTGAAACGTATACAAGAATTAAATGTTTTGTATCGAAAAAAACAGAAAAAAGTAAAGTTGGGTTTAATTGGTTGTATGGCTGAGCGTTTTTCGACACAACTTTTAAAGGAAGATAAGGTAGATATTATTGCCGGTCCTGACGCTTATCGTTCTTTGCCTATTTTGTTGGACGAAAATGAAAAAGACAATGTAAATACGGTTCTTTCTACTGTTGAAACCTATGACGACATTATTCCTATTCGTTATGCGAGTAATGGAGTTGCTGCTTTTGTGTCGATTATGAGAGGATGTAATAATTTTTGTTCTTATTGTGTAGTCCCTTACACAAGAGGGAGAGAACGTAGCCGTGACCCCAAAACAATAATGCATGACATAGAAATATTGATAGAAAAAGCTTATAAAGAAATAACGTTTTTAGGACAAAATGTAAATTCGTATATCTGGGAAAACGATTATCGCTTTCATCATTTAATGGAAGATGTTGCTCGTTTGAATCAAAATCTACGTATTCGTTTTGCAACTTCACATCCGAAAGATTTGTCGGACAATTTGTTAAAAATAATGGCAGCTTATCCGAATATTTGTAAATCCATACATTTACCCGCACAATCGGGAAGTAATCAGGTGTTGCAAAAGATGAATCGTAAATATACAAGGGAATGGTATTTGGAAAGAGTGGATGCAATAAAAAAATACATGCCCGAAGCGACAATTTCTACCGATTTGATTGCAGGTTTTTGCGGCGAGACGGAAGAAGATCATCAAGCTACTTTATCGTTAATGCAAACAGTTGCTTACGATTATGCTTTTATGTTTAAATATTCGGAGCGTAGTGGAACTTTTGCTGCAAAACAACTGAAAGATGATGTTGCCGAAGAAGTGAAAACAAGAAGATTGGAAGAAATTATTGCCGTACAACGTAATTCTTCTCATAAGAGCAATTTAGCAGATATAGGGAAAACTTTTGAAGTTTTGATAGAAGGTCATTCGAAACGTTCCGCTGATTTTTATTTTGCTAGAAACAGCCAAAACAAAGTGATTGTTTTTCCAAAAACAAAGCATACTATCGGCGATTATGTGAATGTTAAAGTTGAAAGTTGTACTGCAGCAACTTTATTTGGAAAAGCAGTTGAAGAAAAGACTATATAACCCCTTCATCTTTAAAGCTATAATAAGTGTTATAGCTGACAATAATATGATCGACAAGTTCTACGTTTAAAACTTGTGCGGCAGCATAAATATTCTTTGTTAATTGTTTATCAGCCTCGCTTGGATAAATATTTCCCGAAGGGTGATTATGACAGAGAATGAATCCGCTTGCATTTTCGACCAATACATAATGAAATATCTTTTTAGGATCGGCAGTTGTACTTGTCAAACCGCCAACGCCGATTTGCTGCTTTCCTATGATTTGCTTATTACGTTTTAATAAAATAATCCAAAATTCCTCGTAATTTATTTCGCCGATAGTGGGATAAATATATTCAAAAGCATCTTTACTTTTGGTGATTTTTTTTCGTTCCAACACCTCAGCTTCTCTTCTACGTCTGCCTAATTCTAAAGCAGCGGCAATGCCGACAGCTTTCGCTTCCCCTATTCCTTTGTATTGCATTAATTCTTTTAAAGAAAGAAGAGAAAGTTCTATTAAGTTATTATGACAATCTGATAATAAACGCTTTGCAAGGTCTACGGCAGATTCATCTCGATTGCCGGAAGATAATAAAATAGCAATTAATTCGGCATCGGATAATGCTAAACGTCCTTTAGCAATCATTTTTTCGCGAGGGCGATCGGTTTCAGCCCATTGAGCTATACTTTTTTTCATTTTATATAAAATTGGTTTTTTCTATGTCTTCTAAACTTTGTATTTTTCCCATATCCATCCAAAAATCATCGGAATGGTCGTAGCCGTTAATTAAATGATTAGTTGCAAGTTGTAAGTATAAGTCGGTAATAGAAAAGATATTTTCTTGCGGCATTAAGGTAAAAATTTCAGGGGAAATAACATGAATCCCACTAAAAGCAAATTGCTTGTAATTTAATTCTTTTTCAAAAAGCAAGGTTTTTTCTTCGGTTTTAGTATTGTACCTGCCACATAAACGCATGTTGTTATCAAATAAAAGATAGCGTTGTGTTTTTCTATTTTTAACGGCTAATGTAGCTAAAGATTTTTGCTGAAGATGGTATTGATACATTTTATTTAAATCTATATCGCTAATAATATCAACATTATAAAGAAAAAAACTTTGTTTATCATTAAAAAAAGATGCTGCTTTTTTTAGCCCGCCTCCCGTATCCAAAAGACATTCGCTTTCGTCGGAAAAAGAAATACGTGCCGAAAAAGAGTGAGTATTAACAAAGTCAATAATTTGCGAAGCAAAATGATGAATATTGATGATGATATCGTCAACCCCAAAGCGAATGAGTTTTTCTATGCTTTTTTCTAAAAGTGTTTTTCCTTTAATTTCAACCAATGCTTTGGGTTTGTTTTTTGTAAAATGCTGTAATCGAGTTCCTAATCCCGCAGCTAAAATCATTGCTTTCATATTTTTTAATTTAATTATTGATTCTTTTAATATAATTTTTTGTAATAAATAAGCGATTAAAAGTACTGTCGTTCATATTTCTTGTAAGTCGCACGATAATAAAGGTAATAATGAAAGCCATAATAAAGCGGAAAATAATAATTCCGGAATAATGTCCTCCTATACCAATCATTAACAAAGTGTCTTCGAAAATACTGTGAAATAATCCCATTAATACCAAGGAATAAAAAATGTCTTTTGGTTTTATTTTTTTTTGTTTACTTTCTTCAATCATTAAACCGCCTCCGTAGGCAACACCCAAAGTCAGTCCGATAAGGCTTATAGGTAAAACATCGCTACTGATTCCTAACCATTTTAACAATGGATGTAACATTTTATTTATCCAATTCAAGGCTTTCGAGAGCTCTAATAAACGCATTAATACTACTAAACTAAAAATAACGCCGATAATGATAGCATAGTTTTTTAATTCGTTTATTATCCATCCCGACCAAGTATTATCTTGTAAAATAAAAACTTGTGAAAGATGCACAGGCTCTTGCAGCAAATGAAATGTATTATAAATCAACGAAAGAATAGCACCAAATACAATAGCACAAGTAAAACGGAACAAAAACATAAAGAGAAGCCGAACACCTGCTTTTTGTGCAATTTTTAATTCTATAGGGAAAGTATGTGCTATTAAAAGCATGGTAAGCAGCACTGTTAGTTGAGCGTGGCTAAGAGGACTTGAAAGAGAAGGGTAAATAGCAAACAATGAAAGGATTCCGCCATAAAGATTTACAATCATTGCTGTAATCCATACCAAAGATGTTTCGGAAGGTAAGCCGCAAATGTACATAATAGGATCTAATATTTTACTGATAGAAGGTAAAACATTAAATTCTTGAATAATGCGGATAATGATAGAAATAGGAATCATTAACCTAAATAATATCCAACACGTTTTTAAAGTACGTTGAAAACAAAAATAAAAAAAATCTTTTATGTCGGTAATTCTCATACGTTCATATTTTTGTTTTGCAAAAGTATACTTTTATTTGTTTCAATAGAAAATAAAAAATAAATGTGTAAATATTTGTTTTTATTGAAAATTATTTTATTTATTATCAAATAAATACTGAAAATATTGTTTGTTTTATCAATTACTATTGAAAAAATATTTACTTTTGCCAAAAATAATTTGATAGAAATCAATCGAATTAAAAAATAATGATTAAAGAATCTCAAATAGAGGAAAACCTTATCAAGCAACTCACAGAGTTAAAATATAACTATCGCTCTGATATAGTTGACCGAAAAACGCTTGAACAAAATTTCAAAGCAAAATTTGAAGCATTGAATCGTGTAAATCTTTCTGACAATGAATTTTTACGTTTACGAGACAAAATTATCAATCCTGATGTGTTTGCAGCATCAAAAATGCTTCGTGAACAAAATTATTTTCAGCGTGAAGACGGAACGCCTTTACATTACACTTTGGTCAACATTAAAGATTGGTGTAAAAACGATTATGAGGTTGTTAGTCAATTACGTATTAATACTGAAAACAGCAGTCATCGCTACGATGTTATATTACTGATTAATGGCTTGCCTTTAGTACAAATCGAATTAAAAAAAATTGATGTTTCGCCACGAAAAGCAATGCAGCAAATCGTGGATTATAAAAGTGATGTAGGAAACGGATACGGCAATTCTTTAATGTGTTTTATGCAATTATTTATCGTAAGCAATAGCAGTAAAACATATTATTTTGCCAACAATAAGAAACAACATT
>JGI24712J26585_10001256_pt1 | contig 21756 bp, 17 predicted proteins | sample BioPla3DNA2_FD_26585 | JGI IMG/M metagenome (IMG submission 26585)
AATACATTGCCCCGAGGGTCGTTTAACCCACCTTGACGACCTGCTGTACTAAATGCTTGACAAGGGGGCCCTCCAAACATAATATCCACCTTGGTGTCACGGGATAATCCCGCCATTTTATATATGTCGTCTGCTGTATAATCCCATATATCACCTATCAAAGCTATGTCAGGATTGTTTTGCGTTATGGTCTGTCTACATGCCTTATCATTTTCACACGCTAAAAGCGATTCTATGCCTGTATTCTTCAAACCTATATCAAAACCCATTGCACCTGTAAAAAAGCTCAGAGCGACGATTTGGGGCGTTTTTTGACCTACTCTACAACGGTCAGGTATATCTCTTACTTTATTTTTCATCCTTAGTCTCCTTGTCTACTTTTTAGTCTGTACACAAAGGCCTACTAAATGAAAAAGGGTGTTCCCATATAGGAACACCCGTCACAACTTACTTTAACACTTCTAAGCTGGTCTTAATACCTTTTAACTTACTTAAATCTACGTCTAATTCGTCACCTGAACAGAGAACTTTCAGTATAATGTTATGTGCGGTACAAAGGTCACTCAAAGTTGATATTTCAGTATCTATTACTTCTGTTACTACACCAAATCTGACCTTACTCTCAGTGTCAGGTGACATAACGTAGTTAATATTCCTAGTAGCATGCGTTAGTATAACTACGTCATTTACTTTCACGTCGTCCGGAATTGCTAAACAAGTAGTTGTACCGTAAATACCTACACCATACTCGGACTTACTAAACACTTTNTCTTTCACAAACTGGCCTTGCTCTAATACAGTAACNTCATATTNCTTAATTACCATAGATACCTCCTTTATCTACTGAGTATCTCGTATTGCTTGAAAGTACTTCTCACACATCTTACTTGCNTCATTACTAAACATATAAACATATTCACTCTTATCTACACAATGACCACAACCTATACGAACTGTCTGGTGTGCCCAATAACAAGTGTCGCAAGGGTTTTGCTCAAACTCAGGTGTTTCTCTATTTAAGCCCGCAGCTCTTAATAATTGAGGAATATACTTCGTGGCACATATATAACCAAACTCAGCGTATACTTGCTCACTACCTTCTTTATCCTCAGGTAAACTCGCTAATTTACCCCTTAATTCCTTTAAATCCTCTACTCTCATTTAAACACCTCTTTAATTTATACGGTTTACTTAATTAATCCTAATGTGGCTGCTGAATCCACCCCATATAATAAACGAAGTAGATAATAATTATACCAAAAACGCACATTGTATAATGGTCTCCACCATTCCTTAGTTGAGGTAATATTACTCTGTGAATATCCTGTAATAGCCGCTATCTCTTGCCACTTTATACCTTGGTTTTCATAAATACCTGTCTGTAAGTAGTCTAAATACGAAGCATATGCCGCCTCTTTAATGGCTTGCTGGGCTTTCTCCGAAGCTACGGCCTCATTCCACTTAAATACTGCTTTCTTAGATTTGAAAGGAATATAATACCGTCCTGTTCGAGTATTCGGGTCAGAATGTTTCCAATCCGATAAATGCCCTACATTATGACGCATAGCCGCCAAAGTACGTAAAAGAGTATCTGTTACAGGTATATCACACTTCTCCGCAAACTCAGTAAGACCCGGAATTGCTAACTCAGCATCCTCATAAAACATTTGGCACGATTCTCTCCATAGTGTCGGATTACGCTGTTCACAAGCAACCCAACCGGGTGCAATCTGTAAGGGGCCTACACACGCATATTTTGTATAAGAGCGTCCATTAAAACTGTGTTGTATCGCAGCTGAATAATCTCCACCACTCTGCTCTAACGCCTTATCTAAGGTATCTTGATAGACAAGTGGTATACGAAATACTTCGCTATTAGACACAGGCATTTCAACCACAGATAAAGATAAAGCCATAAATGGGTCTGGGAACGCTGTGTCTTTACTAGCTTCATACGCTTGATTATATGCTTCTTCTAAGTACTTCCTAGCTCCCTCAGACACACTAACAGGAAACTGGAACACAGGTGCAAGTTCACTAACTTCGCTAACTTCACCCTCGATATCGTCAACACTTGCTATATAAAATAAACTTAACTCGTCTTGTGTTTGGGTTTCTGAAACTTCTGTGGCCATAGCCTCAGTCCTATAAGTTACTGTTGTTGGCACAGTTCGTACCGATTCTACGGTTAAAGTAGTCGCTAATGATGCCATTGGGTGTTCTAAATGTTTGGGTGTTACTTTCATAGGTGTTGCACCTAAATGCTCACCCTGTTCAGTGGTATGCAATAGCTTAGTCGCTGAATAACCCATAGTAGTGTCAGTTTCGTTAGGCTCCGATATCATTAAGTAAGACTCCGATATCATTAAGTAAGCCCATACAATTAAAACTACTGTCACATTAACTGCAACTAAAACGCTACGCACTATATCTTTTAACTTTAGTATGTTTCTATACTCCTTATCAATTCATCAATATCCTTATAATATTTAATAGGGATATTGTTGGCTTCGGCATACTCGATTTCTGCCCGCATGCCACTAGACATAATTTCACCGAACACCCACATTTCGTTACACATACCCAACATTGTTATACCGTGCTGTATACCACAATTTCGCTCTTCCTCAATATTATCATCTAAAAATTGTGGAAAATACAAATGTACCGCCATAACTAATATACCCTTTAATGAACAAACACGGCATATACGCTTAGCCCGTTCAACATTCTGCTCCAATGTGTGCTGTTTATTAGCACGTAATGGAGAACATATGTAAATCATCGCCTTAAAACCTCCAATTTTTTTATTATGCTTAATTAAAAACATAATATATTTTTCACAAGGCACCCAAAAGGTAATTTTTTCACATTTTAGCTTATAGTGACCTTTCAGCACCTATTAAAGCGTTTTATCCTTAGTGTAGTAAAACACCGTTATATAGTGCTATATAACGGTGTTTAACTTCATTCTTAAGCTTCGTCGCCAGTCGTAGAAAGCATTGCCAATAATTCCTCACGAGATTTAGAAGCAAGTGCCTCGTCATCCTTTTGAGCGATAAGCTCAAGTATACGCTGATTTTTCTCACGAGTAGCCTTAGCTTTCTTAGCTACATCAGCCTCAGCAAGCTTAACATCAATTATTTCTTTTACAATGTCAAACTTGACCTTGGTTACATTAAAAGCAGCTGTGTTGACGATATTAGACGATGTAACAAAGGATATTTCATCGCCCTCTTTAATCTCTTTATATAAGCCCTTAGCGATGTCATCAAGGTTTGGTCTACCTGTATCGGAAGTTAAAGGTAAATCCCATAAATCCTCAACTGTAAGCTGACCTTTACTTGTTTCAAAACGAAACTTCTTTCGAGTTGCTACTGCAAACTTATTCATTGACATATTAATTCCTCCTGAATTTTAATTTTTATTTTAAACTACATTACTTAACTCATTCATAGCGAATAAGCTTTAACGAATAAAACTCATTCGCTATTACTCTTAAAATACAATCTTCACTAGTCTGTTGAAACTACCGCTTACCTTACATAAGACGGACGCTTTCTGTGTACTAGAGAAACCTAAGCCCGAAAGCTGATTTTCTGTGAACTCGGCTTTAGCTCTACTTCCTACAAGTTCAAATACCTTACGATGCTCATTTAATCTCTCGTCAAGATACTCATTAAAGAAACCACGAGCGTCCTCAGGATTAACACAATCGTCAAGTATAAACATATAATGCTTGTTACCTACACCTGTTCCTGTACTCTCCCAATGGTTAGGTGAGTACATCATAAGATTAACTTTGTGGTACTTGTTAGTAGCTATTCCCCACACGTCCTTAGACGCTGTTGAACTTGGTAAGGATTTAAGTATCTTAAAGCCATCCTTATGGCTATAGGTAAACTCTGCTACAACTACTTTGCCTTCCACCATTTTATCGTAACCAAAATGATGTACTTCACCCATAAAATCAATTTCTACTTCGAAACCTACGTCTGTTCTTGCTCGCCTACTATACTGATTTACATATAAAGTGTACTTTCCTTCTATCAGGTTCCTCTTAGAGCGATAGAAAATGTTTTCCACAGGCGTTCTAGTAGTACCGTGACCGGCGTTCATATCTACGTCTAACTGACCCCCTGTACGATAAGAAGTCTTATTACCATAGTAAATTTCTGTGCCGTGTGGCTCAATCATATGTAAATCAAGGTCGTCATAATTGTACCAAGCTAAACGACAACATAAATCTCCTGTAACATTACCTCCCGCAGCTTTAACCTTCTCTTTGATAGAATCAGCCACATCTCCATTATAGGCCCAAGAAAAATTGTTCTTCCACTTGAACAACCTACCCGCAGTTGTATCAGTAGGTGCTATCACACTTACTAGATTACCTATGTGCTTATTCTCAAACAAGATTTCTAAGGATTTAGCTGTCGGTAATATATCCTTAACAAACTTCTCTATATGAATTTCTCCTATTTTATCAAGATTTTTGGGTTTCTTATCAGGTACAGTCGCTACTAAATCGTCAAACACATTTCCCGCAAGACTTTTCTTCGCTGTACGGTCCGCAAATAAAATATCGTTGACACTTATATCTGTTAAGGTAGCATAACGCCTACCTAATGCAGAAGTTAAACCTAATTCCTCTACTTTTGCCTGAGCACGCTCAATCATAGCTTTTGTAACTATCGCTGCTGGACGCTTATAATTCATAGGTGCAACCACAGATTCAAACTTTCTTACAGCTTCTTCTAAGTCTACGTCCTCAGATAAATCTACAAGTAAGGTACCTATAGCTGTATTACGAATCTTACATACAGACGCAGGTAATTTGTGGATTTGACCCCAAACGAAATTATCTTTATCACTAGACTTAACCTTAGCATACGCTCGTTTGACTTGCTGGAATTGTGTAACTACTGCCTTATGCTCCGTACCACGATATAATGAGTTCTGTGCTATTAATTCATCTACGGTGTCCACAGCATCCTCAGTTATCTCGTCTAAACTACGTTTCAATACGTCATGTAACGCTCGGGTTTCACTTAATTTGGTTCCTATTTGTGTTCCCTTAACTACATAGTCCCTAGGGATATTTAAGAAAAAGTGTTGCCACTCAATAGGTGTTCCATTTAATACTTCCTCGAAGTTCCTATCAGTACCCGCAGTTCTTTCAGTAGTAAGAAAAACATTATCTATTTTATAAGATTTAACTAATTCGGATAATGCGTCTGCTACCACTTGATATGCAGGCTCTTTTTCAGCTATATCTATATCCCAAATAGATACCATTCCATTATCAGTAAGGGATACAATGTTACCTACCGCACGAATAAATGAACGGCAACAAGAGCAATTATGCTCAGTTCTTTCACGGAACATTGGATTAGTTCCACTCGGAAAACTAGCTAAATACTTATACCAAAGCTTATCTTTATCTACTTTGGTAACATATAAAGTTGTCCCCGTAGCAACTGCATCTTCACACATCTGCTTAAACTTAGAAGCCACAGCTGTCTTAATCACTTTAAAATCCATAACCAACTCTCCTTTTTTATTTGTATTTTGTACAACTAACCATATTATAACTTACCATATGGTTAGTTGTCAACACTTTTTACAAAAAAGTTTATTTTCTTTTCACACTCATTATAATTATGTCTTTAATGCCCTATTACAACATAATACCTAATCCCACTCAAAGGTACAAATACAGTACCGTCCTCGACATATAAAATAAGGTTATCCATTTCCTTATGCAACTCAAAACGTGTTACATTAAAAGTTGTAGAACCACCATTTAACCAAGTTATTTTAAGGTCATACGGAATATATGTACCGTTCTCATACTCATCGTCTATATCCTCTGAGTACGTCTTTATTTTCGCCTCCTGTTCTTNTAACTGCTTGTGTAAACGCTGAACTTCTGTTAAAAGCTTATCAACATTGTTCTCAGAGTCATCAAGTGCTGCCAATAAAATCTTTGTATCTCCCACGGAATTTACCATATGCTCTCTCAGTGGTAACGGCATATAGGGTGCAACTACTTTATCTAAGGCTTGTGGTAGATACTCCGTCTCTCCTATTACGATATTATCCAATAATGCAATTCTCTTTCTGATTAAAGCCACCTGTCTAATTGTATCCTCAGTCATATTGATACACCACCTTTCTGCATTATTTTACGCAAGGCCTCCGTTTGTTAATATAAAAAAGCATTGCTCCGTAGAACAATGCTTTTTAAGTTTTATGTTAGATTGCCTCTGCTTTTATATCTGCCATAGCTAAAAAATATTCCTCTGTTATTATACTACACCCTAATTTATGTGCCTGTCTATTCTTTTTACTTAATGAATAGGGGTCGTTTGTTATAAGATAATCTACGGACTTAGTAACCTCAGAAGAAACTAACCCACCTAGCGAAAGAATAAATTGTTGCAATCCTTCCCGGAACCCCGGAAAACTTACTTTGCCTGATATACAAAAAGTCTTACCTGCTATAGGCGATTTTATTGTTGATTTAGTCTTGTTAGCTTTTTTCTTCTGACTTACCTCGTCAGAAGTGGTTCCCGTTTTACTTTTAGTGGTTGTTTTCTTACCTGTTGTCTTAGAAGTAGCCTTTTTGGTTACAGTCTTAGTCGTGGTAGTAGACTTACCTGTGGTAGCCTTACCCTTAGTAGATTTGCCTACTGACTTACTCGTAGTAGCCTTGCTTGTGGTAGCCTTACCCTTAGTAGATTTGCCTACTGACTTACTCGTAGTCTTAGACTTATTCGCAACTTTTTTCTGCTCCACATTATCTTGACACAACACATACCCTTTTTCAGGCGTTAGTAAATAACCCTCAGGTGCTTCTTCACAACCTACTATCTTAAATTCCCTATGAAATCCTAACGCCGTCGCATTTGACACTATTTTCTCTAACCCCGTTAAACTTACTAGCTTAAGTCTTCCATCCGCATATTTTCCTAATATCCACGCATTGGCTCCTTGAACACTAGGCAAATAAAACTCTGTCGCTCCTGTGTCCGCTGTGATTACAGGAAACTCAGAAACCTTACATTGCTTAGGATACAACCTCCCCTTTCGGATAGATAAATTAAGATAAGTCCCGTCACTTGGTAGTACTGCCTCAGCTACTTTTTTCGTTTTCGTGTTATAAATACGCAAGCCTTTCCGTTTTCCACTGGTGTCGTTAATAAAACATAAAACAAATTTCTCGACTTTCTTGTCCATTACATGTATCTCCCTTCTTAAAGTGTTGTTTAAAGCTCCTGTAACCCCGAAAATCACGCTTTTAGATATTAGCTAAGGGTTTTTATGTCTGAGTATGTGAAAGTACCTTAAAGGACTTCCTGTGCCATAATTTACCCCCTCTCTATTTCACCTGTTTAGTTCAGTATACTACAATTACAAAAATTTACAAGACCCAAAGTAAAGACAGATACAGTTTGACTGTATCTGTCTTTTTAAGGAGAAGTCTATAGTATTATGAAGTACTAGTAGAATTTACTTGTTAGCCATTTCTAAGAACTGTTCTTCGGTAATGATTTTACAACCCACCATTCTCCTAGCTAATTTGTTCTTTGTACTACCTGAAAATGGGTCATTGGTTATAAGATAATCTACACCATAGTCCACGGTATCTGCATTGTATCCTCCGAGTGAACGAATATAGGCTTGTAATGCTGCCCTCTTACCCGGAAAATTTACTCGTCCTGTTATACAGAAAGTCTTACCTTTAACACTCTCATATACATGTGTCTCATAAGGTGATTCAGGCTGTTCCCTTTTGTTAAAATCAGAAGGCTGTTTACCTGTATGTACCAAATCCATAAAGTCAGCCTCACTGATTATACGACAACCATTTGCCCGTGCTGCCTTATTCTTAGTAGTATTACTGAATGGAGTATTGGTTATCAGGTAATCAACACCCTTAGTTACGCTTGACGCTACCTTACCTCCCTTACTCTCTATAAAATTGTGTAATTCTACACGGGTGCCATAATTGACTTTACCTGTTACACAAAAAGTTAAACCTGCTAAAGGTACGCCCGTTAAAGCTTGTATGGCAGTTGCAGCTTGTATACGTGATTCACGTGGGTCCTCAGGTATATCCACAGCGTCAATCATCTGCTGGAAAGCTCTCTCGCCTTCCGTCATAGTTAAGTTTCGCAAAGCCATTATAAACGCTACTATCTCTCTATCACTAGAAAGTACGTCGCCTCGATATCTTGCTAACTCATTTAGATACGCAGGGTGCTCTTCAAAAAACTTATTGCCTTCGTTTAAAGCTGCTTTATAACTCGGAGAACTCGCAACCGTATCCCTGCTCTTATATAATATGTCATAAACTTTATTAAATTCTTCTGTCAGTTCCTCGACACGGGGAAATTGCTTGGTTTTAGAGTCGTTCAATTTAGGTTCAGGTGTTGGACTACTTTGATACTTCTCTATTATCGCACCTACATTAACTCCATTATGTAAGTCCTCTCGCTCATCCTCAGTTAATCTATCAGCACAAGCGTCACACAACCCTGTTTCACATCCATTAAACCAAATCATAGCTGGTTCCTTAATTCGTTCGTCACAAATATTACACCCAAAATCCGCTATACCGTCATCTATGTCACTAGCGTCCTCTTGTGTATTAGCGTTCGCAGATAATTCTTCAACAAGCAAATAAAAGGATTTCTCAGATATTATCTTACAACCAACCCTTTGGGCTGCTTGATTCTTTGTAGTTCCTGAACTAGGTGTATTAGTTATCAAGTAATCCGTGTTCTTAGTTACAGACGAAGACATGCGTCCGCCAAGAGATTCTATATATCTAGCTAATCCTGTCCGTGCACCCGGAAACTCTACCTTCCCCGTTACGCAGAACACTAAATCACTCAAACAACCCGGCACACCTTGTGGTACCCCCGTAGGTAAAACAACACTCTGCGTTACCTCTTGGTCTGGATTAACTATGGATATAAGACTTGCAAGTTCTTGTATGGCCGGCCTATGTGTGCTTAAATAAGCTACAATATCGGCTGTCATTCCAGCTCCTACGCCGTCTACGGTACTTATCTGCTCTGCAGTAGCCCCAATAAAAGCGTCTATACTCTTGAAATGCTTAGCTATCGACTCAGACGCAGAACGCCCTACATTTCTTATACCTAAGGAGTATATGAAATTCGCAAGCCTTGGTCTACGTGAGTTATCAATAGCATACAGTAACTTGTTATATGACGTTGAACCCCAACCCGGAAGTTTCGCTATCTCAGGATGGTTTTTTAATTTGTAAAAATCAGCTGGTTTACCTAGATATCCCGCAGAAACAAGTACTTCTACAGTCTTATCACTGATGCCGTCTATATTCATAGCGTCTCGCTTAGCAAAATGAACTAGTAACCCCACATTCTTCGCAGCACAATCAGGATTAGTACATATTACAACCTCTGCCGCACCGTCCTGACGTACACTCGTCACTCCACCACAAACAGGACAATTAGCTGGTGCTGTAACTGTACCTGATTTAGTAAGGTTTTCAGCTATCTGTGGAATAATCATATTAGCTTTATAAACTCTTAGTCTATCCCCTAAACCTAACTGTAATGACTTAACCATTGTTAGGTTATGTACACTCGCACGCTGTACCGTTGTTCCTTCTAATTCCACAGGGTCAAATATAGCTACTGGCGTAAGTACTCCTGTACGAGACGCACTCCATTCAATAGAACGAAGTGTAGTCGTTTGCCTTTCATCCGCCCATTTAAACGCTATCGCACCCTTTGGATGACGACCGGTAGAACCTAAGCTCTCGTATAAAACTAAATCATCAAGCATTAACACTAAACCATCAGTAGGATAGTCAAAAGTTTCAATGTTCTTTTTGAAATTCTCTACTATACTCGTGACAGTTTCAGAGATACATGTCCTATACTCAACAGGTGTAAAGCCTTGACCTGCTAAAAACCTTAAACTCTGTGAATAAACCTTTGGTCTGAACTTTTCATCGTCTATGGATACGCCAAACGGGAAGAACTCTACACTACCATCTCGGGTGACCTCACTACGACGTACTAGTCCACTTACAAGATTTCTAGGGTTTTTATAAGGCTCTTGCCCCTCAGGTAAATTCGCATTAATACGCTCAAAAGTACTATATGAGATAACGGCCTCACCTCTTACTCGTAACTTACCTTTATAAGGTATTCGACGAGGAAGACCCTTGAAAAACTTAGCATTGTGAGTTACGTCCTCACCTATACGACCATTTCCACGAGTAGCTGCGTTCTTTAATACACCATTGTCATATGTGGCTAAAATAGTTAAACCATCTAACTTCCAAGATAAAATACCTACACCGTCAGGGTCTTGGTTTAATAAAGCCTGTAACGTTGGTATCTCCTTAGTCTTATCTAAACTTAATAACTTCTCGGCATGCTCAACCTTAGGTAATTTACCTGTTATATCTGCTCCTACACCCTGAGTAACGCTGTCAGGCAATACTACCCCTGTCTTATGCTCTAAGGCAAGTAACTTGTCAAATTTCTCGTCATACTCTAAATCAGATAAAGGTGAATTTCCATCCCCGTAGTATGCTTTACAAGCTGCCTTTAATTCCTCGTTAAGAGCCTTCATATGGCGTATATCCTCAGAGTCGGATAAATCATCAGATTTGCCATTTGAAGTCGTAGAAGGCGTTCCTAGAGCCTCCTTAGCATATGAAATAATACCACTCATAGTCTCCTCACTGACTCCTATCCATTTAGCTGAGTCACCAGCAAAAAGTTTAACAAGAGAATCAAAAGGTTCATCACCCTCAACCACATAACCCGCAACCGCATACAAAGTATCATCAAAAAACTCAACATAATTTAATTTTTTAGAAGCTGCGGATAAAATAGCATCCCTTGTCATATAAACTATATCAAACCTATCATTACCGTTCGCATTAGAATAGGTGACCCACATAACTAAGTACCCATCTTTCGATAAAGCTTCACCTACAGGATAAAAACGTGAGTTCAGACTATTTGCCAAAGCCACTAATTCTGCCTTAGTCTTGTCATTAGCCCCAGCTAAAGTATAATTACCCTCTAAATAACGAGTACGCACCGTACTATACTCACTATCACCCTCGGATAAAGTCATACTCGTTATAGCCTTATCTTGCAGTATAGAAGAAGCAAGCTGTTTAAAATACTCACCCGCAGACAAATCTCCATTACTTACCGCAGGTAGTTTATGTGCATAGAAATTAGCTACAAAGAACTTCGAACTGCCCTTGGCCTTTCGTATCCACTCTACATAACCTTTCTCGGGAACTATGAAGAATTTATCCTCGTCTTCTACTGAGTTTACTCCCGCAAAGGTTTTTAAAGCTTTCATTGTCTCCGCAGTACAACCTCGTAAATTGTAATCCTCTGTAAGAATTTTTTGACGCATTTGCTCAAAGTCATCACTACCATCATTGTCTATAAGATACTGCTTAGACCTCATTCCGATAAAATCGAAAAATTCTTGCTCAGTAGTTGCTGTACTAGCTTCTTGAATTATAGTTGTATCAAAATTAGTCTCAACGTACTGCCCGTTACCGCCATTACCATCAGGATTATAGTAAATCCAATGTACACGCCCATCTCCAAATAGTTCAAAGACATCTGTACCGTAATCTTTTTCGTATTTCTTAAATGTACCTGATAACTTACCATCCTCAACCACAGCATTAGCTATCTTGTATGCATTGTGGAAAGTCATAGCCGTTTCCTCGGTAACATCCTTCATCTGACCTGAAACACTTACAAGCCTAAACTTACCCTCGCCCACTTCTTCTAATACCCAAGCACCACTAACCTTTGTTACTAACTTAGTATTAGTATCCATAGGATTACCGTCTACACCCGCAGGTAACGATAAGATAGGAAAATCAGTTAGCTTACAACACTTCGGATAAAGATTACCTTGACGGATATTTAAGTTCCATGTGAACCAATCTCCCTCAACTTTATAAGGTACTACTTTATTAGTTCCTCGGTGTAATATACGCATACCTACACGCTTGTCAGACTTATCGTGGATAAAACCTAATACGATATCTCGTGCTTGATTCTCATCTGAACTAAAAGGTACATCTTTCAAGGGTAACTCTGGACTTTCTTGCTTGGCCCTAACCTGAGCTTCTCCACATAGCCCGCAAATGTCGTCTGGATAGTCCACCTTGAAATTACGCTGTAAAAACTTCTCTCCGCATTGAGAGCAAACCTCAAACTCCACTTCTTGTTCTAAACCTAGTTTTTTATAACAAGCATCACAAAAACTACCCTTCTCGGTATGGTTCATTAAGTGTTCCTTTACAGGTCTATCACACTCTCTACACGCCATATACTCATGACTCATTTCTTAACCCCCTCACATTGGTTTTTAATTCACACCTCAGCTGTCCTCGACACCATAGGCGTTCTCGCTTCAAGCATATCACAATCTAATCTAATTAGGTACTACTAATTAATAGAATCAGGCCCAACTCTAATAAAACTTTTCTCGTTTTAACGACAAAAAAAATACTGCGATTATCTCTAACCACAGTATTTTACAAATATGTTTAACTTTCTTCTATATCCTCGTTGATAAACAAGTCGGCTATCTCTTTTATAGATACAGCATTTTCACTATTGTCCTTAGCTACCTTCATAACCGTTTCTGATACCGTCGTAGTTCTCTCATTCTTGTTAATGATTTCTTCTACACCTACTTCGTTATCCTGAGACGCTAACCTGACATTGTTAATCTGAGTTTTAATAGTCTCTACCGACTGTAAACAGTCAGCAGTACTTGCGTTTATTTCCTGTATAGCATCACGTATCGTCTCGACGGAAGAACTATACTTAGTTGTCATATCAACAAAACTATTAAATTCAGACGCTACATCTTGCTCCATAAATTGAATAATGTCATTAAAACAATTTGTAACCATCTCAATACTTAGATTGGACTCCTCAACTACTTGCTGTATCTCCGCAGCTGTTTTTGAAGTTCCGTGTGCTAAACCACCTATTTCAGAAGCAACTACTGCAAAACCTCTACCGGCCTCACCTGCTCTTGCCGCCTCAATAGAAGCGTTTAATGATAANAGGTTAGTCTGACGAGTAATATCCANAATCTGTTTAGCCATCTCATTTATCTTTATCAGAGAATTAAGCTGAGTTACAGCTTGTTCTATATCTTGCTTGGTTATCCTGATTTTCTCTACACTTGTTTCAAGTGTTTGCTCGGCTGTCTCCCGCGCCTCAGTAAAGACCTTTAGTAAATGTTCACTGTTTTCGTTACTATCCTGTACCTTATCCTCTATTTTAACTACCATTTCAGATATAGTTCCTATCTCGTGACCTACGGCCTCAATAGCTGAATTAGTACTAATAATACCCGCAGATAATTCTTCGGTAGTAGCTGCATTGTCCTCAACACACTCNATAAGTGCCNAAGACGAAGTACTTATAGATTGAGAACTCTCAGCTAAGGAATTGGAACAGNTATGCAAGGTCTGTGATATCTCTCTGAATTTCGCCGATAAAGTATGAATTGCATTAGATATCTGACCGACCTCGCTTTTATAACTAATGTATTCGAGAAGCTCAGCACTAGGCGTTAGATTTAACTGCTTTAACTTATTAATTTCATTTTCTACAACACCTAACGGTTTTGTACTGACTTTAACTACAACAAACGAGATAAATGAAGTAAGTACGATAGATAAGAATGATATAATACCGAAAAGCGTTTTAGTTGAATTAGCTATAGCATATATTTCGGATTCACTATCGCTTAAAACTATCGCCCATCCTCTATCTGGTAAATAGTTATAGACTGCTATGTACTTATCGTCTTCACCTTTATAGGATAAAACATCTAAGGTTTGCTCAGAACCCTGTTTGATTTTATCTATTACAGAAAGTAACATAGGGTCCTCTATTGCCTTAGTCATTAATTCTTCGTCATCGTCAAAAATATAAGTACCCGTTGCTACATTGATTAAAGAATATTTAGCACTCTCTAATCCCTTGATTTGAAGCGAGTCTAGCATATCTTTTAAATTAGACGCGATAGTAGCACCACCGACTAATCCTATCGGCGTTACACCGTCAGCATCATAAACAGCTGCGTACATAGATAGTACAAGCTCTTGCGACGCAGGTGATACGATAATTCCTGTATTATATACACCGTCAGCAGCTAACATCGCATCTTGTAAAGCTTTAAGATACTCACCCTCTCGTGTAACAAGTCCAACAACATCTTTATGGGCATGAGCAAGAATATGTGTATTCCATTCGGACATATAAATGCCTTCCCAACCATCTAAATCCGCATAATATTTTTCAGTGTAGGTTTGCACCGTTTCCTTTAATTTAACATTCTCGGGTGACTTTAAAAATCTTACTACATCAGGTGTTCTACTATAGGCTAATAGCGTAGATTCAGCACTTTCTATATAGGATTGAATAATTTGAGCATTTGATTCTAACGAAGTCATCATATTATCAACAGCTGTATCTCTCATAACATTCGCCATCCCACGATTTGATATACCAAATAAAACTCCTGTACACGTAATTACTACTAGCGTTATCAATATAGTAATACTTACACTTAACTTCATATTCCTTAGTAGTTTCATAAAATTCAGAGCTCATATTACCCCACGTACATCTGAGAACTGAACTCTGGTACACCGCCTTTCTTTAAATGAGGTGGAATGTAGTTTAGTGAAAGTTGATAATTACTTTACAATTAAAGCTACATTAGGTTGATAGTGACAATGTGGTGCTGTCGGATTACCCTGAGCGTCAGGACAAGTATATTTATGTTCGTTATTATGATAAGAACAACCTATTATCTCGGCCTTTGCCGCCTCTTGCATATCCGAATACACATAATCAATTTCTATATTACCATAACCACCAGCCAAGGCCTTATCCATATCGAGTTGGTCACGGTAACAATACCAGTGAGAAACTACTCCATTTATAGTTTGTGTATAAGCTACAACCTCTCTACGTACAACGGCTTTATAACCAGTAAAAGCTTCTGAACGTAACAATCTGGAAGTGGTTATATTAAATCCTTCAACTAACACCATAACCCCCGGATTTGCTGCCGAAGATATACCTAGATTAGTTAAGGTGTCAGGCAATGTTAATCGCTGATTGGTTGCATTTTTACTGCTTAATTGATACCAAGCTTGGGTAAAAGCTCTCGACATCATAGCTAAGGCCTCGTGCTGTACCCTCGCCGTAGTCACACCATAAGGTAAAGAACTTATAGTCGATACTCCCGCAATACTCGTAGCGTCATTTTTCATAAATAAAGCATAACTCTTAGCATTAGGAAGTAANCTTCCATTAACATATTGGTCAAATCCCTCAGCATTTTTACCTATGGCTACTGAAAAAGGAGTATAAACACCAAATATTGTTCGAGCCCCTGTGTTTGATACTACCTTGTAAGGACTATTCATAGGATTCTCAGAACCTTTCACACGAGATATACTTCCATCACCCGCAATATAATAATCGCCATACTCACTCTGNGTGACAGAAAATCCTCGACCTCCCACAACCATAAGTGCTGAACGATTAAGCATAAGCTCTTTNTTACCCTCGGTAGGTAACATATTATAATTAAAACACATAAACTGTGCATAAGTATCTAAAACAACTGCTGTATTAAACTCAACTTCTTGAAATTCACTTCTATCAAAAGTTACAAGTCCGTGTTGCAACCCATTTAACGCTGCTGCCCTCGTAGAAAACTCCACCGACTTATCTAACTTATACTGCTCTAAATCCATATCAATAGTGTCACAATAGGCAGCAAAGATAGGCAAATAAAAGAAGAATATAACACAGGCTATTAAAGCTGATATAGGAAATACTATCTTCATTCCACAATCACCCCACTATTCCAGCTAAGGTAAGACTAAATGCTCCACTATCTGACCCTAATACACGATACATATAGGAACGGGCTGAAGATACCCCTACCTCGTTGATTATCACCTGTACCCCGTCACCTTTGTTGAAATTACGTAAAGAGTCAGGGTCATCATGTATAGTATAATTAATCTCGACTGTTTGTGTTATAGGGTCTACAACTACGGATTTTACCAAACGACGTACTTTTATATCTACCGCAATTCCGTGTGAATTACAGGTCTGATAAAATTGGTCTAAATCCTCACTTGTTATTATACGTGTATCTCTAACTGTATCTATAAAATGAGTTGTATCAAATAAAACTTCTCTACGCGCTACTGCGTCGTCTATCTTATAACTGATTAACAACGGTGCCATAATCAACATTAAAAATATTAAAACTATACACAGTATCTTTGATATCGTATCTACCATCTACACTTCTCCCCTTTCTCTATTCTAAGACAACCCAAGGCCTACCCGTGCTTCCCATTACACACTCATACCAACGATACTCTATCTTAGGTGTAGAAGTAGGAGTCGACTTAACTAATGAACCTAGGAAAATATAAATTCTATACTCTAATAAAGGTTTCCCGTCAATGGGGTCTATTCCAGCTTCCACTACTCGTAACTTGAACTTGGCCTCATCTAAAATAGTAGGGTTAGCCATTTCATACCCGGCTAATGTAGGTGTAATATGTGTAGGGTCAAATGTCCTAACATCCGTACTTTCCGCAAAGACATATGTATGCGTTCTAGCTGTCGGGCATGTCTCCGGCCCTGTGCAACTATTACCATATTCGCAATTATACTGAGATGAACTAATAAAACCCTTCCACCAAGTTACTAGGTCCTGATAAATATTAGGTGCTTGACCCGAAGCAGAACCGATATTCATTACATACATATCATAAGGCTGTATAACTCGATTAAATACTCTGATTTTTGCTCGACTGTCCGCAGAAGCAGTACTCGCCGAGAAAGCTAATCGAGACGCATCCAAATACGCCCCCGGCCTGTTCATATAACTATATAAACCACCACCTGTATTTACTTCACGTATCTGCCTTACGTCAATTATATTCTCTTGCATAGCCAATACATCTTGTTGTGTGTAGTGTAAGGATGTAAACGCCACAGTTAAACACACACTCATTAAACAAAGAAATATAGCTATCTCAAACATACCCGTAGACGATTTCACATTCACACCCCCTTACTGCTGTAAGTAAATATCTATGACATATGTCATTGTAATTTCCTCTAATCGGACTGTGACATATGCTCGCCCACTTACCCGACTGTTCAAATACCCTCCCACACCTGCATATAAAATCTGTTCAGGTGCTGTCAGTGTCTCTACAACTGTTCCGTCGGCCTTTACCAAAGGGGAAGATAATTCCCAATGGGTTCCCTTAGAAACCCCTGTAGTGATAGGTGTTAACGTTTCATTGTTCTGAGGATATCTAGGGTAGACAGAAATCTCCGAAACTGCTCGCCACTCTCGTGCAATAACTGTGTACATCGTAGCCAAAGGTACATCCAGTATACCCTCAAGACTAAGAGCAGATAACTCCTGTGACTTAGCCTGTTCTGCCTGAGCAGCCGCAGAATCAAAAAACTTACCACTATACTGCCTAGCATACCAAAATATAAGTAAAGCTACCGTGAGCGTCGCCGCTATAAGTATCATAACTGTACCTAATCGTAGTCCCTCAACCGTTTCTTTTTCCATCTGTCTATCACCACCTTATTTTTGCATCTCTAATGTTATTCTATCTATTTGCCCCGTTCCATGTATCTGCTCAACTATACACACAAAACGGTCATTCTTAGCCCATTCAAATAAAGCTTCTATAAAGTTATAATCAAGTACCCCATTACCTACTATCCCATTAAGTGAGTTTAAAGAGTTCGGTGCTAACTTCATATCAATTTCCATAACAGAAGTCGTCGTTAATACTCCGTTTTTATATAACTCACCATTCTGCCTACCATATACGGTGCCGGTAAAATCTACTCCGTTTTGCGGTATGCCTAATGCCAACTTCACAGTCACACCGTCTATATACCTACTAAAGGTCATTGTACTATAGTTACCTTCATTATTCTTATATTTTACGGTTATCTCAGAAGTGGACCCATAGGAATCAATTAAATCTACTATCTCATAATAACCCACAGAACCTTTTGTATAAGCAACAACACTTGGTAGGCTTTGCACAGCATCTTTCTTATCTACATAAGCCGTTAAACTTGCTTTTCCCACAGTAGCACTAACTACCATGATAGTAACTATCGCACTTATAAGTATAAGTTGAACGACCAATTCTATAAATCTACGTAATTCTGTTGACATACTGTACTACACCCCCTTATGTTCGTTAATAAATAGAGATTTGCTGATACTTAGCCGCAGGTGCTCCATATGCATCTACACAAATAAATAATATTCCTGAAACAGTATACCCATTTACACCCTCCGGCCTAACAGCTTGAAACTTAGAAGATAACCACGCTATTTTCGTGTCAATACTGGTGTTATATGCCCCCGCATTTCGTCCGTCCAAATTAACACCACCTGAGGCAGTATCTAAACCCATCTCCTGTGCTAATTTTTGAGGTGTATCACTATCATAGGTAAGAATAGCATAATATACAGAATCTTTACGGTAATAATTTTGAAGAACTAATGAACCTTGTACAACACCCTCAGGGAAAGACATCTTGAACCAAGCAGGGTTCTCTCGACGAGTTTGAGCCGAATAAAGCCTGTTTTGTATGATTGAAGTATCATCATAGTTATACGCACCAGTAACATACATAGGGGTTTCGTCTGAATAAGCAGTGATTGCACTCATAACATCGTATCCTGTTACTTGCTTAGAGTCATATTCTCTAAACTTATTCTGCATAGCGATACGCTGTTCGGTAATTTGTTTCTCAGCAAGAGTATTAGCATAAGTAGTACGTAAACTAAAAAACATAAGACCTACCAATAAAACTGCTGCTATAAATATTAAATTAGCTGCCGTATATACAATCTCTTTAACNTCATCTCCCATAATGTTCCTCACCTACCTTGTTTAAAATTAAAATTAGCGTCGCACCCGTTTGATAGGCGCGACGCTTTTACGCCGTAGCGAACGCAACATATACACACTATTTAATTAAGCACCTATCTGTTGGAACACCACTCCAAGGATAACACCGTTAGCATCTTTTAAGAGGTTAGCGTTGAAACGAGCCGCACCCGGCACCATCTCAGTATATCCAGTATTAGACGTATTTGCGAATAATAGGTCAAACATAGTTTTACCACTATCACCTGATGCTCGGAAAGAACCGTCAAATACATAAGAACCGTCATTCCACCAGATACAAGAGTTATGATTACCCGCAGTTACTACACCGACGTTGTTAGTAGGCTCTAGGATAGCGTTATATTGCACAAACGCCAGTATCTTATCGTCAGATTTACCCGAAGATGACGCAGGTGCAGGTTTACGAGTAGTCGCTGTTCTATCAATACTACCGTCATCATTTCGTTTAGGTACAAGTGCAAAAGCAAATACCATATTTTCATGACCTGTAACCACAGCAGTATCGGTTAAAATAGTCTCTTGTCCTTTTGTCTCCTCTGTTTCTTTCGCCTTAGCGTTCATCATAGCCTCGGGTAATGTCATACCCTTAGTAAATTTAATATCAGTTTTATCAATAAGTCCTTGTGTAGCAATTAAAATAGCTACTTTCTTACCTTTAAAACCTGATAGAGCTGCGTTTACACGTTGGCCTACGACAACACTTCCGTCGAAGTCTGTGTATTCGGATTGCTCAGCTGCCTCTAACTTTTCAGAAACATTTGTTAAACCAGTATTAGCCATATTACGTGCTAACATAAAGATGATTAATCCTAACGCTAGAATAGCTGCGAATATAATAAGGATAACACCCATATTTGCACCTTTTACGCTTTCTTCACCCATTGTGAACTCACTCCTTCTTAATGATATTTATAATTTGTGACTTAGTTCGCCCCTCTTGTGAACGAATTATAACGTTACACGTATAGGCCTGTGACAAAATTTTATTCCCTTGATTATAAAGTGTTTAGACCACCTAGTGCTCCCGAGAACTCCTTTATACCAAGATAAGCAATAGGTAAAAGCATTTGTAAAACTACCATAGCACCTAGAGGAACTTTCGCCATCATACCAGCTAAATTCCTTCGCTTTTCTATATTAGCCATCATAGCCATCTCTCTCATACGTACCATATGCTCACGCTCAAGTAAAAGGTCACTAAATGCCTCTGATAAACTTAAATCAACGGTAGTTAATTTTAATTTATCTATAAATCGCTTGAACTCTACCAAAGTTACCTTAGACTTTAATCTATCTAACTCTTTATCTGGATGTGCTGGATACGAGTGATACGCATAAAGTAGCATCGGCCTATGTATTCTTGAATTAGTACATAGTTGCTCAAGGGCGTCGATAGTATCTACTCCCATACACATTACAATAGCCATTAAACTCTGTAATTGTAAGAAATCGTCCTCAGCTGCACTTTGTGCCGACCACTTACGTAAAGCTCTTAGTATATTAGGTATAAATGAAAGTCCAACAGCTAAACCGTAAACCAATATGATATAGTACCATTTTAGTTTAGTTGAATCTAATGCCTTTTCCTTATCCTTTAAACGTTTCATATACTCGCCCGCATCCATGTTAGATAAATCAGGAAATCTGTCTTGAATCCTATTCATTATCTCGTCATCATTCCAGTCACTAGTCCTGTTTAAAAACTCATTATCTAAAGCTAAGACATCGGCCTTTTCATACTTATCTAAACTAGTGTCTTTTACAATACCCATATTCTGCGTACTTTGAAGTAAATAAGACCTACCCGCAGTTAAACTTACTACCAATAAAGCTATTCCTACAACTAAACCTGCTAAGAAAAAGATGATTCTCTCAAAGGTAAATAACTCAGGCGTCTTACGACTTAATGCCGCTTCTTGAGCTTTTATAAACTTTCGCCTAGCTGCGTTTTTAGGTGATACCTTATGTAGAAATCTCCTTAAGCCCGCCCGACGTTCATATGCACTTACTAAGTAGGGTATACGGTCGTCGTCAGTAACAGGAGTACTCTTACTCAAACTAGATACCAAATAAAACATTAGACCTGTCAGCAATAAGGTCAAAAAATTACAGATAAATCCTAGCATACCGTCAAATATAACAGCTGTTCCCGGCATAGCACTTCGTAAAAACGCCTGTACTATCGGTGTACCTATCAGAGGTAATAAGGGTAAATAAATTAATCCCTTGAACTTCATCCAAATTAATGATAATCGCTGTACCTCGGAGTTTACATCACTAGCCATTAACGATAAACTATCGAGAAAACGAGATTGACCTGTTGCTTCGTCTATCTCGTCACCTGTGTTATTTATGTTAAAACACACAGTTGCAAAAGTTTGTAACATACGGAAAGGTGACGCCTCATAAAACTTTAACAGCCTTTCCTCACCGTCCGTACTTGTAAGGATATCTTCGATTTGAGCCACAGGGCGAGCCATAAGTGTCGAAGGTGTAATACTAACCAAAGCCTCGGGTATAGACGCAGTTCGTAAGTATTCTTGTCTCACCGAAGATAATAGATGGCTCATTTCCTTATACACTCGTAAATTTACTCTTTCTATTTCTCTGTCAACCGTGATATAACCCGCAAATAAAGCAACTATGATACAAGCCATAATGGAAAAGATATCTCTAAA
>JGI24712J26585_10001260_pt1 | contig 21736 bp, 14 predicted proteins | sample BioPla3DNA2_FD_26585 | JGI IMG/M metagenome (IMG submission 26585)
AATCTTTCACAATGATGGTATTAATCAGATCATTTCCCGCATCTTTCATCATGCGTTGAAACGCGGGTCTGTTGAAGTTAGTGCCTGTATAACCATCGTCTGTATAGAAATCATGGATTTCTATACCATGTTCCCGGCAGTAATCTCCAAGTATTTTAGTCTGAGTTTCTATGGATACGGATGTGCCGTCCTGATCGTCATCATCGCTGAGGCGACAGTAACACGCCGCTATTATTCTTCTCTGCTCTATGTCTTTCATTCAAATCTCCTTTTCCGAGCAGAGCGGTTGGGATTTAATATATTATACCACTTCATTATTCCGCAGTCAAGCTTCTCTGCTCTTCCTTTTTTATTCTTTGTTTTTCTTTTATCTTATGCGCCACATAGTCGGTGTAAACTTCAAGAACATTCTGATCGCCGAAAGTCCTGCTGACAATCACCTTTGTTCGTCCTGAAAAACTTTTTTCTTTAATCTGTTCTGACATCGATATAATCATTTCCTCTCCATATAATCCAAGTAAAACTTATTCTTATAACAATTCATGATTCTCAAATTCATATTCACCAAATTGTATTACCATGCTATATCACGGCGCCTCTATCTCTCCGGGGATTTCGACATCCCCTCCGATACCGCTTAAAACCGCATCCCTGATAGCATAAAATAATGTGTAGGCTGATCCGACTTTTATAAGTTTTTTCGCTCGCCGTGTATATCCCGATGATAGTTTTGCGTTTTAAGGAGCAAGGTTTATAAGAGTTTGCGAGAAAACCGAATCTCAATCCCGTTTGGTGAGATTTTGTCTTCTCACTTACCAACGGACATTTTTGAGCATAAAAGCACAATAATTTCTGTAAACATGTTATGAATTTTGCGCGGATGATGCTGATTTCGCTCAAAATGATATACTCGACAGAAAAGTTATCCTAAAGCCAGTATCATGCGCTTTCATAATGAAGCGAAATCGAGCCGGATATGTCGATGAAAAAAGCGCCGATGAAATCAACAGCATAGATAGACTATATCTGTTGGCTTCATACGGCGCTTGATCGTTCCGGGATTTCCCGTCCGTCGCTTACTCGATTATGAATCGTTTGGTTTTATTCAGTTGTGTTTATTCAGCGGATTGTATTGTGGCTGCCGGGATATCTTCCGGCATGGTATCGCTTTTGTCTGCGGAAATACGAAAGGTTGTATGTGGTGATGACCTTGCAGTTCGGACACTTGACTTTCAGATGTCCCGATACATCCGAGAACAGAGTCTGGATATAGAAGCTGCAGCTCGGACATCGGAGTTCCCGCTCCGTCAGCTCAAGGCTTTCGGCATAGGACTTCAGAACCTTTTGTTCCATTTCCGGAGACATTGGCTTTATCTTATAGGTTTTAGGCGGCGTTGTCTGAATCATATGCCGCCCCCTATTCCGAATTGCTCGGTTACGAATTCATCGATACTCCGAAGTTCAAAGTAATTCAGATTTCTCAGACGTATTTTCAGGGCAGTGTATGAAACTCCCATCTCGTCTGCCATTTCACATATCAGCATTTTGTCGGCAGGTTTCAGGGCATTGTGTCCGTAGAGCATTATTGTATGCCCTTTTGTGAATTCATCGAAGATATTCTGTACATTTACCTGCGGCATCAGCAGCACTGCTGCCAGATTGTCCGCTTGTGATTCTCCCATGTTCAGAATAGCTCTCAGTTCGTCTACGGTATAGCTCTGTTCCGGATCAAACACTCGATTGTAGCTGTGTGACGGAACACCATTGTATGAGCGATTCAATATGATATGCGCGGCTTCATGAGCCAGCGTAAATCTTCTTCTTGCGCTGTTCCTCACCTGCAAAAGAAAACGGTCAATAACAACCGTGTCGGCGGGAAACACTATCGTTTGCGGTTCGCGGTTTCTGATTACCCGAAGCGGCGTCATTCCGTCTGCGAGGAAACCTATCTTGTTATGATCATCTTCGGAAAAATGTTCGTATTTGACATCCGCTTTCTACTTCGCAGTTTGCGTCAACCCAAGCGAATTCATGAATTCATCAGAGTTCCATATCTTAAATCGTGAAATTGAATGCGCATATGCCATCTTAAAGAACGCCACTATAAGTTTTATCAAGCAAGCCATATGCCTGAGTAAAAGCCCCGGAGCGTGCCCAGTGATTTCCTTATTAGCCGAACTATTTGAAGCTATAGCAGGCTACATAGCTGTCGATCGTTATCGTTGCTACCGTTTTAATTATACCGTAACCATATTTTAGTTAAGAGAAAAACATAATTCAGGAAAAGCGGAGTCAATTCTTAACTGTTGTTTTCGATAATGTTATCGAGAAATTCCTGTAGAACCTTAATGGTTCTTGCTTCACTGCGCGCCCAGTTAGACGAGAAGTTGGCAGAGCCCTTCTTAATCAGAGGAGCAATAATGGTTACGATTGATGAAGTACCTTCGGAAGTACCGGCATAATATGTCCAATTATAAATTCTCGATGCAATTATTATATCAAGCATTTCCTCCGACTGCTCGTCGCGTGCGATCTTGGTCTGAAGAGCGATATCATAATACGCGGGAATATAATAATAATGAGACGATATCGCCATTGCTTCGAGTATGTCGGCGAGCATCTTGTCGTCTGCGACGTTCGTTTTCGGGATCGTAAGAATCGGTGAACCGATTCCCACATGAGTGTAATAATTCTCCTGATGGTCGTCAAGCTTCGGATAAGGGATTATACCGAAGTCTACGTCCATATCGCGCATGAGCTCGACGTTGCGTAGGATGATTGCGTAGATGAATATAGTATTTTCTTTAAAGTAGTTAAGTCCTTCGTAAAGATCAAGATTGGTATTTACATTTTCGCTTTTCATGATTGGTGAAAGAGCCTCAAGCGTTCTGTTGATCCTATCGCTGTCGACATTGAGAGACAACGTTCCGTCATCCTCTATCTTGTCATGTAACAGGTCGCACGAGAATGCCCAGTTGTTAGTCATAGAGATTGGATCCTGAATGTAACCGTAAAGATCGTTGCCGGGTTTCATCTTAGAGTCTCCGTCGAGGTCTGCTGAGACGAGTGCAACCATCTGGCCAAATCTTTCGATCGTCCAATCGCCCGTCTTGACGGTCTCATAAATATCGCCGACATTGTAATCCTCAGCTAGCACCTTGTTGAACAACATCGCGAGAGTATCATCAATCTCCGACATAAGCATGCTGCCACTCATGAAGAGCTGTATGCCGCAAATATTCAGATTCTCAAGTGCCGATTGGTTCCACCACTCGCCACGGTGATAGTCTATATCCAGCTCACTCCAATTGCGGAACAGCCCCTCTGCAGCAAGCGAGAAGGTGAAGTGCTTGTAAAGCGAGATAAGATCGTAAGCTCTGTCGTTAGCATGAACGGATTTTCTAACGGTTGAGGCGTAATCCGAGGTTGGAATCGCATGAATATTTACGTTGAGCTTGTTATTAATAAACAGGTTACGGTACCAAACGGCGTCATTGATGACCTCGCCTTTTTCTCTTTCGACGGCTATCTCGTCGACAAAACGGGTCGGGTTGTTGATGTTTGGATCAGGGGCTGTGGCAAGTACATTAAAGTCGTATCCACCATAATCTTTTTTCTCGATCATATCGAGAAGGTCATTATCACTTGACTCGGATTCAGCAGCGGAAGATTCATCAATTTTAGTTAATTCAGTCTGTGCGATATTATCGTCAGAACTGTCTTTTTTAACGCATGATGTTAGTGCGAGCAATGTGAGCAGGAAAGTAGAGGCAACTAGCAGAGAGACAATTCTAATTCGTGTCATACTGTATCCTTTCTATTTATGAAAAATTTGGAGTTAAATGACAGCGGTTTAAAAGTCATTTGTATTTAGAAAGCATTTTGTCGACGGTCTTTTTTCAGCGTCATTACTACAAAACGCTGGCTATGGGATCAAACTTACATTACCTCGAGAATACTGGCGGGTCTTTTTTAATCGTTTATCGTTGTTTATCGAAATTACATATACAGAGGATGCCGCAAAGACAAGTGTTTTATAGTTTTATTTTCCTCGTCGAGTTTCGGATACAAAATTACAACTAAACATGGAAAACACTTCTGTAAAGTAATCAGCCACATCAAAATTGTCGGGAATTGGTATTGCGGTATTTTCCGTTATGTTCATGCAGCTCATACGATCAACACGGAATTTAGCGATACCGTTATGGTGAACGGAATATCCGATGGCATAATAACAGTCATCGTTCCATATCAACGCATACGGCGATAATTTATAGATTTGTCCGTTGTGTTTGAATTCTTTTTCCTTGTTGGGCAGATAGCTGTAATACTTGAAAGTTACCGTTTTTTTGTTCTGAATAGCGGTATGTATCTGATCAACCGAGTAGTATATGCTCTCGTTTAGCGCTTTTATCCGCTCATTAACATAAAGCTGGCGGTTCAAAATGCTCGAATGCTCCGGTCCAAGGTATCCGGAAAGCTTTTCAATAAGCTCTCGGCTCTTTTTCTTTGTGAGGAATCTTGCCGACTGGACGGCATCAATCAGCAGCTTTATCTCGGGTGTTTCAAAACCCCTGTCAGCGAGGAAATAGCGGTTCTGTGTGCTTCGTACACAGACAATATCATGCCCGAATGCGATTAGTTTCTCGATATCCGCAGTTATAGTCCCGCGGTTTCCGCTGCAGCCGTTTTCGTTCAGGTAGCTTTCTATATCTTTTATGGTAACCTGATGGTTTTCATCCGAATTTTCCCAGAGATAGCGTAAGACCAACAGGATACGTTCCTGTTTTACAGGTTTGCTTGGTTCGGGCATGACAGTTACCTCGCAAGAAAAACAATAATATATACGCTTTATTCTATTATTTTATAAAGCTAAATACAATGGTTTAAAAACAACAATACCGAAGTTTTGCGTTTCCTTTTTAATAGACATATGTTAATGTCTGTCTTTGAAATATCAGCTTCAACAGCACTTGTCGCAAGCTTTTCAATGTCCATCTGCCCCCTAATTCCTTCTGGTATGATTTTTTGCTTTGCCAGCTCAAATATCTTTAATAAATTGCTTTATCGGTACATGCTAACTTTTTCCAGCTATGCAATCTCTTTTTGTATCGCTACCTTCTGTTAATCGAAAGCGATGCATAAGTTATACGCGGCATGAATGGTCAGGAGCCAAAATACCCGATTAACTTCTCTACTCAACCCCTAACGCCTTAAACACTGCATCTTCCGCACTCTGATACGGAATCAACTGAAATGCTCCCATTAAATCAGACGGAACAGTTGCAAAATCTATCATTGAGGTTGCGGGCAGCAAAACCTTCTTTGCACCGCTGTCCAAACAAACCTGCAAAGTATTCGCAAGTTCGTCAACCTTTATAAGCGTTCCGCTGATACTGATTTCTCCCAATACTGCCATTGAACTAAGTGCGGGTTTGCCGAGTGCTATGGAACAAATGGCTATCAAAGACGGTAAAGCGAGTTTTCCGGTGATACCGATACCTTGCAAATCTTGATAGTTAATGATATAATCCTTCGTCGTTGTACTGATGCTTCCGCTGATGCGTTTACTGTTTGCCTTAAGGAAATTAAAAGCGGTATTTGTCGATTCACGGGCATCACGGTCGGAGCCGATACCCGTTCTCTCGAACTTTCCGCTGCCGGGAAGCATTTGAGACTCCAGGCGAAAAACACCTATCATACCGGATTTGCCGCGTGATACCGTATATACCTGTCCGGGATTACACATGCCCTCCGGAATAAGTTTTCCGCCGCCCTGTTCCGGGACGGAGACATATCGTTCTTCAAAGCTTTCGTTGTCTATGTAGGAGAAGTTCACATCATAGAACTCCATACCACCAAGCTTTTTAAGCTGTTCTTTGACTCTGCGGCGCATTTCAAGAGAAAGAATGAGAATTTCTTCAAGCTCCTCCTTATCGAATTCCCCATCAGGATATACAAGTTTAAGCAAACCGTCTGTCATCTTACGTACTGCTATGGTGTCTCTTTGATTCAGGTTTTTACCGAGACGGAAATAGCGATCCAGAGCATCACCATACTGCTCTTTGCGCAGTTCACGGATAAATTCGGCAAGATAGTCGGTAATGAATCCGTAGTCATTGGTAAAATGTTCCGGCTTAAATTTTGGTATTTCCCAACCGGGCAGATAACAGTGTATACGATCAAGAAATGCGGTGTCAGTTCCCATTTCCGGCGGGAAGGGGTCAAACAAGCTGGAAGTCTTCAAAAGTACATCAACACTCTGATTAATGTTGCCGATAAATACCATCGAAGCAGAGGCAGCTTTTTCTTCTTTTCCTCGAGCAAAGGAGCCGGATGCCATATAGTCCTTCATGATTTGAATGCCGTCTTTATCCTTGAATCGGATGCCGGCAACTTCATCAAACGCAACACAGTCCCACAGACCGACCAATCCTACTGTCCTGCGGCTCATGTTATAAAACAGATTGGCTACCGTTGTCTGTCCGCCGGAAACCAAGATACTATTTGGGGATATTTCCTTATATATATGTGATTTACCCGTGCTTCTCGGACCCAACTCGCACAGATTGAAGTTGTTTTCCGCTAAAGGAATCATTCGAATGAGAATTAACCATTTTTCACGATAACTGAGTTCGTCAGGTTCCATACCAATAGAACGCAGAAGTACATCCATCCATTCTTCTTTGGTAAATGCCTTGCGCCCCCGCTTCAGATCATCAATGTCAACATGCGGCATCTGGATGGGTGTCAGTTTGCGAATCTGTATCGGGTAGCCGTTTTTCTTATCTTCCTCATCGTATTCGTAGCTTAATTGTATTATACACCAGATACCGCCGCAAAGCAGTCTGTCATATTTTTCCGGATACTCTTCATCTATCGGGACATTAGTCAAGCCAAGATTAGAGAATACCGCATGGTATCGGTCATTCCTGATATCAAGCTCAACGGTCAGCATATCAATAACCGAATAACTTCCGCGCTTACGAAGTGTTGAAAGAATCTTCTGCGCCTCATCGGGACGTACAAAATTATCGGCTAAAATACGCTTTACCTTCTGTACGCCGTCCTCGATGATCGAATCGTCATCGCTGCTGCAATACTGGCCAAGAAGGAACTCAAGGACATAGACCGGTACGTTTATGCCTTCCTTGATTTTCTTGGTCAAATCCTTGCGAACAATTTTCCCGTCAAAATTATCGCGCAGTTTTTGCTTGATAATCTCACGATAACTGATGTTTTCATCCATTTGACTCATAATGGTTCCTCCATACAGACTTCATAAAGAGAAGTCGAATTCTTCTACCGCAAAAGCAATATCAATCCGGAATTCCTCGCGCTGCGGCATCTGCAGACCGGTTTCATCGGCTATCATCAGGTAATAGCTTTCCAGATTGCTGTATTTAAGCGATTTTAGATTGAAGTTGCAGCGGAATGTTCTGTCCTGAGAATCCGCACCGGTTTTATCTGCAATAATCTTGCACATATCGCTGATCTGTTTTCCTGATGCATCCACGAAATACAGCAAATATGTAGCCGCAGACCGGTTGTCGCCAACCGGTTCTTTCTGATAGAAGCTCAGTGAGAAAATCATATTGCTGATTTTCCTGCCGGCAGAGAGCAAACTTACGGTTACAGGCTTGGTATCATACTTTGCTTTATTCTTTTGATATAATTTATTCTCGTTGCGGAGGAAACGATATTCGATGACAGGCACAACCATTTCCTGAAGACTGATGCCGCCGTGAACGAAATTCGAACCGCTGCCCTGTGTCTTGATTCTTATATTTTCACGAGGAGTAAATGCATCATAATCCGACATTCCGTCAAGAAAAGACACCGGAATCAGGTAATCCGGCTTGGCTCCCTTTCGCATAATTGCGTAGCGCCGCCCGAACTCAACATCCTGACCGGCAAAGCTTGTCTTATCGACTTTACCGTCTTCCTTCAGCGGACTGTATGTATATAAAAAGCCGTGGTCGGATGTAATCAGTATATATATGCCGCCGAATTCATTGGTGATGATGCGGACCAGATTCTTAATTTCATCAATGGCATCTTCGCAAGCCGGAAAAACCATTGTATCGGCGGTGTGCGCCGCCTCGTCGATCCTGTCGTGATATATGTAGACAACATCCATGCCTTTAACAAGCGCCTGACGCTCGGACCGCTTCATACCGATGATGTTCTTATATTGCAATGCCACGCTCGCGGGATTTTCATTTTTCAATACTTTATCACGGTAATTGCTGTCGGTATATTCTCCGTCGGCCAGCACTGACAGGCTGCCGTTTGTCTTTTCCTCAATAGTCAGCTCTTTGTGCGGAAGAAGCGCCGCCATGCCAAACTTTGTGATAGTAGGAAATATGGCTTCACAGCTTGCGAGTTCCACTTTGCTCTGTGTTTCACGCCGGAGCTGTTCTGTAAGCGCCGCCGCTATCTCATAGCGCATTGCGTCGGATATAATTACATATATTTTGGAACCGGCTTCCCGTATTTTTTCGGAATAGAAGTCGGTCTGCTGCATTATATCGGGAACCCGTCCGTATTCTTTCATGTATTCGGCGCAAGCATCCGTCCAGTTCTCGCTGAGATTTCCTAAAAACCATACGGAATATAATCCTTCAACCTTATCGGCAACATGCTTGATGAGATCATCAAGCTCAGCGTCGGAGAATTGCAGGCATCTCAAAAAAGCTTGATGGAACTGTCTGTAATAGCTGTCCATCCGGTAGTAATCCGTTGTATATTCCTCCCAGATTTTTGCCGGCTCCACACTATGAAATCCCGCGGAATGTTCCTGGAAGAACGCCTGCATGTTCGCAACCTGAGCAATCGCATCATAGAAGGCGGAAACCTCGGAATACCAAACCATCGTTCGACGCTTTTCCACCGCAGAAGTGATGCGTTCCGCCTGAATGATATTATCGCTGATTTCGGTCATTAGCTTAGTTAAAATACATTCATCAATACACGGGAAGCATTCCGTATCAATCAAATCCTCAACAGTCAGTTGTTCAAACCTTTGTACAAGTCGCACTTCCTGCTCCACATATCCGGCAACCTCGTAAAGATGCCTTTCATCTTCACCGTGAAGCCACTCCGAAACAAAGTCGTAGCAAAAAGGCTGATGCGGAATTGAGTAAAAGGGTTCCAAACCGGCAAGATATTCCTCGTGAATCGTTCTTGTAGCTGCCGTCAGCAGAATATGCGCCGCGAGCCTGCCGAGATGAGAATCATCGCCCTCGCCGTATCCCGTTGCCTGCTTTACCATTATCCAAAACGGATTATCAGCTCCGTATTTGACGAGTTCCGGATAGACCGCGTTATTTTCTTTCTCGACTCCCGCTTTGATAACCTCGCGAATGATGCTGATCGGCGTCATATCCTTTGCCTTGCAAATCACCGCCATCACGGCAAGATGTAGCTGAGAACCGTTAGTTATACCGCCTCTGAAATCCGCCACCTTTGCCCGACGTACTTTATTGTCAAAGAACTTGCGATATGTTTTTACCACTTTGCGGATTACGGGCATATCTGCCAACCCCATTTCATCCATCCAGATTGAAATCAGGTCGGCGCGGAATTCCTCGCTGTACAGCTCAATATTCAAAAGCCAGTTGTCATCCGGTTTATCGTATGACACCGGAGAATAGACAAGGTAATTGCTGTTCTTATCGTCAACCGTCAGCAGTTTCTTTACAGCAAAGCTGTTTGAGCCGGTCAGGCGGGCAAGCTTCACGTCCGGCAGGCTGATCTCGCAAAGCTTGTCTTCAAATTCCCTGTCCTCATCATACCAAAAGATGATTCGGCGATTATAGAATTCGGGCAGAGGCGCAGCGAACCGCCTATTTAAGTCTTGTACTATTTTTTCGGCATCCATGCTGACACCTCCTTATTGCAATTTAATAGTTAATCCTTCACCGATGCAAGAAACCAGCTTATTCATAATGTAGTCGAGATTGGCTGTATCATAAGGATTTCTTAGCCTCTTTTCTATTGTTTCAGCAAAATACCACCCATTATCGTTAGGAGTGTCAAAGTTGTCATAATGGCATATAAAGCAATCCGCAAGAGTTTTAAGCGCTTTCCTTATAGTAAAATCGCTACATGGAATGAAAGGCTCTTCAAGCATTTTATCAATTTCACTTGCTAATTCTTCTTCGCCAACTTTTCTCAACAAATTTTGTGCAGTATAGTTTTCCTTCAAGTTTGGGCTTTCAATACACATGGCTCGAAGTTGAACTACAATCATGTCCAAATATGTTATTACATCAATATCGGTATTAGTGATGTCATCAATTTCTTTGAATCGCTTATAACGGCGTAAAAGTAATCTGTAATGCACATTAAAATGGTCAATAAACTTTGCAAGTTGCAGGAGTTCATCTGCATTTTGCTCATTTAACACAAGCGTTTTTTCCATGTTATCCTCACTTTATCTTCGCCAATACGTCTTGAAACTTAGCATAATTGACCTTCACGCCGTCATCGAGATCAATGCTGATCATCTGATCGGCGAGATGATGGATTTTCTCCTCATATGCGCGGATTTCGGTTTCCTGCGCCAGAATCTTCTGCAGCTGCTTCCGCAGTCTGACCGCATCGCTGCCGGAGGCGCCGCCGATACGCCGATTAAGATCATCGACGGCAGTGCGGTAACGCTCCTGCTGCTCGTGAACATAGTCGGTACGCATGCGGGCAAGGAGATCCTTGCGATAACGGTGCATATAGATCAGCGCCTTGAAGCCGTTATTCTTCCCGCTGTCAAACAGCCAATATATGGGGCGCTTCTGATAAATCTTGCAGTGGTCGGCATAAAAGCCGTTGATGAAGTAACCGCGGATGACTTCGCGGGGGCTGCCCTTCCCGCCGAGAGCGTCTGCGATGAACCTGAGGTTTTCCTCAAGCGTGTCTTTGCCGTAGACGGTTTCAACCCATTTTACGAACAGGGCGGTGATGTCGTCTTCAAAGTAGTTGTCGTCGCAGATGGGAATGATGTTGTCCGTATCGGGTTCAAAAGTTGCCTTTTTCCATTTTCCATCAACACGAACACCGTCATATTTCCATAGCGAAGATCCTGCCCAACCTCCGTCGATCAGTTCTCCTTTTTCGGTTAGTGCTTCATTCAATTTGTCATCGTCATTAAAAAACGAAGCCCAACGGCAATACTTTTCATCCCATTCACCGCCGGCATAGACAAGCCCTTCCACATCCAGGGAGTAGCGCCCGAACATACAGCCGACGGCGTAGGAGATCAGAGAGCGGATGTCGCGTTCAAGATCGGCTTTGCGGACGGTGACGTCTTTTTCATCAACATCCGGCGTCAGCTCATCCTGCAGGCCGTATATGTCAATGAAGATGCGGTTGAGTTCTTCTTCGTTGGATTTGAGGGTGTTGAAACGGTATTCTGAAATCTCCCGCCACATATCGAAACTCTGAGAAATACTGCCGGATAATGGACCGTCGTCACCCCATCCCGTCATTACACGGTTTTGAACTAACGGATGTTGTTTAAAATCCCATGAGGTTTCAAATGAGTCCCAGTCGGATTTTGATAGTGAAATGTTGTTTTCTACGATTGATTTTACTTTATCTTTCTTTTCATCTCTAAAGATGATTGGAAAGTTTGCGATATGACCGACTTCATAATTAATCGTTGGAGAAAGGATATTTGCAATCAACAACGCAACACATGAATTGCAAAAACCCGCCAAATATAAAAGAGTATCGTAATTTGTAAATATGCTAGTTCCAGCAACATCATAAATATGACCTGTCGGCTTATATCGAAAAGCAATACTTCCACTTGAAATTTTTGACCAAGTTATACTTTCTTTAAAATAGGTGTTTATATTTTGTGGGCGTGAACGTAGCTTTCCAGAACGATCAACAAAATTTCGGATTTCATAACCATCATTTTCCCAGTTGACAATGAAATCATTATTTCCATACCATTTTCGGAAATTTCCACCTTTGTTATATGGTCGCCACTTGAAGTCCGCAGAAATCGCAGCTTCATAGGATGGAGCAGAGAGCAATGTTTTTAAAATATCAACTTCATACCATAATCGAATAAAAATATCATTACATCCCGTTGCTAATCCTTGTCTTGGTTGCGCTAAACGCTCAAGAGATATTCCATATTTAAAAGCGTCAAAGCAAGAGGTTGTTACCCAATACGCAATCGGCGCCCCGGGTATTTTGGAGAAGTTGTCTTGCTTAGCGATATAGCGGTTTTCTCCCGAAAGGAACATATCCTCTTTGCCTTGCTGGGTGGTCGGTTCAATCAAACGGCAATAAGTACCTTTATAGCCGGAAATATGTCTTTTGCGCAGCACAAAACTCGTTGTCTGCACAACTTCGCCGCCGATTTCCTCAAAAGCTCTTGCGCCCAGATGCGCCATATTCATGATATCTTTTGTCATGAGCTTTGTTCTCAGCTTTTCAAAGCTGGAAAGGAACATCCATGAATGCATCGTAATCATTGCCTGATAGCCGCTGAGGGAGGTCATTTCGGCGCAGCGTTCTATAAAAACGGCAAACAAATCGCTTTTGCTGTCGGGATATTTCCGCTTCACAAATTCATTGAGTTTGCCGCCCATGCCGGAACTGCCCATATACGGCGGATTCGTCACGACAACATCATATTTCATCGCCATAACCTCCGCCGCCTGAATCAGCGGAAGGATTGTGTTCAGTACCACATCCCGATATATGCTGATGTCATCATGAACTACATCAATACGGTCGTAAAGGGCGGCAAAATTCACCTCGGAAATATTCAGAATCGAGCCGTATTCCTTTGCGTCGCGCAGCTCATCCGTCAGAATTCCGAAGTCCTTTTTGATTTCGGGATCGTTATTTATGAAGTAATCGACCGCGCCGCGGTCGAGACCGTTGCTTTCGGGTATGGCGTATAAATGCGGCTGAATGCCGCGGGAGAAGATGCTGCGGTCGTACCGGCGCGCCTTCATCATAACGGCGAAATAGGCAAGCTGCGCGGCGCGGTCGTCGATATCCAGACCGTAAAGGTTGTTTTTAAGTATGCTCTGCGCCGCATCGCGGCGGCTGTAACCGCTTTTCTCGTATATCTGCATCAGAACATCGAAGGCGTAGACCAATATATGACCGCTGCCCATGCAGGGGTCGATTATTTTGATATCCTTCACGTCCGGATCGGCGTATTTTCTGCGATTCTCGTCAAGCTGCTTTCTTACCTCCGGCGTCTGTTCGGCTTCCGGCAGGTAATACTTCCAGCCCATCTGTTCGGCGAGGCGCTTTTCATCCGCGATTCTCTTTTTCTCGGTTTCTTCAAAGGTCGCTTCTTCCCTGTCGCGCCCGCCGGCGGAGACGCCTTCGTTTTTCCACTTGTCTATGAATATCCTGCCGAGACTGTTTTCCACCATATAACAGACGATCCAGGCGGGTGTAAAAAGCTGTGTTGCGGCCGGGATGCGCTCTTTGGTAATCTTGATGTTCTTCCGCAGATCGGCAAAAACATTATCCTTCGGCTCGGTATTGTAATACTGATAGAGCCAGCCGATAATTTGCACCTGATCTTTCCAGTCTTCTTCGGGAATCATTGAAATCATCTGCTCGATGACAGAACCCTCCCGGAGAAGGTTATCCGGCAGAAGCAGCTCGGTATAATCCGAAATCTTTTCGAACATACCGGGCAAAATCCCGCTCAGCGCGTTGCATTGAGTTATCAGCAGGTATTTGTACAGCTCCTCGGTCTTGTCGGTATCCTTCAATTCATAAACCTTGTCCCTGTCAAGCCCCGGCATTTCCATATAAATGGCTTCGGCAAGGATCTGCGGCTTGAAATTGTTTTCTTCATCGGTAAACACACGGACGCGCGTCGGCAGGTAACCGTTGACTTCCATGAAGCGCAGAGCGGAAAAGCGGTTAAACCAGGTATAAGCAGCCTCTTCCATGACCTGATTATAGCCCTTGCGTTTGATTCTCTCGATGAGAGCCCGGCGCTGACTTTTTTCCGCAGAGGAAAGCAGCCGGCCGTTCACGCTGTCGGCATCCGCCGGCATTATATTTTTTTCGGAGATTCCGTATTGCAAAGCTTTATGAGACACACGGGAAATCAACTCCCGCCGCGCCCATACCGCGTATTTTTTGATGGCGTTTTTGTCCATTTATCCTTTTAATCCTCCGGCAGCTTGGTTATCTGCCCAAAATCATATGAAAAATAACGGGTTGTTATTTGAGTTCGATACCGTCGCTGTTCTTTATCAGTTTCTTGAGTGTATCGCGCATATTTTCTACATAGCTATCGATCTCTTCCTCTGATTCAAGTCTTTTTGCCGGGAAAACCACCTGCCGGTTGTAAGACTTGATTATTTTTTTCTTCGGCGGGATACTCGTGCTTGCGGCGGGTTTCGGCTCCAGCGGGCGATTCAGCAGCTCAAGCTTGGCGCAGGCCTCGTCCTTCTCCGTCAGCATCGGCGGCACCAGCCCATCCAGAAGAGCAAGACTCGTAAGGGCTGCAATGCGCTCCTTCCTCTGGGCGTAGAAGTTGTCTGTGGCGGAAACGATTTTCATCTGCGCCGCATCCGACATGGATGCAGCCGTATGGATAGCGCTCATGCATTGACGAACGATCTCCAAAACTTCCTCGCGTTTTTTCTCCAACAGGCGGTCATGTCCTTCACGGACCGTTGCCATGAGGGTATTGAGCTCCGGGATGCACCTGTAATCGAATTTTTGATTAACCTGAATCAGCAGGCGAATACGGTTCAACGCTTTATCGGCTTCTTCCTCCTGCGCGAGATAGTCCAGTTCGTTTGCAAGATCATCCAGCATTTTTACAGCTTTATCAAACACGAAAACCTGAGACCTGAAGAATTCTTCAACCTTCTGCATGGCTTCTTTGTTGTCGTCCAATGCGTCTTCCCGCGCTATGATGCTGTCGATTAAAGCAATATTGTCTTTCTGATGAGAAAGCACATCGCTCATGAGTTCGATTGCTTTCAAAACCAGCTCATGATCCGGATACTTTGAGTTCTTGTAGTGCTTTTCGAGACTTTCATAATGCTCCTTCAGATCGGAAAACCGTTTTACGATGAAGGCGATCAAACCGTCCTCATCGTCGGGCACATCCATGATGTCAAAATAGTCGCGAAGGAATTCCCTGACCTGTTTCATCTTAACAAAGGAAACCACCTGGCGCTTTGAGATAATTGTTTTGCCGATTTCGCTCTTTTTGCGGAGCATATCGGGAAGTTTGGGGTCTGTCGGCTGAATTGTTGTTCCGGCATACTTAATCGTAACCTTCTGTTCGTAAATCAATCTTGCGGCAACGGCAGCAATATCGATTTCTCTCCAACCATAGGGAATTCCCTGATATCGTGTCTGCACATCCGACATGGATGTAGGCAGCTTTTTGTTATACTGCATTTCAAGATATTCTTCCATCTTGGCAGCGGCATCACGGTTCGGCTCCAGACCCTGGATATACTGATCTGACCCTGTAAGGATATTTACGATTTCAGCATCGGTTTCGATATTCTTTGTAATCAGCGAAAGTTCGCTGTATACATGGGTAACAAGATACTCCAAAGCCTGATTTATCTTGGATATCGCATCTCCGCTCTTTAAGCTCAGCCGTTCGCCGTCAACATAATATTCAGCAGACTCGATCGCTTTTCTGAGTTCCTCGGTAGCGATGTTATCATAACTTTTCGCCTCGGCTAGTTTATTGTTGATTATATTCTGGACAGACTTAGCGAGCTGGTTGAGATTCCGCTGCTTAATATTATTGCGGATTTTCAATGCTTTTTCCAGAAGAGTATAGTAATCAGAGCCGGGCAGCACTACAATTGCCTGTCCTGCGGATTCCGCCATAAGGCGCATCTCGGATTTATCTATCACATCGGTGGCATTGGTCAGAAATTTCAACTTCATCCCACCGGTTGCGGCACCGACGGTGACATCGTCAACCATCTGGTCGAAGGGGAAGTCATATTTTTCATATCGGAATTTCTTTGTGGTGAAAATGTCTCCGTAAATTATATTTGCGATACTTTCGATGATTTTGTTAGTATCCACATTCTCATTTTTTATTTCTTTCTCAATATCCTGCTCTTCATCGGTAAGGAAGTTGTAGGTTTCTCCGGTATACCCGATATAGTTCTGATTCAGCAAACGATCCAGCGAGCTGCGGACAGATTCCCGAAGAATGATTTTATCGGTACGAATATCATCAGCCATAAGGATTAAGAGGTTATCCAATGTCGCGCGAATATCGCTGTCGATATAGCGAAGAAGATACAGGAGCTTCAACAGATCCACATCCTGCATTTCTATGCCAAGACTGTTTTCGGCGGCACTCCGGCATCGTTCAATAACACGGCGGATAGAACCATCCAGTGAAGCATGAAGAGTATCATAAAAGCGGAAGAACGGAACAAGAGTGTATTCGTCCGAATTCTGAACTTTCTGAGCGGCTTCCTGGAATCCCGAAAGCATAGAACGTTCGCCGGTAGCCTGATGAACTCCGGCGTTTCCGTGTTTACGGATTTCGTTAAAAACTCTCTGCATCAGAATGAACTGATACGGAACAAAGGGATAGTTTACAACGAACTCATGCGAATTGCTGTAACCTCTGATATCTGAGACTGCATTAGTAAAACTAAAAAGATTACGGAGTACTGAATCATTTTCGTTATAGATTGCTTCAAGTTTTTTGGCAGCCTCTGGCTTTTTCTCGAGGATACGTTTTTGCACCACTTCATCAACAGAAGAGGAGGTAAGGGAAAGGCGTGTTTTAAAACGAGCCTGAATACGGGAGAATTCATTGGCACGAACCTTGATTATTTCGTCAATAGCTTCCTGACCGGTACACACCACCCAGACTTTACCGCTGCACTCGCTGCCCAATTTTTCCACGATTGACTGAAGATTGAGAAGAAGGTCGGTATCGGTTCCGACATACTGCCCCACCTCATCGATCATAAAGAGTAAACGAAAATTCTTTGGCTGCTTATTTACATACTCATTTATATCTTCAACAAGCTGAGCGATACTGAAGTCAACGCCGGATTTATCATTAAACCAATTATTGGCGTCCTCCTCACCCATACCCATTACTTCCATCAATGTCGGGATAATGAACTTGCCGTTAAACGCAAAAGCTCTTCGCTGGTCAAGCCAGGTCTTACCTTTCTTTTGCTCAAACACTCTTCGGAATTCATCGGTCTTTCCGCTGCGGTCAATATACTGCTCAAGCATGGCAACTTTAAGATTATCGCCATAATATCCCAGGTGAGAATAAAACATCTTGGCAAAGACACGCAGTACCGCTGTTTTGTCTTTATTTATGGGTCCCTCGATATCAATGTTAAATAGTATAGTCTCAGTGTTGTGTTTTGTCGCGTTGTCTATAAGCATGAAAGTCGCCGGATCATCCTCGAACTTTTTACGAAAGAGCTCAATAGTCTTAACATCACCAACATCACGATTTTCAAGTATGTAAGAAAGCATTTTGAGGAAGTGTGATTTACCGCTTCCGAAGAAACCGGAAATCCAGACACCAATATCCGCTGTCGGTTTGTCAAAAGCATCTCCATAATAATTAAAGAAGGATATAAAATGCTTCTTTAACTCTTTTGTGACAACATATTCACGGACTTCCTGATCGATTACATCGATAGCATCCTGATCAACTTTAATTACACCATTTATTGGGCGATTAATATCCTCGACAAACATATCTCGAATATGCATATTATACTCTCCCTTATATGACATTAAATGCACGATAGTATGGATTGGGTTTAAGCCTGTTAAACAGACGAATATAATTCCCGTCAAATGTTCCCGGATACATCACAAGAATCGGGATATCCGAGAAATGCGGTTGAAGTGCTTCAAGAAGCGCATGAACACGCATGAACGGAAATACATCGCCTACACCTGTAAGCAAAAGTACATCGCCTACATTATGAACACCATATTGTATCTTCTCAACAAATTCGTCATCTCCAATAGCTGAATGAAGCTGTTCCAGAAGATAGTCACTTCCATCCGCTGACTCCATATCAGGTATAGCATCAAGTATGTCCAAGTCTTCGCAAATATTCAGGAAGATCTTATATAAATTACACTCGATCAGATGACATCCCAAATACTGATCAGCTGTGATTTTAGATATGAAAGAGATTACCTTCATTTCGTCCTCGGGTTCATAACAAAAAATGTGTATGTTCACTTCATTGCTGAGTCCTTTTCCTTCGAGAAAATCTCGAGTTTGAATAAGGTCTCTTAACTTATCTAATCGTTCGTTTATCATACCAAACCTACATACTCCTATGAAAAGCAATTAAACGCTGGAAGAACAATGTCATCTTTGTTTTTTCGTATTGCATTCTCTAAAACCGGAAATAACAAAATCGGATTGAGTTGTTCCGCTTTTGTATTATCGAGATATTTATTTTCAACTAATGTCCGTATCAGCACTTGCTTGAGTTTGGTTATTGTCGTTTCGCTCCAAGAGGCAACATTATCATCCTGTTCCTGTAAACGCAGAAAAAAAATATTCAAGTCTTTTTTTCCAAAAGAGTTGTCCCTTGATCTGAATTTTTCTCCGATTACGGTGATCATAAAATCCCAAACAAGACGATTCTGTTTCATCATCGCATATAGACAAATCTGTTTGGCAACTTCGGATGGCTGAGTAGCTATGGCTTGCACAAGGGAATAGTCATTCATGGCATGAAGTCTTTTTAAGCAAGCTGATGCGATCTTACGAATAGACTTCTCTGTTGGATATTGGAATAGATTTTCGCTATAAATTTTATCTATCGTATCCTTATCGGTAAAACCCATAACAAGCATTTTTGCAGTAGTGCGCATTTCATAAAAGAGAAATTGTTCCCTGGTTAGCGCACCGTTATATGTTGACAATACATTCAAGTCAAATCCTCCTTAGTTTCTGTTTCGTGTCTCCGGTAGAATGTCCATTACCTCATCTACAGTACATTCCATATATCTGCAAATCTTTACGAGAACATCCATAGAAACCATTTCATTGCGTGAAAGCTTTGCCAAAGTGTTCGCGCTGATACCAATCGCTTTAGCAAATTCTGTCTTCTTAAGCTCTTTATCTATAAGTAATTTGAACAGTTTGTTGTAGCAAACATCCATTACATTCCCTCCCGCACAAAGCAATTTATTATTAACAGAATTAACAACCTAATCCATTTGATAATATCATACAAATGTAAACTTTTCAATAGATTTTGTTGGTGAAAACGGATATTTATATTAGATGCTATTATAAAACTTCATTTACAAGCACATTCAATAAGAGAGATTTTGACAAACTTAGCAAGCAAGGTCTTTTGGAGCCAAAAGACAGCAGGCAGAGACTCTGACGAGCCCCCGCCTGCGCTTGATGGGGATTTCCCCATACCCCGTTTGACACAGATTTCATCTGTGGCTGCGCGATGTTCCATCGCTATTTCTCTTCCCGCTGACGCTCGCCTATCTGCTGTTTTCGTTCTTCCAGCCCCAGCAGATAGGCGGCATTCGCCTTATGGATCATAAGTTCACGCATCTGTTCCTGCGTTTTGTGGTAGTCTGCGTATGCCGCTTTTTTTCGGTCAGCAGCTTTGCAAATTCTTCGTTCAGGCTCTTGACCGTGGGGAGCTTTTTAAGGCTGAAGTCATCAAAGGCTTTCTTCGCCGCCTTGTGAATGATGATGTCGCTTTCATGCTCCAATAGATACTTTTTGGAATATCCTTCACCGAGGGAATCCAGCCGGATGCTCTGTTTCTGGTTTTCGTGCCGTAGAGATAATCTGCCTTTTCGGGAAACGGAATAGCCGGAGGATTTCAAAAGCGCCAGAAACGCATCGAAGTCCTTCGGCTTTTTCTCAAGAGCGGCGTCTATCGCCATTCGGAGAAGATCGCGGTTGGATAACTTGTCGTGACCACCCAGCCACTTATTATAGCTCAGTCCGTGCTTTTGCGGTTTCTCAATAACGGAAAGCCGGTGTTCCGCGCAGATCAGGTCGGAGAGCTTGCGGACTGCCCGGTAGCTTCCGATGAAATTGCTGAACTTCCGTGTGCAGTCAAGCGTCGTGGAGTTCCAGTAGATATGATTGTGAATATGAGATTTGTCGGTATGGGTGCATACGATAAAAGCATGGCTGCCCTTCAGGAAGCGTTCCGCAAATTCATAGCCGATACGGTTCGCTTCCTCCGGCGAAACCTCTCCCGGTCTAAAGGACTGCCGTATCTGATATGCGATTATATCACTTTCCTGCACCCGCCCGGTCAGCTCCCGGTACTCCCGCTTGGACATGGCAAACTCGGAAATCACCGTCTCCGGATCACAGGCAAAAGAGGAAATCAGCTCGCCGCCGTCAGTCTTGTCCGGGTTCATCCCGTATTCCGTTCGGTCAGCCAGACACTGCGCCAGCGTTTTCCCTTTGTTCAGGTGCATGGGGATTATACTTGTTGTTCCCGTTTGATTTCTGAAAAAAGGTGACTGCAGTATAATTTGTGTTTTGCCGCAATTCCCTATCGTTCTTTGCGATGTCAATCCCTCTATATATAACTTTTCTTCAGCAGATAACCGATGAGCTTTTATTAATGAAAAAGACTTTTCTTCTCTGTGCGGTACCCTTTAAGCCGGTGTAAGTAATCCTTACATCAGCTTTCTCTTCTTCGTTAAGGTTTTGTTTCGCCACATGGCTGTTTGACAGAGATAGAACATTACATAAATCAACCGCAATAAATCACAACTCTCTATTTATTATGATACTTTATACTTTCTCGAGCTACGGATTTTCGAAGATAATCAGATTGTTGTTTTCAATCTTATATTCCTTTCACATTCATCGCTCTTTTTCACGCTGTCTTGTTCTTTGCCACGCTTCAAGCAGTTTTATGATGGTGTTCTGGATCTGAATCGGGGTATATTCTCTGGGAAAGTATTGTCTGAGAACATCGCTTTTAAGTGTGATGCGGTCAAGTTCATCCTTCTTTTTCTCTGACATCGTTTGGTTATTTCACACAGTAGGACATAAAAATAGCGCAGCCATTAACCCGATAAAAGGTGAATTAGCTGCGCTATATATTTGCTGAAAAAACAGCTACGTAAGTTTTTTTCGAGGCTGCTTTCTGTGTTATAGCTTATTTTGTTTTATCTTTTCTGTAATATTTCTTTGTTTTTGTTGTGTTGTATATGTGATTTTTATTGCGTTTTTTCGTTGTTTTGCTGCTGTTAAACAAGGGCTGAAACAGCCTCAGGAATTGATTTTTAAAAACGAAAAAGCCTGATAAATGCAGTGTTTATCAGGCTTTCTCGGTGGCTCCCCGTGCTGGGCTCGAACCAGCGACATCGTGATTAACAGTCACGCGCTCTACCGACTGAGCTAACGAGGATTATATCAGAGTGTATTTTTTGTCCCCTCTGCTGGACATCATCCCAACCGCTCGCTCTTTCTGTTTTTGTGCTTCGCTAACTTAATCCAGATGTGTTTCGCTGTTTTTAACAGCCGACATCGTGATTAACAGTCACGCGCTCTACCGACTGAGCTAAGGAGGAATAAATATAGAGTTGGCGTCGACCTATCTTCCCGGGCCGTCTCCAGCCAAGTATTGTCGGCACTGCGCAGCTTAACTTCCGTGTTCGGAATGGGAACGGGTGGACCCTGCGCGATATAGACACCAACTGTGTCCGGTATACCGGACGAGTGTCAGCGACTACCTAT
>JGI24712J26585_10001264_pt1 | contig 21699 bp, 19 predicted proteins | sample BioPla3DNA2_FD_26585 | JGI IMG/M metagenome (IMG submission 26585)
AATACCCTAATACTTAGTTTCATTTTTCCACTCCCCCAAAAAAATTATTTTTGTATAATTTAATATAATTTGTATAAAATAACACATCAAAAACAGTATTTTTATTCAATAAACAGCACCATCTAAAAGGAATTCTCTAAATGGTGCTATCCCCTCTAACGCATCATTTTACACTAATTTAAGTATAAATCCTTTTAGAAAAAAAAACAAGCTTTTAGAAAAATTATGTTCCCTATTATTTTATTTTTTTAGCTTCATGATATTTGATTTTACATTTGATTTATGTTAGAATTTAAATTATTAGTGGAGGTGATTATAGCTATGCAGTGGCAACCTATTGTTTACTTTTTAGCAGCAGTTGCTTTAATTGGAGTTACATTCTTTTTATTAATGCGTTCTGCTGATAAAAAGCTTAATGAACTAAATTCAAAATCAAAAAAAAGAAGATAGTGTTTAATTGTAAACATCTTGATATAAAATTTTTTTGATGGTATAATTTAAATATAGAAACTAGCTTCATATATAGAGAATATAGAGAAAATCAACTTACTACTATTACTAGTGAAAATATTGCAATCTATAAAATATTATTTTGATATAATGTATAAGTTCAATCATTAATATTTAACATAAAAGCAATTTTTTTAGAGGGGGAGTTGTATGAATTCATCACAACACAGCAAGAAGCTAATTACAAGGTTTAATGAAATCCAAGAGGAGATTCTAAGAATTGGGTGGAATGGCATAATTCAAAAATATCATCCTGATATGAATTGTGACAATCCCAACTCAGCTAAATTATTTAAAATGTACAAATGCATTTACGAAAACATGAAAAAACGTGTTTTTGTAGAAAATCAAAATTAAAAAATTAAAGTGGTTGAAATAATGTTCAACCACTTTTTTTGTTCTTTCATAATTTATTAAAATTNATTAAAATTTCTATTTGTTTTTTTCCACAACAATCCTTGCACCTTCAACTTTTACCACTTTAATTTCAGTATCATTGGGCAAATATTCGCCATCAGTTACAACATCAACTCTTTCCCCGTCAATTAAAGCTGTACCTGCTGGTCTTAATGTGGTTAAAGCCTTGCCGGTTTTTCCTAGTAAATGTTCGTTTCCCGAAGCATTTACATACCCTTCTTCAACTGTTTCAGCTTCAGATAATATAACCCTTTTAAATAAATTGGTTTTTTTGCCAACAAAGTAAAACAATATCGGCACAACCACAATAGCTGCTACTATGGCTATTGTCAAAGTGACCAGTCCTTGCATTAAATCTGGTGCAGACAGTACAATTCCAAGAATTATAGATATAATTCCCCCTATCCCCAGTACACCAAATCCAGGTACAAAAATTTCTGCTATTAACATGGCAAGACCTAATATAAATAAAACTAACGGCCACCATTCACTATAACCTGCAATAGCATTACCTCCAAAATAAAGAACAAAGGAAATTATCCCAACTATACCTGGTAAACCAAAGCCCTGGGTACCAAGTTCAATAATAATAGCAATGGTTCCTATACTAAGAAGCAGTGAAGCCACCTCATAGCTGGTAACAAACTGAGCAATTCTCATAGTAAATGAAAACTCAGTTTCCAAAATGCCTAAACCAGTCCATCCCATCTCTTTTAAAACATCTTCCCTGGTATCAAGTATTGCATCTGCATATCCAAACTCCTTTGCCTGTGAAGCTGTCATGGACAATATTTCTCCTTTTCCCACCAATCCTTCTATTTCTACGTTTTTGTCCACCATCGCCTCTGCAACATCTGTTCTTCTGCCTTTTGCTTCTGCTGTTGACCTAAACTCAGCTTTTACAAAGGAAACTGTTTTTTCATCATTTGGTCTAGGTTCTGCTGCTCCAATCTGACTTCCCGGAGCCATAAAAATCTTATCTGCCGAAATGCTTATAAGTGCACCTGCTGATACTGCCCTGTTTTGCACATAAACAACCACTTCTACATCTGAACTCATAATTGCTTCTGTCATTTTTAATGCTGAATCTACCCTGCCGCCTAGTGTTGTAATTTCTATTATTATTCCCTTTGCTCCTGAATTATTGGCTTTTTGTATCTCATTTGACAAAAAAACCGCCATAGCTGGAGTAATTTCATCTTTTACAGGTATTACATGTACATAATCCCCCGGATTTGCCAAACTAATAGAAGAGGCAAATGGTAAAACCAGACCTACAACTATAAAAACAATTGCCATAATACGTCTAATATTCATAGCCATCATCCCATCTTTTATTTAGTTTAAATCTTGGTAAAACCTCTAAGCATATTATACAAGAAATTTTAAAAATATTCTACTACAAAAGTGAGTACATAAAATAGACATAAAAAAAGAAAGGGGGGGCCCCTTTATGGAAAACTTTCTTCCTGGTATTATTATATTTAAAAACACCTGTTTTTGTTACAAAATAGAAGCTAAAATTAACCTATATGAATAATTTCTGTAGTATAATCAAACAGAACTGCCCTCCCGTCATTTTCAATAAAGTTTACCATATTTGCCATCATACTGTCTGCATGGGAGGATTCATTTGAAACACATGAAATTCCAATAACGGCATTTTTCCAAACATCATTTAACTCAACCTCTGCAACTGAAGCATTAAATTTTGATTTTAATCTTTCCACAATACTTTTTACCACTTGCCTTTTTTCTTTTAGAGAAAATGCACTATCTATATTAAGAATAACTTTACATACTCCGACAACCATTGTATAGCCTCCAATTTAACATTTTATTTATCACCATTATAACTTCAAAGTTATCATTTGTATAGAAAAATTATTTACTATTTGATATAATCATGTGTATAATCCTTTCAAAAGTATAAAGGAGCAAATATTATGGCAAAAATACTTGTTATTGACGATGAAAAAACCATTCTTGAAAACATTAAATTCATTTTAGAGCTTGATAATAATGAAGTTATAACTGTATCTAACGGCAAAGAGGCACTAGAAATATTTAAAAACAATTATTCCAATATAGATGTTGTTATTACTGACATGAAAATGCCTGAAATTTCAGGTATGGAGATACTTAAAGAAATAAAAAAAATAATGCCTGAAATGGGTGTTATTATCCTCACCGGGCATGGGGATTTGGAAAATGCCATCCATGCAATGAAAGAAGGTGCTTTTGAATATCTTAGAAAACCAGTTAATGCAGATAACCTTACAATAGCAATAAATAACGCCATAAGCAAAAAAAATCTTCTCTTAGAAAATGCCCGCATTAACAAAGAACTCCTTGAATATCAAAATTACATGCAAGGACTTCATGATTCTGCACTAAAAATACTTTTAAACATGCTTCCTAAAAACCTTCCTGACATTCCTGGATTTAATTTTTTAGTGGAATATAAAAGCTGTGACAGAGTCGGCGGTGATATGTATGATGTGGCAGACATAGGAGATTATGTATGTTTCTACGTTTTTGATGTATCCAGCCACGGAATTTTAGCTTCGGTAATATCTACAATAATAAAGAGCTTTTTGCAAAATATAGAGTATAATTACAAACAAGGCATTAACAAAAGAAGGTTTCCTGAAATTGTATTAGACCTTAATTTAGAGTTATACTCTAACACTGCTCAAAATATTTTTGCATCACTTTTTTTGGGTTTTATAGACAAAAAAACTAAAACCCTTTACACAGTATCTGCTGGACACATTAACCAATATGTGATACAAAAAGAGGGCCATATTAAATTGGAATCCACCGGTCCTATATTAGGTGTTTTTGAAGATGCAACATATACTTGTAATGTTGTTAAACATTTGAATAAAGGAGATAAAATTTGGCTTTTTACCGATGGAATAATAGAAGTATCCCGTAACAATAAAACATTTGGAGATGAAAATATGCTAAAACTTCTTAACGACTATAAAGAATATTCTCTTTCTGATACTATAAAAAAAATTCTGCAAGTTACAGAGGAATTTTCAGACGGCTCTTGTCATGACGATACGACAATTTTAGGAATTGAGGTTTTATAAAATGGATGCTAACACACATTTCTTTTATTTATCTAAAAGTACACACCCTTTAGGACTTCTTGAAAGTCTTATGATTAGCTCAACTGAATATGCTATTATAGCAACAGACCTTAACAACAGGGTTGTTTTGTGGAATAAAGGTGCAGAAATTATTTACGGTTACACATGCCATGAAATGCTTCAAAATGAACTTCCCACCAATCTACACAAAAAGGGCTCTATTGAAAAAAATCTTCTTTATTTAGTTAACAGTCCGTCAAAATCAAATCTAATAGACTACTCAATGAATGCTGTAAGAAAAGACGGGACACTACTTCCAGTATCCGTTACTGTAACCCCTCGCATAAATAAAAACAACCAAATTGAAGGTCTTCTTATAATGACCCGTGAAATTACAAAATACATTTATCAGGAACAATGCAGAACTGCATTAATTGAAATAGCACATTTAGTAAATTCCAATAAATCAATAGATGAAATGTGCGATGAAATATGTAATACAATAAGTAGTTTTTTAGAAATCTCTTTGGTATTTATCTGCTTATTTGATTCAAGCAATAAAAATTTTCGCATCAATTCCTGTTCAGNCCCTTGTAAAAATTGTAAATTCCATAGCTGTAATTATTACTGCAATGAAAATGATGTTCCCAATGGTGAAAAAAGCTGTTTTAAAACATATACACGACTTACAATTAATTCTNCAGACTTAAAAAATCATAAAATTTCAAAATATATTGATAAAAATTATATTAATAATGATAATTTTTCAATAATACATATACCCCTTACTTCTGATGACTCATTAATAGGTATATTACATATTGTTGTATCAACGGAAAGAATAGATTTTTTACTTAAAGAATCCCAGATTTTAAGCCTTATTGCAAATGAAATAACGGCAGGTATCCAAAGAAGACGCCTTGTTGAAGAAATAAAAGATTATGCNGAAAATTTGGAAAAAATGGTTAAAACACGAACTGACCAGTTGCGGGAAAAAGATGCCCAATTAATTCAATCAGCAAAACTTGCAACTTTAGGTGAAATGGCCACAGGAATAGCCCATGAAATAAACCAGCCTCTAGCAGGTATAAGCCTTATAACCCAGGGTCTTATCTTAGCTAAAGTTAGAAATGTATTAAATGATAGACTTTTATTTGAAAAATTAAATGCGATAATTGAACAAACTGAGAGAATTAACAAAATAATCGGCCATTTAAGAACATTTGCAAGACAGTCTGATCAGACAAAAAAAGAAATAGATATTAAAAAACCTCTATTTGATATGTTTAAGCTTATAGGCGAACAGCTTATAAAGAGAAAAATAACTGTAGAAACCAATATTGAAGATAACCTCCCCCCCATACTTGCAGATCATAATAGACTTGAACAAGTATTTTTAAATATTATAACAAATGCAAGGGATGCAATTGAAGAGCTTAGAATGAAAAATCCGGATAAAAAAGACGGGAAAATAACAATAAATGCATATTCTCAAAAAACTACCGTTGTAATTGAAATTATAGATGACGGTATTGGCATTTCTGAAAAAGTCAAAGAAAAAGTTTTCGAACCTTTCTTTACCACCAAAGATGTTGACAAAGGTACTGGACTTGGACTTTCAATAACTTATGGAATAGTTAGGGAGTTTAATGGTATAATAGAAATAGAATCAAAAGAAATGCAAGGAAGCAAATTCATAATAAAATTCCCAGCCATATAATTTGTTAAAAAACTTGTAAAGTGATATAATATCTTGGTATTATCTTATATGTATATTAGCATAATATGCAGGTATAAACCAAGGTAATTCACTAGTTTGTAAGTTAGTAAAAAGAGGTGTGTGTGTTGCCATTTGATGGTGTAGTGGTAAAAAATATGGTTGATGAATTGTCCGAAATACTTACAGGCGGGCGTATTGATAAAATATATCAGCCGGAATATGATGAAATATTGATAAATATAAGAGCTCAGGGGAAAAATCTTAAGCTTGTTATTTCTGCAAATGCAAGCTATCCTAGAATTCATCTGACAGAAAACACAAAGGAAAATCCTTCTAAACCTCCGGTTTTTTGCATGCTACTGCGAAAACATCTGGTAGGAGGAAAAATTACAGAAATATCTTTTCATGACTTTGAAAGAATAGTTGTTTTACATATTGATAATATAGGTGAATTAGGGGATTTAACACAGAAAAAACTTGTTGTGGAAATAATGGGTAAGCATAGCAATGTAATTCTTTTAAACTCTGATGATAAAATTATTGATTCTATAAAACATATAGACAAAGATATCAGCAGTGTAAGAGAAATTATGCCTGCAAGGTCTTATTCCCTTCCACCTGCACAAGACAAAATAAGCCCTGAAGACTTAGATGTTGATTCTTTATTTGAAAATACAGAGGATGAATCTAACCGTATTGCAAAATTCCTCTTATCCAGCATCAAAGGCTTTAGTCCTTTACTTTGCAAAGAAGTATGCTTTCGTTCTGGAGTTGAGCCGGATGCTTTAATTAAAAATCTTTCANATAAAGACATAAAAAATATACAAATTTCTTTAAATAATATAGTTAAAGAAATCTTAAGTTCAAACTTTGCTCCCTGTATTATATGGCGCGACCCTGATATTTTAAAACCATTGGATTTTCATTGTATAAAGATTACTCAGTACCAGCATGTGGAATTTTTTGATTCTATAAATAATGTTTTAGATATATTTTATTCTTCAAAAGATAATATTGAAAGGCTTACACAAAAAAAAGCTTCTATCTTTAAAGTGCTTAATAACAGTATAGATAGATGTAATAAAAAAATAACAATATATCAGGATATAATGCGGGAATCCGCGGAAAGGGACAAATACAAACTATTTGGGGAATTAATAATTTCAAATATCTACTGTATACCTAAAAACTCGGAAAAGGTATCATTGTTAAATTATTACAGTAGTGATAATGAATATGTGGAAGTTCCTTTGGATAAAAATCTTTTGCCACAGGAAAATGCTCAAAAATATTTTAAAAAATATACAAAATCCAAAACAGCCTATATTCATGCAAGTAAGCAGCTTAAGGAAACTTATTTGGAATTGGAATACTTAGAAAGTGTATCCCACAATTTAGAAAATTGCAAAAACCTTTCAGAGATTGAAGAAATACGCGAGGAGCTGATTTTAGCAGGCTATTTAGAGGCAAAAAGAAAAAATAAAAACAAAAAGGACACATTAAAATCTACACCTTTAAAGTACAAATCCTCTGATGGCTTAACTATATACGTTGGAAAAAACAATGTTCAAAATGATACTTTGACACTAAAAACTGCTTCTTCAAATGATATTTGGCTTCATACAAAAAATATACCCGGATCACATGTAATAATCAGAAAACAAAAAGGGGATATTCCTAAAAGTACATTAGAAGAGGCGGCACTTTTAGCAGCTTATCACAGTAAAGCTAAAATGTCAGCTCAAGTTGAAGTGGATTATACCACAGTGAAAAATGTAAAAAAGCCTAAAGGTGCAAAACCTGGTATGGTAACATATGTAAACTACAAAACAGTTTTTGTTACACCCCATGAAGAATTGGTAAATAAATTAGAGCGAATTAATTCTTAAAAGAAATTAAATTTAAATTAAATTTAAAATAAGGAGTGTTAGTATGATATCAAAAAAAGTAGTGGAAAGTTTAGAGAGGGCTTCCTGGGTGAGAGCAATGTTTGATAAAGGTGCAAAACTCCGTCAGATACACGGAGATGAAAATGTATATGACTTTTCTTTGGGAAATCCTGACCCTGAGCCTCCGGCTTCAGTAAAAGAGGCTTTAAAAAATATAATATCAGAAGACCCAAAAGNCATTCATCGGTATATGAGTAATGCTGGCTTTTTAGATGTAAGGGAAAAAATTGCCTGTAAAATAAATAACGAAACAAAACTTTCCCTTACTGTTGATAATATTATAATGACTTGCGGTGCAGCAGGTGGTCTTAATGTGGTTTTTAAAACTCTTTTAGATCCAGGTGATGAAGTTATAATTTTTGCACCATTTTTTGGTGAATATAATTTTTATGTTGACAACCACNGTGGAAATACTGTAATAATACCACCTGTAAAGGGGAGTTTTGAGCCTGATTTGGAATTATTTGAATCCAAAATAAATAAAAAAACCAAGGCATTAATTATTAATTCCCCTAACAACCCTTCTGGATATATTTACAGTGAAAAAACTTTAAAAAATATATCTGACATAATAAATTCAAAAGAAAAAGAGTTTAACTGTACAATATATGTAGTGTCTGACGAGCCTTATAATCAACTAGTTTATGATGATATAGAGCTTCCATCTATATTAAAAATATTTAAAAACTCATTTGTTGTAAACTCATTTAGTAAATCTCTATCTCTTCCAGGGGAACGAATTGGCTATATAGCAGTAAATCCAAATATTGAAAATGTTAAAACTGTCATTAATTCACTGATTTTTTCCAACAGGATATTAGGATTTGTAAATGCTCCTGCCATGTTTCAAAAAGTAATCAGCCACTCCCTTGATGCTAAAGTGGATGTGGAAATGTACAAAGCAAGGCGTGACAGATTGTATGAGATTGTTACCGAAAGTGGTTTTTCTTGCATAAAACCTCAGGGAGCATTTTATTTATTCCCTCAATCCCCTATTGAAAATGATGTAGAATTTGTAGAACATGCTTTAAAATATAATCTGCTTTTAGTTCCTGGTACTGGTTTTGGATGCCCTGGTTATTTCAGGCTGACATACTGTATAAGCATTGAAACTATTGAAANCTCATACCCTGCTTTTAAAGCATTAGCAAAGGATTATAACCTTCTTTAAAGAAGGCTTTTTAGTGGGACTTATAGGGGTTGTCCCCTAAAAAAAAATCATTTAAACGAATATTATATATAAAGTGTTAAAATATTTTTTAAAGTTAATTTAACTAAAGAGACTTTTAATCTCTTTGGCTTTAAAATATTAAAATTAAAAAGGGGGAGACATGTAATGAAAAAACTTACATGCATAGTTATTGTCGCTATTTTTATCGTGACACTTCTTGCTTCTCCACCAACAGTTGAGGCAGCTAATTTTAACTATGGAGAGGCACTACAAAAAGCAATTTTGTTTTATGAATTTCAAATGTCAGGAAAATTACCTGATAACATGCGCACAAATTGGCGTGGAGATTCATGTCTTGAAGACGGCAGTGATGTAGGACTAGACCTTACCGGGGGATGGTTTGACGCAGGTGACCACGTGAAATTCAACCTTCCAATGGCTTATACCGCTACAACTCTTGCATGGGCAGTATATGAATACGAAGATGCACTAAAAAGAAGTGGACAGCTTCAGTATTTAAAACAGCAAATAAAATGGGCTACAGACTATTTTATAAAATGCCATCCGGAAAAATATGTTTACTACTATCAGGTTGGAGACGGAATAGCTGACCATAGATGGTGGGTTCCTGCTGAAGTAATTGACATACAATCCAAAAGACCATCTCACAAGGTAACCCTTAGCAGTCCGGGTTCTGCTGTTGTAGCAGGAACTGCAGCTGCTCTTGCTTCCGCTTCAATAATATTTAAAGATTCCGATCCTGATTATTCCAAGCTTTGCTTAAGACATGCCAAAGAACTCTTTGAATTTGCAGATGAAACACAAAGCGACAAAGGATACACTGCAGCAAATAACTTCTACGACTCCTGGAGCGGTTTTTGGGACGAACTTTCCATGGCAGGTGTATGGCTTTACATGGCAACAGGTGAACAGGAATATCTTGATAAAGCTGAAAGTTATGTAGACAACTGGGGACGTGAAGAAAGAACTGATTTACTTGCTTATAAATGGGGGCATTGCTGGGATGATGTTATGTACGGTGCATCCCTTCTACTGGCAAAGGCTACAAACAAACCAATATACAAAGAACATGTTGAAAGACATCTTGACTACTGGTCTGTTGGATATGGCGGTGACAAAATAGCATATACTCCTAAAGGACTTGCACATCTAACTGCCTGGGGAGTGCTGCGTCATTCAACAACTACAGCCTTTTTAGCTGCAGTTTACTCCGACTGGGAAGAATGTCCTTCAGATAAAGCTAAATATTATCTAGAATTTGCAAAACAGCAGGTGGATTATGCATTAGGAAGCAGTGGAAGAAGTTATGTAGTTGGATTTGGAGAAAATCCTCCTCAGCGTCCTCACCACAGAACTGCACACAGTTCATGGGTTGATACTGCTGATGAACCTGACTACCACAGGCATATCCTTTACGGTGCCTTAGTTGGAGGTCCTGACCAAAATGATAAATATGTGGACAGTGTAGCTGACTACGTACAAAATGAAGTGGCATGTGACTATAATGCAGGTTTTGTTGGAGCCCTTGCTAAAATGTATGATGTATATGGAGGAGACCCAATTCCAGGATTTACTGCAATTGAAGAAGTTCCATACCCTGAAATCTTTATTTCAGCATCATTAAGTGATAGAACAACTGCAACTGAAGTTGCTGCATTTGCAGTTAATAAATCAGGTTGGCCTGCAAGAGTTATTGACGACCTCTCCTTCAAATACTTTGTTGACTTAACTGACTACATAAACGGAGGATTCAGCCCTGACCAAATATCATCAAAAATAATTTACAGCGCTGCAAGTACAGCAACTGTTTCCGGACCGTATGAATACGATACTTCCAAAAACATATACTATTTTGAAATTGATTTATCTGGAACAGCCATTTTCCCTGGAAGCAGAAGCGACCATCAAAAAGAAGTACAGTTTCATATAATTCCTCCTAATGGTGCTCCTTGGAATAGTACAAAGGACTATTCATATCCTGGTGTTACAAAAGAATGGGAACCTGTACCTCAAATTCCTGTGTACAGCAACGGAGTGCTTATTTATGGTGAGGAGCCAGATGGAACCACTCCAGAACCTACCACTGCACCACCAGTTACTCCTCCTCCAACACCACCAGCTAAAAAATTCACTTATGGTGATATAAATGGGGATGGATTAATTAATTCATTAGATGCTATGCTTTTAAGCAGATATATTTTAGAGATATTGCCTGAGCTACCTCAGACAGATATTAATGGAAACCCATACGATGGGAATTCAGCAGCAGATTTAAATGGCGATGGCATCATTAACACAATAGACTCTTCTTTAATACAGAGATACATTTTAGAAATTATATCAAGTTTTCCTGTAGAAACTAAATGAAAATAAACTCTTATACATTAAAAATAAATAAGGTGGAGTAATCTCCACCTTATTTATTTTTAATTAAATTTTTAATCCCTTGATTTTATAACCATTAACAAACCTTTACTAATTGATACTTCTGCACTGTCATCTATAAATTCATTGCTTACTCCAAAGCTGCTGCCTAGCCCAATGGTAGCATCAGTTAGCTTATAGTACAGCCCCTTGGTGGTTATCCCTTCTACTTTATCTGTAACAGGCAACAAAGATAGTTTATATCCTTTTTCGTATTTAATATTAATTTTATCTTTAATTAAATATATCTCGTTATATTTGTCTACTATCATCCCTTTTATTCCTTTATCTAGAATTTTCTTTAATGAAAATATATTAGATAAGGAATGATCAAGTCTAGAACCTGTTACACCAATTAAAATAATTTGGCTACAACCTCTTTTTATACCTTCATCTATTGCTATTTCTGTATCAGTGGCATCTTTTTTTTCAGGGTATTTTAATATTTCTACCCCTGCTTTACAGTAATTTTCATAATCTTCTTTTAATATAGAATCAAAATCACCTAACAAAATATCCGGCTTTATGCCAAATTTTTTTAGGTGAAAGGCTCCTCCATCAACACCAATAACTAAATGTTTTTTGTCAAAATATTTTTTATAAAAGGAATAATCCTCTATACTTCCATTAGCAACAATAATTCCTGTCATAATATAATCACCACATATAATATCTAGGATTTAACCATTTAGTGCCCTTTCTCTAAGCTCTTTTATAATGCTTTTTCTATCAGATGCTTTAAATATGGTGGATCCAGATACAATTACATTTGCACCTGCTTTTACTATTTTATGTATGTTGTTGGTATCTATTCCCCCATCAACTTCAATATCAACTTTAAGACCTCTAGCATCAATCATTTCTTTAGCATCTCTAATTTTTTTTGCTGCAAACTCTATATGTTCCTGCCCTCCAAATCCTGGGTTTACAGACATTATAAGAATCATGTCCAAATCCTCTAAAATCCATTCAATACTTGTTAATGAAGTACTAGGATTTATAGCTACTGCTGCTTTAACTCCATATCCTTTTATTTGTTGAATTATCCTATGTAAATGATAATTACCTTCAACATGTACAGTTATTATATCTGCACCTGCTTTAACAAATGCTTCGATATGTTTCTCAGGATTTTTTATCATAAGATGAACATCAAATTGGAGCTTGCTTATTTTTTTAAGAGAGGTAATAACAGGTGGTCCTATTGTTATATTAGGTACAAAACTACCGTCCATAACATCTATATGTAACAAGTCTGCCCCAGCATTTTCAACACAAGCTATTTCTTCCCCCATTTTTGAAAAATCAGCTGCTAAAAGGGAAGGTGCAATTTTAATCAATTTAAAACACTTCCTTTTACTTTCTATATATTTATTCCTTTATATTTTAAATTAAATTATGAATACCTTCTTTTATGCTTGTCCTTTAACACATTATACAGTTCAACATATCTATTGTACCTGTCTAAATCAATTTCTTCCAGTTCTAAAGCATCTTTAACAGCACACTTTGGCTCATTTATATGGAAACAACCATTAAACTTGCATTGATTGACATATTTTTCAAACTCAGGATAATAATCTTTTAGTTCTTCAAAATTTATGTCAGATATTTCAAAAGAACTAAATCCCGGAGTATCCACAATTAATCCCCCTGCCTTCAACTCTACCAATTCAGCATGCCTTGTAGTGTGCCTTCCACGCTCATTTTTTCTGCTTACATCTCCTGTTTCCATAACATAGGAGTTCATTATCTTGTTTAGAATTGTTGACTTCCCTACTCCTGACTGACCTGCAAAAACAGTAATTCTATCCTTTAATACTTCTTCCAATTTCTCAAATCCAGTACCTTTCAAACAAGATAAAGGTATAACATTATACCCTGTTTTTTTGTATGAATTTTCAATTTTTTTATATTCATCTGTTTCATCTAAATCAATTTTATTAATTAAAATAACTGCATCTATTCCCTTTTGGCGGGCAGTAACTAAAATCTTATCAACCAGCATAAAATCTGGTAAAGGTGATTTTATTGAAAAAACTATTGCAATTTGATTGATATTTGCCACAGAAGGTCTTGACAACTGGCTGGTTCTTGGCAGTATTTCATCAATACAGCCAACTTTTGTTTTCTCATCAATAATAGAAATGGAAACTTTGTCACCAGGCAAAGGAGTAATAGAATCTTTTCTAAAAAGCCCTCTGGGCTTGCATTCATATACCCCATTTTCTGTCTTGACATAATAAAATCCCATTATTCCTTTTGTGATTATACCTCTCGGCAAATTTTGTACCCCCTAGTACCTTTCTTCAAATTCTCTATAAAACTTTTGATCCAAATATATTTTCACCTGGGTGCTTCCATCTTCTGGCACAGGCACCTCAATTACTATTGGAAAGCTTTCTTTTTCCACAGTATCCCTGATTAACGTTTCAACTTCGTCACTATCTGACCTTTTTACATTTACTAAAACTTTTATACTATCACCATAATTTTCTTCATTTTCTAAAGTTATAACTCTGTTAACCTTTATCTCCTTAGGTATTAACTCATCAAAATAAAAACTTATAGCAGTTCCTTCATTAACTTCTATTCCTGGCTCAGGCACCTGCCGAGTTACTTTGTCAACTACACTTGCCATATCCTCTGGATAAACCTCGCCAACTTTAAGTTTTCTTTCTGTTATCAAAGCGGTAGCTTCAACTCTGGTCATACCAATTAAATCAGGAACTTTTGTTGTTCTTATTTCTGGTCCAATGCTTCTATATAAAACTACTGTATCACCATTTTTTACCTTTACATTCATTGGCGGATCAGTTCTTATGACATAGTCAATTGCAACTGTATCACTATATTCAAGTTCTTCAACAACCAAAAGTCCGTTTTCTCTTAATATACTACCTGCCTGCCTGTAATCAGTTCTCCTAAAATCAGGTATTTCAAAATATTCAGGTCCTTTACTTACATGAATTTCTATTTCACTAAATTCACCAGGTATTAAGGTTTCTCCTTCCCCTCTATCCTGATAAAAAATCTCCCCTTCTGGAACATTATCATTATACTTTTCTACAAGATTAACCCTGATATTATTATTTTCTAACATTCTAACCACATCTTTATAATTCATTCCTACATAATCGCCTACAATAAACTCCTTATTGTTTTGCTCCATTTGAGACATTATAACTTTCCCTACCATAAACAACACTAAAGCAACCACAAGTATGGACGTAGCAACTGCCACTATTGTAGTGGTTTTTTCTTTTTTCTTTTTCCTTTTCATATCATCACCTATTTTCTTAGATACACTCTTATCTGCAAATGAAGTATTCTCATCAAGTGCCGGCACTCTTACAGTAGGGGAATCTTCAATATTTGTCTCTTCAAAAAATTGTGTACTTGGTTTATCTAAAACTTTATACAAATCATCTAAAAGATCTGAGGCTTTTTGATACCTGCTATTTTGATCCTTTTGAATAGCTTTCTTTACAATATCATTTACTCCAATTGGAATTTGGGAGTTCATATTTATAGGTTCTTCCGGCTCTTCCTGTATATGCTTTATAGCAACTGAAACAGGAGTATCTCCATTAAAAGGAAGTGTTCCTGTCAAAAGTTCATAAAGCACTATTCCTAAAGAGTAAATATCTGATTTTTCATCTGTAAATCCTCCTCTTGCCTGTTCAGGAGAAAAATAGTGAACTGAACCAATTGTTCCTCCCACCATTGTTATAGTAGAGGAAGTTACAGCCCTTGCTATTCCAAAATCAGTTACCTTAATCATTCCTTCTTTGGTAAATAGAATATTATGTGGTTTTATATCCCTATGAACAATATTATTTTCATGAGCATGCTTAATAGCTAAACATATCTGTATTGATATATTAACTGCTTCCTTCCAGTCTAATGCACCTTTTTCTTCTATATACTCCTTTAATGTAGCACCATCTATATACTCCATTACTATATAATGGATATCTTCTTCATTACCTACATCATAAATTGACACTATATTTGGATGTGAGAGGCTGGCTGCTGCCTGAGCTTCAATTTTAAAACGCTTTATAAATTCTTCATCATTTGTGAAATCAGGCCTTAGAATCTTTACTGCAACAAATCTATTGAGTAGTTTACATCTTGCCTTGTAGACAAGAGCCATCCCACCTCCACCTACTTTTTCAATCAACTCATATCTATTTCCAAGGATTTGACCTATCATACCAGCACCTCTAATCTATATCTTTTACCTAAAAATTTATAATAATACCCCTAAATTCTTTTAAAAATTACTAACTCTTCTTTATAATAATAACAGTTATATTGTCATCTCCGCCATTTTCATTTGCCAACCTGACAAGCTCACTGCAAGAATAATTTAAATCATCGTTTTCTAATATTATCTCCATTATTTTATATTCTGATAGCATATTTGTCAAACCATCAGTACATAAAACAAATATGTCATTTTTATCTATAGGACTACTTAAGGTGTCTGCTAAGATGCTTTCATTACAACCTAAAGCTCTGGTAATTATGTTTTTCTTTGGATGATTTTTTGCTTCTTCTCTGGTAATTGAACCATTCATTATCAATTCTTCTATGTAAGAGTGGTCAACAGTCAGCTTTTTTATCTCATTGTCTCTTATAAGGTATACTCTGCTATCACCCACATGACCTATGTACAGCTTGTCGTTTAAGACAATAGTTAAGATAAAGGTTGTGCCCATTCCTAAGGTCTCTTTAGACTGGACTGCCTTTTGATAAATTGCCCTGTTTGCTTCTTCTATCAAAACTTTTATTCCATCTAATATCCTTTCCTCACTAGAAAAAGCCTCAGGATTGTTTAATATGTAGTCTTTAGCAAACTCAACAGCCATATTACTTGCTACATCTCCAGAACTATGCCCCCCCATGCCATCTGCTATAATAAATGTGTCTGGAACTCCGTCTTGACCAGTTATTATCCTATAGCTGTCTTCGTTTACATCTCTTACTATACCCTTATCACTTATCGCTGCAAATCTCACTATACCACTCCCTAGATTAACTTTATATATACTCTATGGAAAATGTTATTTTTATCCTGTTATACTTTATTTCTTTTACTTTTTATAGTGCACAATATCATCTAACTAATAATATTTCTTCTTAATTGACCGCAAGCAGCATTAATTTCACTTCCTAACTCCCGTCTGACAGTCACTTTAATTCCATGTCTTTCTAAAAGGTCTTTAAACATTTGAATTGTTTCTTTGCTACTTTTTTCATATCCAGTATTTGATACAGTGTTTACAGGTATCAAATTCACATGGCACAACATCCCCTTTATAAGTATTGCAAGTTTTTTTGCATGTTCTAAAGAGTCATTAACACCATCAATTAAAGAATACTCAAATGTAATTCGCCTATTAGTAATTATAGTATATATCTTACATGCTTCAATCAATTTGTCAAGTGGATATTTGTTATTAATAGGCATGATTTTCCTTCTCGTTTCATCATCAGGAGCATGTAATGATACTGACAAAGTAATAGGCATATTCTCCTTTGAAAGCTCTAATATTTGTGGAACAAGCCCGCATGTGGATACAGTAATATGCCTAAGTCCTATATTTAATCCATCTTTATTATTAATCAGTCTTAAAAACTTAATTAAATTATCATAATTATCTAAGGGCTCTCCAATTCCCATAATAACAACATTGCCAATTCTCTCTTTTATATCATTTTTTATCGTCAAAACCTGATCTAGCATTTCACCAGCACTTAAATTTCTGTTAAAACCTGCCCCTGTAGAAGCACAAAAGCTACACCCCATTTTGCAGCCTGCCTGTGATGATATACATACACTAAATCCATATGAATACTTCATTAAAACACTTTCTATAACATCATTATCATAAAGTTTAAAAATGTACTTTCTGGTTCCATCAACTTTTGATATAAGCTTTTTTACTATTTCAAAATTATTTATATATGCCTTAAGCTTAAGTTTTTCCCGCAAGGCTTTGGATAAATTGGTCATACTATCAATGTCTTTAATGCCTTTGTTTACCCATTCAAATATCTGACGGGCTCTAAACTTTTGTTCTCCTAAACTTTTTAGAAAATTTCCCAATTCATCTATTTCCATGTTTAGAAGGTCAACTTTCCCTTCCATATTAAATTAACTCCTTTTTTTCAGCTTTGCAATAAAAAAACCATCAACCCCATGCTTATTTGGATAAAGCTGTATATATTCTTTTTTTTCATTAAAAACTTTGGGTAAATCCTTAATTGTTTCAGGTAAATTTCCCCAAGCATCTTCCAAATAAAAATCTTTATTATTATCTAAAAATTCCTCAATTACATATTGGTTTTCTTCGGGCTCTATTGTACATGTGCTATATACTATTATACCACCTTTTCTTACATATTTTGAAGAAGTAGATAATATTTTTTTTTGAAGTTTTACAATTTCATTTTTATCCTCTTTTTTCCTTGTCCATTTTATATCAGGCTTTCTTCTGATAATACCAAGACCGGTACATGGTGCATCAACTAAAACCTTATCAGCCTTTTCTTCAAGTTTTTCATCAAATAAGGTGGCATCAAAAATTTCTGTTTTTATAATGTCAATCCCAAGCCTTTTTGCAGCTTGGCTTATAAGCTGTATTTTGTGCTCATGGATATCCCTTGCTACTATTGTTCCCTTGTTATCCATCAANTGTGCCAAATGTGTAGTTTTTCCACCTGGAGCACTGCACACATCCAAAACAAAATCATTCGGCTCTGGATTTAGTACACTTGCTACTAACATGGAACTTTCATCTTGAACCTGAAAATATCCCTTTTTAAAAGCATCCATTTCCTGTAAAGACTTTGGGTTTTTAATTATAAGTGCCTCTTCCATGTATTGACCATAATCAACTTCAAAGCCTTCTTCTTCTAGTATTTTCTTTAAATGGGTTTTGGAAGTTTTTAAAGTATTTGTTCTAATTGTGAAGTGTGGCGTTTGGTTGTTGTTTTTTAAAAGCTCTTCTGTAAATTCCTCTCCATATCTTTTTATCCATTCATCAATCATCCAAAGTGGATGGGAATAGCTAACAGACAAAAATTCGGATAAATTATCTTTTTTATCAGGATACTTTATCCTTTCTTTATCCCTTGATATATTTCTTAAAACACCATTTACATATTTGCTGCTTGCTGCATGCCCATACCTTTTTGCAAGTTTCACACTTTCATTGCAGGCAGCTGACACAGGTACCTTGTCTGTAAAAATAATCTGATAAACCCCAATACGCAAAATGTTTAATATCCATGGGGATATTTTTTTAAGTTTTACTCTTGAAAATCTTGAAATTATATAATCAATGGTTAGTTTCCATTTTAAAATACCATAAACCAGTTCAGTGATAAAAGCTCTGTCTATATCCTTAAAGTTTCTACTATCTAAGTGCTTACCCAAAGATATATTTGAGTAAGCACCATTTTTATCTATATCATATAATATCTTAACCGCCATCTCTCTTGGTGCATCAATACTCACTTTATTCACCTTCTTCTTCTGCTGGCTATAAAAAGTAAACGCAAAAGCTGTCCTATTGCAACAGCGGCAGAAGCTACATATGTCATTGCAGCTGCAGATAAAACTTTTTTAGCAGGATCAACTTCATCATAGTCTAAAATAGCTGTATCCTCTAAGGACCTAATAGCCCTGCTACTAGCATTAAACTCCACTGGAAGGGTAATTAAGTAAAATATCACTGCCAGAGAAAATGCAATTATACCTGCATAAACTAATGGTTCAAAACTAAAAATAAGACCTATTACAAATAAAGGAAACCCCATATTAGACCCAATTCCCGCTAAAGGTACCAAACTGCTTCTTAAAGCTAACGGGCTATAGCTAACACTGTGTTGTATAGCATGACCTGCTTCATGAGCTGCAACACCTATAGCTGCAACTGAATTACTACCATATACAACCTGTGAAAGCCTTAATACCTTATTTCTAGGGTCATAATGGTCTGTAAGTTCTCCAGCAACTTTTTCAACCCTCACATCATAAAGTCCATTTCTTTCTAATATGATTCTTGCTACATCAGCACCTGTAAGACCCTTCTTATTTGACACCCTGCTATACTTATTAAAAGTATTTTTTACTTTAAACTGAGCATAAAATGCAAATAATAAAGCAGGAAGCACAAAAATTATATAAGAAGAATCAATATATATAAATCCTAGCATAAAACCTACCTCCTTTGTTAATATTTTATTGTTACTTTATAATACTGTCAAGTTTCTCTTTTAACATATTTACGTTAACACAAGTGTTATAGCAAGGTCCATTAGGTCTTTCATTAACAATACCTATAACTGGTATATTTCCCACATCTATTATACCACTTGTTAAATCCCTTTCACATGCCACAGATACAATCATTTTAGGTTTTAGTTTTTTAACAATATTTCTAGCCGCCGTTCCACCTGTCACTACAAAGCATTTTACTTTTCTTTCCCTTGTTATTCTTGAAATATCAGCAATTGTACATTTACCGCATTCTTTGCAGTTTGAAATATCATTTGTTATTTTAAAATTACAATCTGCATTCTGTAAACAGTGAGGTAAAAGCACAATTACATCTTCTTTTTTATATTTTTTCCCCACAGTGCTTACCGTTATGTTATTAAAATCTACATAAAACCTTCTTACAAAACTTTTTTTAATGTTAAACAAATTAGCCAGTGCCATAATTACAGGCAATAATATCTTTATCCCAATTTTTGACATGTTTAGCGCGAACTTACTTTTTACTTCTTTATTTTTGTATACATAAAAAATCGTCAAAAACGAAAGGCTAAAAAATATTATTAGTAGTATTAACACTATCATTAATAATAATGTCATAATATTATATGTAAATATTGAAGAAGAATAATAAATAAATATTAGCCCTGCAAGCAACAAAAAAGATAAAAAAATAACAATACCAGATAACATGAGAAATTTTTTGAAGTTTTTATCCAAGTATTTCACCTTCATCTATTTTATTTCCACAAATATAGTCTCCCACACACATCCTTCTACATGAAGCAAATTGAACTTCTTTTATATTTATTTTCCCTTTGCCGCAGCAAACTAAAATTCCCTCTCTATTGACTTTGCATATTGTGCCTGGCTTTAAATCATGGGGTTCTTCACTTACAATCTCAGATTCCCAAACCTTCATTGTACAACCTTTGTAATAAGTAAAAGCTCCTGGCCATGGATTTGTTCCTCTAATCAAATTATAAATTTCACAAGATGATTTTGACCAGTCTATTTCTCCAATATTTTTAGTAATAATAGGAGCATATGTAGCTATACTATCATCCTGCGGAATTCTTTCAAGTTCATTTGCTTCTAGTTTTTTAAGGGTTTGTTTCAAAACCTCTGCCCCTAAGGCTGACAGTTTGTCATGGAGTTCTCCCACAGTCATATCATCTGCAATAGGCACCTCAGCTTTTAAAAGTATATCTCCCGTATCTAGTCCTTCATTGGTATACATAGTAGTAATTCCAGTAGTCTTTTCACCATTTATTATACACCAGTGTATAGGTGCTGCCCCTCTGTATTTAGGCAAAAGAGAAGCATGAACATTTATACAACCTAAAGGTGGAAGCTCTAATATTTCCTTTGACAATATTTTCCCATAAGCTACTGTTATAAGAAGATCAGGCTTTATTTCTTCTAGGGTTTTTAAAAACTCTGCTGTTTTTATTTTTTGTGGCTGCAAAACCTTTAAGCCTTTACTTATGGCATACTCCTTTACAGGCGGCATAGTTATTTTTTTACCTCTTTTTGCCGGTTTATCAGGCTGGGTGACAACTGCAGCTACTTCATAACCTTCTTTAACAAGCATCTCAAGACTTGGAAGAGCAAACTCAGGAGTCCCCATAAAAACTATTTTCAACTTCCATCACCTCGTTATTTATCACTGTTGTCCCTTTTTAGTTTCACTACTCATCTTTCTCATATGATTCTTCTAATTCTTCTAGTTCTTCTACTTCTTCTGGCTCTTTTTCCCCTCCTTTTGCATTTTTTCTAATTTCTTCCACATCAATAAATCTTATAGCTTTGTCTGAAAACAACACTCCATCAAGATGGTCAATCTCATGACAAAATGCTCTTGCCAAAAGTCCTTCCCCCTCAAGGGTTATTTCTTCTCCATTTCTATTTAGTGCAGATACCACCACATGTTCAGGTCTTATTACTTCTCCTATAACCCCCGGCAGGCTAAGGCAACCTTCAATGTCCTTTTGTTCACCCTCTTTTTTTACTATTTCAGGATTAATAAGCTCTATCAATCCTTCCCCCACATCAATTACCACCACTCTTCTTAACACTCCCACCTGTGGTGC
>JGI24712J26585_10001268_pt1 | contig 21672 bp, 16 predicted proteins | sample BioPla3DNA2_FD_26585 | JGI IMG/M metagenome (IMG submission 26585)
ATTTTGACGAATTATTTATCGGATTGGGGTAAACTATTTTTTATACCCTTTTCTAATCCTTTGATTTCAAGGGTTAGAAATTATGAAATTAACTCAATTAGAATGTGTTTATGTGCAAATCATACAATAAATCAAGTACTCTATCATGTGTATTATGTCATTTAATTATAATTACAAATGTCATGTTTAGAATGACATTTGTGTGCTTGATGCAATATAAAACCCCTAAATATATAAAAAGCATATATTTAAGGGCATTACTTTTTATTGATGATCAATATTATTCTCTCTGGTGATTCCAGTTTGCACCGCCAAAATAGCGATTTGGGTCCTATCTCTTAAATCCAGTTTACTTAAAATATTGCTGATATAATTTCTTACAGTTCCCTCGCTGAAATTGAGTTCTTTTGTAATCTCCTTATTGGAATAGCCCATCCCAATAAGCTTCATAATTTTAAGTTCGTTTTTGTTTAAAGACGAAAGCGCATCGGATTGAATTTTATTGGTATAATCTGCTTCAGCCATTTGAGAAAAGAACTTGCATACCTTAGTGGCTATTGTAGGATTGATTAAAGAACCTCCGTTCATTACAATCCGAATGGATTCTACCAATTCATTTAAGGAAATTCCTTTAAGCAAGTATCCGCTGGCTCCATTTTTCAAGGCATCAAAAACATATTCATCATCATCAAAAGTGGTCAGTACAATGATTTTTATTTCAGGATACATTTTTTTAATGATCTTTGTTGCCTCTACGCCATCCATTTCTGGCATTCGTATATCCATCAGGATAACATCTGGTTTTTTCTCCTTTGCCAATTCTACTGCTTGTTTTCCGGTTGCAGCCAGAGCTACGATTTTCATGTCTTCTTTATTTGAAATAACAAACTCCAGACTTTGGCGAATCAATTCCTGGTCTTCTGCGATCATCACTTTTATCATATGCTTTCCCCCATCCGCCTAGTTCATCTTCTTTAAATAGTCTTGTTCCTAATAGGAATATCCACTATGACTTGAAAACCCTTGCCTTCTTCGCTTCTAAACCTTGCATTGCCTTGAAGCATAAGAACTCTTTCCGTAATGTGTTTTAATCCAAAGCCCTGATGGATATTGCCGCAGCCGACTCCATCATCTATAATATCAATTTCAACCTTATCCTCATTAAATCTAAGAGATACATTGATATTTTTTGCTTGTCCATGTCGCACCGCATTGGTAATGCTTTCTTGAACCACCCTATATACAGCTTCTTCCTCATCACCACTAAGACGGGATTCTTCTCCTTTAATCTGAACTTCTACTCGGGTACTGGTACAGTCATTAATATTATCCGCAAGCTTTTGTATGGCTGAAACTAAGGAATTTCTCTCAAGAGCATCCGGTCTAAGCTGCTTTACAGATTTTCGTACATCTAACAGCCCCTGCCTTGCAAGGTCTGCGATTTTAGTCAATTGATATTTGGTTTTTGCATGATCCAGATCAATCAATTCTAAACAGGCATCCAGCCCGGTAGAAATACCCGTCAAGGTATGACCGATGATATCATGAATTTCTCTGGCAAGCCTATTTCTTTCTTTGATTTTCGCCATTTCTTCAGATTTCTTGGCGTAATCCTCCAATTGTATGTTAACAACCCGAAGTTCTTCAGTTGTTCTCACTAATTTGTCATAGATCTCTCTAATTTTTACATTCTCATCAATTTCTTTTTGTACAACAAAAATCATAAATATAATAAAAAGCATTTGATTGGCAGAAAACAGAATGCTTTTTATTCCCTGCAAATACAATCTTTGAGCAGGATTGAAATATTGAATGTATTCATTAATAGAAAACATATTAAACTTGACCGATAAAATATCATAATCAAAAATACTATATAAAGCCAAAGTAAAGGCAATGAACAGAAATCTGCGTTTCTTACCGTCGATGTATATTATGATATTTGTAAGGGGTAAGAGCAAAAGACTTTTATGCCCCATATTTAGTAAGTAAATAATGATAACACATATGGAAATATCAAAAAAACACCATAGGATTTGCATGGTACTGCTTTCTTTAAAAAACTTTTCCCTTAATTCAATACTAAGGGGAAAAAGCAATAACAATAAAATACAATAGGTAGGAACCTTCCAAGGAATAACAGGTATATACTGTATGCTTTCTAAAAAGTCTCTGGCATGGAAATCCCATATTATGAGCTTAGTACTTCGATAAATGATACCTGCCAAAAAAATTATGGTTATAAAATTCACTAAAAATAAAATAATCCTTATGATCCCTATATTCCTTTGAGCAGTCATACTTTTCTCCTGTTATCATATGTTTTTATTGAATATTACTAATTATATAATAGTATTGCCCGAAATACTTGTCAATGAATTAGAACTTTACGCACTCTTACCAGGTTATATTGACATCTATTATCATTTGTAATATACTATCGACAGATATTTTGTTAATAATTACTGATAATAATTATCATTTTAAACAAGGAGGATTGCCATGCTTCTATCGAATGCAACCCCTGGTCAGATCATAGAAATTGTATCTATTCCTGACCCGTCTATTAGAGCACAAGCTATTCGTTTTGGACTCTATGAAGGGGCTCAGGTTAAATGTTCTCAAGTGATTCATTTAGGTCCAGTAATTCTTCAAAACCGCATGCAGGAAATTGCTATCGGACATAGATTAGCAGAAAAAATTCAAATTAAATCTGTTTCATAACTTATGGGAGGTACCATAATGAGTTCGTGTCATACAAGCACCCAGGTTGATCTTAAAAATCATAGCGATAAAATTAAACTTGTTTTAGTCGGAAATCCCAATGTCGGCAAATCGGTGTTCTTTAACGCTTTAACAGGGATATATGTGGATGTATCCAATTTCCCCGGCACAACTGTAGATATCAGTCATGGGGTATATAAAAATTATGTTGTCCTGGATACTCCAGGGGTATATGGGGTTTCGTCTTTTAATGACGAGGAAAGAGTTGCAAGAGACGTGATTCTTGATGGAGATATCATCTTAAACGTTGTCGATGCCGTACATATGGACAGGGATTTATTTCTTACTCAACAGCTTATAGATATGGGCAAAAGAGTGATTGTAGCCCTGAATATGATGGATGATGTAAAGCGAAACGGACTGCAAATAGATGTTAAAAAATTGTCAGAACTCCTGGGAGTTCCGGTTATTCCAACAGTCGCAGTCAATAAACAGGGAATAAAAGAGTTAAAAAATACTCTCGAAACAGCTTCTACAGGAAACTCCATAAGTGGTATTAAAGAGCTCATGAAATCCATAATGCCTAAGGTATCGAATCCTGCTGAAGCTCTCCTTGTATTAGAAGAAGATGAAAATATAATAGAAAGAAATCATATCAAAGAAAAATATCCTTATAGAGAAAAAATCTATCTTCAAAGACGCAAAAGAGTAAATGAAATTGTTAATTCTGTAGTGACTGAAACAACTAACGGTGCTTCTTTTAAGACGCGTTTAAGCCAACTGATGTTAAAACCCCTTACAGGAATTCCTATATTGCTTCTGACCCTTTTTATTATGTATCAATTTCTAGGGGTATTTATCGCCCAAACAGTTGTAGGTATAACAGAAGAAATCATTATGGGAACTTACTATAATGACTTTATTATGAATATATTTGGTCCTCTGGTAGAAGGATATGATTTTTTAGAGAAGTTTTTAGTTGGCGAATTCGGTATCTTAACCATGGTTCCGATTTATATACTGGGACTTTTGCTTCCTCTTGTTATAGGTTTTTATTTTCTTTTATCCATATTAGAAGACTCTGGATATCTTCCACGTATTGCAACATTGGTGGATAGGATGCTGACAAAATTAGGATTAAACGGCAGAGCCATTATTCCGATTATCTTAGGTTTCGGATGTGTGACCATGGCTACGATTACCACAAGAATTTTAGGTTCAAAACGGGAACGCTTTATTGCTACCATGCTCCTTGGTCTGGCTATACCCTGCTCCGCTCAGTTAGGCGTTATTGCAGGAATGATCAGTGCCATAGGACCAGTTTATTTCACAGTTTATATAGCAACCATTATTCTTGTTTTCGTACTTGCCGGTACCCTGCTTAATCAAGTAATGCCCGGAGAATCTACAGACCTTTTAATTGATATTCCCCCTCTTAGAATGCCAAGGTTCAAAAATGTTTTATCTAAAACCTATACGAAATCCGTGGCATTTTTAAAAGAAGCTTCTCCCTTATTTGTTATTGGAGCGGTACTAATTACCTTTATGGACCATTTTGGGATTCTACTTACTATTCAAAATGCAATTGCTCCTTTGACAGAAGGATTCTTAAAACTTCCAAAAGAAGTGGCAACGGCTTTTATTATGGGAATTGTAAGGCGGGATTTTGGTGCCGCAGGGCTCTTTAAATTGGCTGAAGAAGGCATGTTAAATGCTGCACAGACTTTAATTTCTCTCGTTGTTATTACTTTGTTTGTACCATGTATTGCCGCTATCTTGGTTATTTTTAAAGAAAGAAGCTGGAAAGAATCTCTCCTCATCTGGTTTGGAAGTATGTTTATTGCATTTTTGGTGGGAGGAATGCTGGCATTTGTATTAGTATAATAAGCCGCTCTCTCCTGATCTAAGATATAGAAGGTGATATAATGAAATGCCCCACTTGTGGCAATGAAGTAGATGTAAAATTAGCCCCTCGCTGTCCCAGATGCAATACCATTGTTGAATATCCATATAAAAAATGTGAAGACTGTAAGGGCTGTTCTTTTTTCGGCAAATGCCCCTCAGACACAAAGAAAAAGTAGGGAAAAATTCCCTACTTTTTTAAATTGGATTTATATGATTTTAATTTAATATAATGTCCTTCTTCTTCAGCGATTAATTTTTTTAATATCTCAGCAACCGGAGACTTCGCATGCTCCAATAAACTTTTATAGTATTCAATCGTAATTTTTTCTGTTTCGATGCCTAAATCAATTGCTTCCTCTAAAGAATCAGGAACGGCTTCTCTTCGCTCAAACCCTTTGTTTTTTGCGTAATTGTGGAAAAATAAATCCACACTTTCTTCAAAAAGATAATCGTCCCCTTGCTCTTCATTCGAATTTTTATACCATTTTACGAAAATTTTTTTGTGTCTTTTCTCATCATCAGCTAAGGAAAGCAATCCTTCTTTGATTTCTCCCGTGGTTTTTTGGGCTAATCCTTCATAAAACTTAATACCCTCTTCTTCCATGCTGATCGCAAGCTTTAAAATTTCTCTATAACTGTATGAATGTTCCCCCATTAATATCACTCCATTTTTTAATTAGTAAATGAAAAAATAAGTAGGGTATCCCCCTACTCATTTTTATTGTTCTTCAAATTCATCCTTGCCTACTCCGCAAACAGGGCAAACCCAATCTTCAGGAACGTCTTCAAAAGCTGTTCCTGGTTGAACTCCGTTATCTGGGTCTCCTTCTTCTGGATCATAAACGTATCCACATACTAAACAAACCCATTTACTCATATGCATACCCCTTTTCTTGATAGTATTTTATGTATATACTATAGATTTTAATATAAAAATCTATACTATATTAAATATGTCTTGCTCTTATGCATAATATACCACCAAATTATTCCTCTTGTCAAATGCTATTATTAAATAATTATTATTATTTATGATTCCTTGTTTTTTCGGGCATACCATTATAAACGAATCCATTTTTGCTGTCCACTGTGATTAAAGTACCGCTTCTAATTAAGGTTACGGCATTTTTCGCACCTATTATAACAGGAATATCCAAGGCTCTTGCCACTATGGCTGCGTGACTGTTTTCTCCTTCTTCTCCCTCTTCTACAACAATAGCAGAGGCTTTTTTAATGTATGGAAGGAAATCATTGTTCGTTCTATAAGTAACTAAAATATCTCCTTTTTTGAAATACTTCTCAGCTTCTTCAACGACTTTAATGACGCTGGCTGTTCCTGCAATCACCTTATTGCCTATGCCTTCTCCTTTTGCTAATACATTTCCTACAATGTGAACCTTCAGAATATTTGTTGTACCTGATACGCCAACAGGTACTCCTGCTGTAATGACGATAATGTCTCCAGTCTTCGCAACGCCTGTTTCTACAGACTTGTCTACTGCTAAATTAAAAAGTTCATCCGTTGTAGACTTTACTTCTGTTTTAACGGGTATGCAGCCCCAAACCAAATTGAGCTGTCTCCACGCCTGCTCATCAATGGTGCAGCCTAAAACCGGAGAAGAAGGTCTAAATTTAGAAACCATTCTTGCTGTGCCGCCGGATTTTGTAACCGTTACGATACAAGCAGCATTCAAATCCGCTGCAGTAGTACAGGTTGCATGGCTTATGGCATTCGTAATATCGGTCTGAATCGTTCTATGGAATGTACTCATATTCTTAATATAATCAATAGAACTTTCAGTTCTTTTTGCAATGGTTGACATCATAATCACACTTTCCACAGGATAGGAACCTTTTGCAGTTTCTCCCGAAAGCATGATCGCATCTGTTCCATCAAAAATAGCGTTGGCAACATCATTGGCTTCCGCCCTTGTAGGTCTTGGATTTCTAACCATGGAATCCAACATTTGAGTCGCCGTAATAACAGGCTTTCCTGCCTGGTTTGCTTTTTGTATAAGCATTTTTTGTACAAGAGGGACTTCTTCTGTTGCAATTTCAACCCCTAAATCTCCTCTTGCTACCATAATGCCGTCAGCCACTTCCAAGATTTCATCAATATTATTTACGCCATCTCTATTTTCTATTTTTGCAATGATGGAAATATTGTTTCCACCATTTTCTTCTAATATTTTTCTGATTTTAATAACGTCATTGGCGGAACGGACAAAAGATGCGGCAATATAGTCAAATCCCATCTTAATACCAAATTTAATATCTTCAATATCTTTTTCTGTCAATGAGGGCAGGTTTACATACACATCCGGAATGTTCACGCCTTTTTTAGAGCTTATAGGTCCTCCATTAATAACTTCGCATTCAACTTCAGTATCGGTTATATTTTTAACCCTGAGCTCAATCAACCCGTCATCTAAAAGCACTCTGCTTCCACGTCTTAAATCGTAAGGAAGATTTTTATAAGTAACGCTGACTCTGTTTTCGTCCCCTTCTATATCTTCTGTTGTCAGAGTAAAGGTTTGTCCTTGTCTTAAGAAAACCACTTCTTTTGAAAAGTTTTGAATGCGTATTTCAGGTCCTTTTGTATCTAAAACCAATGGTATAGGAGCATTAAGCTCTTCCCTTGCAGCAATGAGATTTTTAATAATCTCCCCATGGGATTCATAGGTTCCATGGGAAAAATTAATTCTTGCAGCATTCATCCCATTTTTTATAAGCTTTTTAATCGTTTCAATATCACCGGATGCAGGACCTAAAGTACATACAATTTTCGTTTTCCTCATATTGATCTCCCCTAAATAGAAAGGATTTTCGCTACTTCATACATTCTTTCATCAATTGATTTTTGCATCTTTAATGCTTCGTTAATATCATAATCTACATATTGTCCGCCTCTATACGCAATAACACGGTTGCTCTTTCCTTCACAAAGAAGGTCAACTGCCATTGCTCCCATCATTGACGCATGCATACGGTCAACTGCCGATGGACTTCCTCCTCTTTGAAGGTATCCTAAAATAGTTGCTCTGGTTTCAATTCCTGTTAATTTTTCGATTTTAACCGCTAAATCTTGAGATCCACCTACACCTTCTGCCGTAATAATGAGGAAATGCTTTTTACCTCTTTGCTTGTTTTGAAGGATTTCTCTTATAATTTCTTCATCGGTAGGTCTCTCTTTTTCAGGAATAAGTACCATTTCGGCTCCATTGGTAATTCCGCACCAAAGAGCAATAAATCCAGCGTTTCTTCCCATTACTTCTACGATACTACATCTTTCATGGGAGGTGGATGTATCCCTGATTTTATTAATAGCTTCCATGGCTGTATTTACTGCCGTGTCAAAACCAATAGTATAATCTGTACATGCAATATCTAAGTCAATAGTTCCCGGAATTCCTATTGTGTTGATTCCTAAGTTCGCTAATTTTTCTGCTCCTTGGAAGGATCCGTCCCCACCAATAACAACAAGACCGTCTATGCCAAACACTTTGCAAATCTGAGCGCCTTTCTTTTGCCCTTCTTCTGTTATAAATTCGGGGCATCTTGCTGTTTGTAGGATAGTACCTCCTCTTTGAATGGTATCCGAAACACTTCTTGGACTCATTTCGAAAATATCCCCATGGATAAGTCCGTTATAACCCTTTCTTACGCCCATTACCCTAAGACCTCTTGCAATAGCCGTACGTACAACGGCACGGATCGTTGCATTCATGCCTGGAGCATCGCCTCCGCTTGTTAATACGCCAATGGTTTTTATCTCTTTGCTCATGATATTCCCTCCATTATTATATGTTAGCTTTTTTATGCGTAAACTGCATGAAATACTACTATGCCCATATTATCACATACATTGTAATCAATTTATATTTTCATTGCAATAAAAATCTCTATTACTTTCTTATTTTATTTAATTACGACATTTTTATCTCCTAAAATACGCTTTAATTTAGACATTAATTCCTCACTTGGGTCTATCCATAAGCCCTTAGAGGCTTTCATGGTTTTATTAATTCCTTCAATGTGTATAATAACCGGCACATTGCCTCTGTTCATCTGCAAAAGAGGTTTTATATCTTCTACAACGTCCAAATTGCCTTTTTCTCTTGGTATTTTTAAATAGAGCTTTGCAGTATTCTCTTCTTTTGAAACACGCATTTTTTCAAATGGTGTGATGGCCTCACATATTAATTTTGCGTCTTCATCTTCTCGAATAGCTGCTCTGCCCTTTACATAAATAATTTCATCTTCTCTTAAATAGTCTGCAGCACTTTCGTATATATTGGGAAATACAATGACTTCCACGCTTCCGTACAGATCTTCTAATGTAATAAAAGCCATCATTTGATTGTTTCTAGTCGTTTTAACACTTTTGGCAGTAATCATTCCCCCTATGGTCACGATCTGCCCATCAAATATGGAAGCTGGACCTTGTTCCTCTTCTCTTTTTATAAAATCTAAACTAGTAGCGTCCGTATGCTTTTTCAATTCTTCTTCATATTCGTCCAGGGGATGTCCGCTTAAATACATGCCCAGAACTTCTTTTTCCATGGACAGAAGTATTTTTGGCGGATACTCTTCTATATTGGGCAGAATGTCTTTTTTAACCTTTTCAGTTTGACCAAAATCAAACAGATTGATTTGTCCCTCTATATTCTTCTTTCTCTGTTGCGCAATTTGATCAAGAATTTGTTTATAAACCGCTAAATACTGACTTCTTTTGCCTCCCAAGGAATCAAATACTCCGGCTTTTATTAAGCTTTCAACACTTCTTTTATTTAAGTCCCCACTGTCCATTCGCTCAAAAAAGTCCGTTAAGCTGGTGAACTTTCCATTCTCAGTTCGCTCTTTTACAATAGCATGAATCATATTTTTTCCCACATTTTTAATGGCAGCCAATCCATATCTGATTTTTCCCTTGGATACAGAAAAATCACAATAACCTTCATTAATATCCGGCGGCATTAACTCTATGCCCATTTTTTTGCAGGCATAAATATATTCTTTAATCTTATCGGTATTGTCCATAACCGAAGTCATAAGGGCTGCCATAAACTCTACAGGATAATGGGTTTTTAACCATGCCGTTTGATAAGCTACCACAGCGTATGCCGCAGCATGGGATTTGTTGAAGGCATACTTTGCAAAGTCCGTCATTTCATCAAAGATTTTTTCAGCAGTCTGTACCGGAATCCCTCTATTGACGCACCCTGGCACTTCTTTTCCATTGCCGTATACAAAGTTTTTTCTTTCTTCTGCCATCACATCTGCTTTTTTCTTGGACATGGCTCTTCTCACCAAATCGCTTCGTCCAAGGCTATACCCTGCCAAATCCCTTACAATCTGCATAACCTGCTCTTGATACACAATACAGCCATAAGTCGTTTTTAAGATAGGTTCTAAGGCCTCACAGGTATATTCAATCGCCTCTGGGTTCTTTTTCCCTTTAATGTATTTTGGTATAAAATCCATAGGTCCCGGGCGGTAAAGGGCATTGCCCGCAATAATATCTTCTAAGTTTCTTGGCTGAAGTTCCTTCAAAAAGTTTCTCATTCCGGTACTTTCCAGCTGGAAGACCCCTTCCGTCTGAGCTGCGGAAATCAAGTCATATACCTTCTCATCATTAAAGTCGATTTTATCTATGTCTATTTTAATGTTATGATTAGCTTCGATCTGTTCTAAGGCACTGCGAATAACTGTCAAGGTTCTAAGTCCTAAAAAGTCCATTTTAAGAAGGCCTAATTCTTCCAGGGTAGTCATCGTAAACTGAGTTGTGATTACTCCGTCATTGGCATGTAGGGGGACGTATTCCACGACAGGGTCCTTTGATATTACAACCCCTGCTGCATGGGTCGAGGAGTGCCTTGGAAGTCCTTCCAATCTTTTTGACATATCAATGAGATAATGAATTCTTTCATCGTTTTCATATAAATTTCTTAGTTCGCCGTTAACTTCCAATGCCCTGTCAATCGTAATGCCCAGTTCTGCAGGAATCATCTTTGCCACTTTGTCCACTTCTGCATAAGGCATATTAATAGCCCGTCCTACATCACGAATCACAGCTCTTGCAGACATGGTTCCAAAGGTAATAATCTGTGCCACTCTGTCTTCCCCATATTTTCTTATGACATAGTCTATGACTTCCTGCCTTCTTTCATAGCAAAAATCTATGTCTATATCGGGCATACTGATTCTCTCAGGATTTAAAAATCTCTCAAAAAGCAGCTGGTACTCTATCGGGTCAATATTCGTAATCTGTAAACAATAAGAAACCATGCTGCCTGCCGCTGAACCTCTTCCCGGACCAACCATAATGCCATGATCCTTAGCATATTTAATAAAATCCCATACAATTAAGAAATAGTCTACATACCCCATCTGTTCAATGGTAGACAACTCATATTCCAGTCTTTCTTTAAGTTCAGGATTAGGATTTGGATATCTTAGATTAAAACCTTCCAAACATAGTTTCCTGAGATATTCACTGGCTGTATACCCTTCAGGAACATCGTATTTTGGAAGTTTTAATTCATGGAAAGTAAATTCTACATTGCATCTTTTTGCAATCTCATAGGTGTTTTCCATGGCTTCTCTGGCGTAAGGAAATCTTTCCAGCATTTCTTCGGGAGATTTTAAATAAAATTCTCCTCCCGGATAGATCATTCTGTCCTCGTCATCCATGGTTTTTGCCGTTTGAATACATAGAAGAATCTCATGGGCCTTATTATCTTCTTTAAAAGTATAATGCACATCATTTGTGACCACCAACGGGATGCCTGTTTCTTTGCTCATGCGAATTAAGTTCTGATTCACTTCTCCTTGTTCTCTCATGCCGTGGTCCTGAAGTTCAAGGTAGAAATTTCCTTTGCCTAAGATGCTTTCATATCGAAGGGCTATTTCAACTGCTTTCTCATAGGAAACCTCTCTGATCGTCTTTGCCACCGGTCCTGCGAGACAAGCACTAAGACCAATGAGTCCTTTTGAGTGCTTTTCCAGAAGTTCCAAATCNATTCTGGGCTTATGATAGAACCCTTCTATAAATCCATANGAAACCAGCTTAATTAAGTTCTTATAGCCTTCCATACTTTCTGCTAACAGCACAAGGTGAAAATAGTTGGCATCCTGTTTTTCTTTATCAAAACGACTGCGTGGAGCAACATACACCTCGCAGCCGATAATTGGTTTTATCCCCTGTTTTTTAGCCTCTTTATAAAAATCAATGACTCCATACATAGAGCCATGATCCGTTATTGCAACACTATCCATACCCAACTCTTTTGTTCTCGCAATAAGTTCTTTAACCTTAGAAGAGCCGTCAAGGAGACTGTACTCTGTATGGACATGAAGATGGGTAAAGGGAATCGAATGAACTGCTCTCTCCATAATAAGCTCCCTTCCATAAACTACATAAATATAATCCCATTATATCATATTATTATAAGAATTACTTCCCAAGCTTTATATGAATATTTTGTATAATTCTTATATTTTTTTCAAATAATATATTTCAAATCCTTTCATGCATAAAAAAGGAGGTTTGCCTATGGATTCAAAATCTAAAATCGTAAAGGTAAAGAAAAACAGCGAGGGAGACATTACAGATGTAATGCTCGATAATGGAAGTGTTCATTCTATCGATGATGCCATCACGATGGCCAAAAATGATTTAATCGATGGAGTGAATGTAGGCAAAGCCAAAAATGGCCGAGAATTTTTAAGAAGCAATCCAAATGGTGAAGAAAGCGATAATCTGGACAATCTTCCTATGTTTTAAAAGAGTAGACCTATGTCTACTCTTTTAAAATATCACCATATCATGGAACTCAAATATTTTTCATCATTTAATCTATGATTTAAACTACAGTTGAAACTTCATAATCGTATTCGTTAAGACTTCAGCGATTTCTGCTTGTCCTTGGGTTGCTTTTGCAATTTCTTCAATGGAAAATGCAGTTATCCCAATATTCGTTGAAATATCCTTGGCATTGATATTGGATTTATTAATGATGCTTACTACATCTTCTATACGCCGGTTCATTTCACTTATAAGCTCTCCTATTGTATTAGAATCGCTTTCAAATTTTGTGAAGATATCACTAATCACTGTACTATCCTTTTCATACTGTATACTGGTGTCCACTAACTGATCATAATCTTTTGTAACATCTTCTTCAATAAAATGAATTAAATCATTGGCATTATGGGACAAATCGTAAAAGACCAATTTGACTTCCTGTATCGAAGTTTTTATTTTATCTACAAGCATTTTGGTCTCTTCCGCCAATGCTTTGACCTCATCCGCAACAACTGCAAAACCTTGTCCGGATTTTCCAGCTCTGGCAGCTTCTATTGCTGCATTGAGAGCCAATAAATTGGTTTGCTCAGAGATCTTAGATATTGTATTGGACATTTTAACGATTTCTTCTACAACATAACCTTTCTCAATAGCCTTGATAATGTTTTTTTGTTTTTCCTGATAGGTACCAATGGCTTGTTCTTTAGATTTATTTGCATTGTCTTTCATATTTAATGCACGGCATTTTACTTCTTTAATAATATCCACGCTATTTCTGGCTTTTTCTCTTAGTTGAGTTGAATAGGAAAGGATCTCATAGTTGGCTTTGCCGACCGCTTCTATGATTTCTGCAGTGCTTTCCACTCCTTCTGCAATTTCTTTTGCACTCATATTAATCGTTTTAGTTTTATCATTAATTCCATCTATCGTTGCAGCTAATTCTTCACTGGAAGCAGTAACTTCCATACTACTTAGTTGTATATCCTTTATCATGTTTTTTAATAAGTTTCTCATATCTTCAAAAGCACTTGCCAAAAGTCCAATTTCATCTCTGCGGGACCTATCTTTTCTTAATAGATCTGAATTTAGATCGTATTCTGATAGAAGCTTAGCTTGTTTAATGCATCTGGTTAAACCTTTATTGATTGATAAAGTAATCAAAAAGGTTATTAATAAAGATATTATTATAGTAGTGATTATAAAAGTTAAAACAATATTCTCTGATGTCTTTACGAATTCTTTGCCGCCTTCATTGAGAGAGTTGGCTACGATAAAATTTATTTGCTTTAACTCAGCAATATCCGAACCGATAACACTTCTTAAGTTCTCACTCTTATAATTAATCTCTAATGCGGTTTCCAGATCATCCTTTTCTAAAGCATCAATAACTTCCACTTGAACCGTATATAATTTCTCGTAAATCTTTGCGAAGCTATCAATTAATTTCTTTTCCAACGGGGTCAGTTCAATGCCGTTAATATCAGTTAACAACTCTTGAATTTGATTATAATACTGATCATTTTCTGCTTTTGTTTCCTTTACATAGTTACTATTGTGATCTTTACTATACTTAAGTAGCCCTCCTGAAACATTGTTAATAGACTTCTGCACTAAAGTTTCAATGGTAGATATTTTGTCATTGGGCGTCATTCTATTAACGAAAAGATTGTCCATATTATCAGAAATTTTATTCATATAGTTAATAGATATTAATGATAAAGCTGTCATAAAGGTAATGATAACCGTGATCAATAATATTATTCTTGTCCTTATTTTTAAGTCACTAAAAACACTAACCCTAGTTTTATTATTTGGCTTAGTTTTAACCCCCACAGCTGACCCCTCCTATTTGTACATAAAGAAAATAATTGAAAGCTTCAGTATTATTTTCTGATATTAATCCATGGTCTTTTAATAAAGTTTTATTTAAGTCAGCTACTGCCAGTTATATCATTTTCTGCATCTGCTCCTCTTATCAAAACATTAGATTTCAAAAATTCCATAGGGGAACAGTGCATATAAGACTTGAATACATAAGAAAAATACTTATAGTCGCTAAACCCTACCATCTCTGCAATCTCATATACCTTATAGTTTCCTTCAGTAAGTAAATTGATTGCTTTTTGGATCCTATAACTATTTAAAAAATCATTAAATGTATGACAAGTATCGTCCTTAAATTTTTTGCTCAGATAGCTGGAGCTAACCTCCAGCTTCTCGGCAATATCTTCTATACTGATTTTATTAGAATAATTTTGAGCGATATAATCAATCATGACAGGTGTATTCTTATACTTGTAAGAAGATTTTTGACAGTAAATTTCTGTATCTAAAACCTTAATATTTTCTATATTTTTAACCGTATTTTTGAGTTTGCGAAGAATCTCCTTTTCAGAGATTTTTTTAATCACTTCTCCAACAACCTCATAAAGTTTGTTTTCATCAATTGGCTTAAGAAGATAGTCGAATACATTTAACTCAATTGCTTTTTTGGCATATTCAAATTCTCCATATCCCGTTATGATAATGACTTCAAATTCTCTCTCTTTAAAGTTCTGAAGCATTTGAAGTCCATCCTTTATCGGCATTTTTATATCCGTTAACACCAAATCCGGATGAAGCTCCTCAATTTTTTTAATTCCTTCCTCACCATTGACAGCTTCCCCTATGACCATACACCCCATTTTTGCCCAGTCAATGGTATAGGCGAGTCCTTTCCTGATTAAATCCTCGTCCTCTACAATTAATACCTTAATCATTATCCTCACCTCTTATTATAGGTAGATAAATCGTTACATTTGTTCCTTCATTGTAAACACTATTAATATGTATCCCATAATCCGTACCATATAGTAATTGAATTCTTCTATGGACATTATAAAGTCCTATATGATTGGATTCTAAATTCTCCTGTTTTAAAGCAGTTAGTATTTCTTCTAACCTTTCTTTGGAAATCCCATCGCCATCATCTACAATTTCCAGAACTAACTTCCCTTTTTCAATAAATATCCTAAGGGATATTTTTAAATTTTCTTTCCTGGAGTATCCATGACTAATAGAATTTTCAATGATAGGCTGAATAATCAATTTAGGAACCGTGCAATCCATAGCTTCCTCTTGAATATCAATGGTATATTCCAGTCTTTTATTAAATCTATATTTTTGTATCATTAAATAATCTTCTATATACCGAATATCTCTTTGAATAGATACATTTCCATCTTCATAATTTATACTGTACCTTAATAGATTGGCTAGTCCTACTACGATTTGTACTGCTTTTTGTGTATCGATTTTAATCATATATTTTAGTGTTTCTAAAGTGTTAAATAAAAAATGAGGATTAAACTGAGCTTCTAACTGCATGATTTCTGCCATACGATTTCTATTAACTAATTCATTATTTTTGCTCATCAATTCTTTCAATCTTATAATCATATCATTAAAATAATCACCTATTAATTCAAATTCGTCATGGGAATTTATATGAACACAAAAATCTAAGTCTCCCTCTTGAACTTTCTTTATGGCATAAAGCAATTCATCAATGGATTTCGTTTTGTTGGCAGATATCCCTTTCGAAATATATATAATGACTATGGACAACATTAAAAAATGGACGAGCAGAAATATAAGTCCCACCAAATAAAACCGATCAATAAATCTCATAGAAGTAAGGGTAAAAATCAAAATATTTCCATTTGCCAATTTAGACTGATGGATATAGTATTTTTCCTCATCTCTTATATAAATGTATTTATTTTTATATAGTTTAAATCTAAATTTCCCCAGGCTGTCTAATATTAAATTATTAGTAGATATAATGGCATTCTTATGTCGATCAGTAATTACTACTATATCCAGATCATATTTGTATATGATATTATTCCAGTCGTTTTCTAATAAATCAAACACTATGTATCCAACGATCTTTCCTTCGTGAACGATAGCCTTACCTATGGAATAGATTGTTCTGATATTACTGTCTAATTGGACACGATTAATCATTGCTATGGTTTCGTCCGGTCTTTGTTTCATCTGCTTAAATATTCCAGATAAGAATATCTCATAAGTGTTATAGGGAGATTCACAAAAGCTATTATCAATAATTGTATTGCCATTATTATCCGTTATATAAAAAATACTCCTTATCTTTTGATTATTAATAAAACTATACAGCATTTCATAAATACTGGCTTGATTATTAATCTTATCTGCATTATTAATATAATTTACAATCAGTGGAGAAGAAGATAATTCTTCAACTTGAGCAATATAATGGGTAATTTCTTCTTCAATCATTGTAGAAATGACGGAATTAATTTCAATATTTTGATTTTTAATTACCCTTTCACCATAAAACATAATAAAGTTGTAAGAAAGAATGGAAAAAATTAAAATAGGAGTAACTGCATATAAAATAAAAGTTTTCCTAATCTCTTCTTTGAAGACTTTTCTTTTATTCTCTATCATATACAGCACTCCTTACATAAGGATTTTAAATTATAAAGGCACTAATCTAAATATATAATATTCGACGTTGCTTTACAAACTAATTTCTTTGTTGCCAGTAAATTTATAAAAGATGATTAAGGATATGATTGTAGTTAAGGTTAAAAGGGATGATAATGCTGCTGCCGTTCCATAACTGGCTCTAATAACTTCTGTATAAATGGCAACAGACATTGTCTTGGTTGAGCCTGTATAAAGTATAACAGAAGCACTCAATTCATTTATAACCGTAATCCAGCTAAGAATGGCTCCTGCAAGTACACCTGGCATCATCATAACAGCGGTTACTTTAAAAAAGGTTTTAACCGGAGATGAGCCTAAACTGATCGAAGCCTCCTCCATACTAGGACTAATCTGATAAAGTATGGCTGCACTTGAACGAAGTGTATAAGGTAATCTTCTAATAACAAAGGCAACAATAATAATAGCTGCTGTTCCGCTTAATAATATTGGCTTCTTATTAAAAGCAAGAAGAAGCGTAATCCCTAATACAGATCCTGGGATAATATAGGGGAACATCGTAATTGTATCGATGATACTGGTTAAATAGTTCTTTCTTCTCGTGGAAAGATAAGCGATAAACATTCCTAATAAAATAATCACTATAATGGCCGCAAGCCCAAATAAATAGGTATTGGCAATGGCTTTTCCTGCGGTTTTAAAGATTTTTTGATAACTTTCTAATGAAAATCCGGATGCAAACATAGAACCTTTGGTCTTTAAAAATGAAGTATATATAACTGTAATTTGAGGTATTATGGATAAAAATACTAAGATATAGATAAATCCATGAACAAATACACTTTTAATACCCTTTATTTCTTTAGGTTTTATAGGTCTTAGGGAACTCATTGTGAAAGACTTTTTATTCACTACATATTTTTGAGCCATGAATAAAATCGCAGTAATGAAAACCATAATAGCTGCCATAGCTGCTGCGAAATTTGCCTGCCCACCTACTTCACTGATAAATTCTGAGTAGATAATAACCGGCATAACATTAAATCCTTCTCCAATTAACATCGGTGTACCAAAATCTGCAAGAGCATTCATAAATACCAGTAGAGAGCCTGCTAAAACAGTGGGAAGTATTAAGGGCAATATAACGGTTACAACTTTTTTAGCAGAGCTGCATCCTAAGCTTTCGGCTGCTTCACTTAATGACACGTCAATTTTTTTAAGTGCTCCTGAGACATATAGATAAATAAAGGAATAAAGCTTTAGGGTAAAAACAAGTAAAATTCCACCGAACCCGTAGATAGAAGGCATCTGAATACCAAGGAATTTAGATAAAAATTCAGTAAGAACTCCACTTCTGCCTAGGAGTAAAATCCATGAATAGGCTCCAATAAAAGGGGGTGAAAGCATAGAGATAATAATAAGCATCTCTACAATTCCTTTGCCCTTTATCTTGTAAACTGTCATGAAATATGCCAAAGGCGCCCCTATGGCAATTGCAAGAAGTGTAACACAAACAGTTACTGTAAAACTATTAATCATGGATTGATAATAGTATTTTTTCTTAAAAAACTGAGCAAAATTAGCCATTGTAAATGCGCCGGTACTAGAATCTTGAAAGCCGCTTATAAATAGGGCAAATAACGGATAAACCAGGAAGAGTGCAAAAATTGCTGCAATAACGAGTGTTATAACTCCCCAGAAGTCTAGTTTCCATTTTGTCTTATTCATACTTTTTCACATCCTTAATGAGACTTTCGCTGCCATCCTCTGTAAATACATTAATCTTATATTTATTAGGTTTTAAAATAATTTCATCTCCTACTTCATAGATCTTTTCAGCATGGCCAACGTCCTGTGAAAATTCTATAGAAGGTTGTTCAGGGAAAATCATTTGATCTTCGAAGTTTAATTCGTAATTGATATATTTCCCTAAGAATGTTTTGTTTTTTATTTTTGTCTTTATTCCTTCTGTGCAGATAGAAAACTCCTCTGGTGTGCAGATAGAAAACTCCTCTGGTCTTATAGAAATGCAAACTTCCATTTGATCATGTACTCGTTCTGTTAAGTTATCCATCTTGATTTTGTAACCATTTTTAAATTCAATAAATTTTTCCTGACCAATGAGTGAAATTTTTCCTCTAAATAAATTAGAATGACCTATAAAAGTGGAAACAAAAACATTGGCTGGACGGGTGTATATGGTATGGGGTTTACCTACCTGCTGAATAATTCCATCTTTCATAACGGCTATTCTATCGGATATAGCCAGTGCTTCTTCCTGGTCGTGAGTAACATAAACCGTTGTTATGCCTACTTTTTCTTGAACATCTCTTATAGCACTGCGCATCTCAACACGAAGTTTAGCATCCAAATTTGAAAGTGGTTCATCCATCAAAAGGACACTTGGATGGATCACTATTGCCCTGGCAAGAGCCACCCTTTGCTGCTGACCTCCTGAAAGCCTTTCTGGGAGCCTGTCTTGATATTCTTCTATCTTTACAACTTTTAATATCTCATCTACTTTTTTGTCCATTTCTTCTTTTTTAACTTTGCGAAGTTTTAACCCATATTCTACGTTTTCTCTAACAGTAAGATGAGGGAAAATTGCATAGTTTTGGAATACCATACCGATATTACGCTTATGAGCCGGTATATTATTGATGATAGTGTCATCAAACTTGATATGCCCTTCCTCTATACTGTTAAATCCAACAATCATTCTTAAAAGAGTCGTTTTGCCGCAGCCCGAAGGGCCTAGTAAGGTAAAAAACTCACCGTTCTTTATATTTACTGATAAATTAGGTATAATCGTTAGATCTCCGTATTTCTTCACTACATTCTCCACATTAATCGCTACACTCATTTTCAAGCCCTCCTTATAAAAAGAGCCCACAAGGAAGCAATCATTGTGGGCTTCTAGCTATATGCTTTTCATCGTATTATTGCGCATTTGTAAATATTTCTTTAAATTTGTCTAACCATTCTTGTTTTTTCTCAATAACAACTTCTTCTTCATCATAAATCAGATTAATATCTTCAAACTTTTCAAGTCCGTTAGGAGCAGGAACATCTTTTCTAACAGAACGTCTATTGAGCTTTTCTATAATAATAGTTTGTGCGTCTTTTCCTGTAATAAAGTCGATAAACTTCTTAGCGTTTTCCATGTTCTTAGCATTTTTTATAATATAAACGCCATCTGGTTTAGAAATAACTCCTTCCTTCATATACACAAGCTTTACAGGAGCTCCATCGGCTACATACTTTGCTCCTCCTTCTTCAAAGGTAAGACCTACTGTATATTCGCCATCAGCTACACCTTTATAAACAGCTGAAGAACCACTGAGCAATTTACCATCAAGATTTTCACAGAATTTTTCTACATAATCCCAACCTTTTTCCGGATCTCCATTTCCCATTGCATAGAGCATATTAATCAGGTGCTCATAAGAAGAGGAAGATTTGGAAGGATCACAGTGAGCAATTTTTCCTTTTAATTCAGGATTAAGTAAGTCTTCATAACCTTCTACTTTGATATCTCCTATCAAATCTGTGTTAACCATAATAACGCTTGGTATATTTGTGAATCTTGTTAAAGGACCTTCTACGTTTTTCATTTCATCATATACGTACTCTTCGTTTGCAGATTGATAATTTTCAAATAAGTGCTGTTGAGGTTTCATTGTAGAAAGGGAACCACCCCAGAAAATATCCCCTAAAGGATTGTCTTGTTCAGATTCAACTCTTTTCAAAAGTTCACCAGTGCCGGCAGCTACTACTTCTACGGAAATACCTGTTTGAGTCTCAAATTCACTTACTAGAGGATTGATGAATTCTAACGGATGAGGACAATATATTACTAAATTATTTGACTCCTCCGTCTTAGCACCACAACCTACTGCTGATACCATTAATGAAAATAACAAGATAAACGCTATAACCTTCTTCATTATTGCTTTCCCCCTTGGTTTAATAGTATAGCTAAAGTATAATTTAATGCCCTAACCTAAACAATCCAAAAATAGAGTTATATTATCAGAAATACTGAACTCTGCCGGTATACTTTTTGATTATGGAATCAAAAAAGAGTTTCGCTTGCGAAACTCTCGTGCCGCGCGGTCGGCAAAGCCGACAAAATGCAATACGCGCGAGTGTACATCCCTGCAGGTTTTTTATTGCATAGGAAATTCGGAGGAATTTCCTATGCAATAAAAAACCAACTATCCTTGATAGTTGGCTTGTATTGCAAATGATATTTAGTTTAATGAATCTAAAAGAACCTATTTTCACTGAGGTAGTCCTGGTTTTTCTGGTAAGAAAAATATTTTCTTACAGCTTTTAAATTATTGTTTATAAATACCTCCGGATAACCAGAAGACTTTAATTCATTGGCATAATCTTCGATTACGGATTCTCCCACTTCATCGAGCTCTATATTATTTTTATCTAAATACTCTGCAAAGTGCTTCATTCCTGAGATATATCTGATTCGCTTCTCCATAGATGTTTCATAGGTGCTAAAAGTGCTGGCTATTTCTTGTTCAACCATTTGTAAATTCATACGCACTCCTCCTTTTTTTAAATAGTATTCCCTTTTATTTACAATCCATTCAATCACTAATGTTATTATAACATTTTTTCTAAACATTTTCAAAAGAAAATTAATTTGGTTCATTGTAAAATTAAATGCAACAGATAAAAAAATATTAAAACCATAGTGAAAATCATGTATGATATAGGTGTTGAGTATAAACATACAGGAGATT
>JGI24712J26585_10001270_pt1 | contig 21665 bp, 17 predicted proteins | sample BioPla3DNA2_FD_26585 | JGI IMG/M metagenome (IMG submission 26585)
CCGTACCTGGAAAGTGCTTTTGGCTTAACCACGTCGATTACCCTGCTGGAGCTTTCCAGTCCCAATCATCCCCTGCTGCGCCAGCTTCAGACCACTGCACCNGGNACTTACTACCACAGNATGATCGTCTGTAANCTGGCCGAAGCCGCTGCTGAAGCGGTGAACGCCGATCCGCTGCTGACCAGGGTCGGTGCCTATTATCACGATATCGGCAAGCTGAAGCGGCCTTACTTTTTTACCGAGAACCAGCTTTCGGGGCAAAATCCGCACGATAAGATCTCTCCGAACTTAAGTGCAATGATCATTCGCCTTCATGTTAAGGACGGGGTAGAGCTGGCCCGTAAGTACCNCCTGCCNAAGGTGATTGAAGATATTATCCGGCAGCATCACGGGACCGGTCTGATTGCATATTTTTACCAGGAAGCGCTGGACAGCAGCGACCAGGAGCAGGTTTCTACCGATAAATTTAGTTACGAGGGNCCGCTGCCCCAGACCAAGGAGGCGGCTATTATCATGCTTGCCGATGCCGTGGAAGCCGGGGCGCGCTCTCTTTCCCAGCCGGTCGGCCGGGTTGAAAATTTAACCCGGCGGATCATTAAGGAGAAGCTAAACAACGGCCAGATGGATGAATGTGATTTAACTCTAAAAGAGCTGGATCAGATCGGGGATNCATTNGTTAAGATCATGGCGGGAATTTATCATACCCGCGTTGAATATCCAGAAAAAGATCTCCGGGCTGAGATCGAAAGGAGTTCTCTCCGGTGAATATTTTTGTAAATCAGCTTAATGCTGCAGGCGAGCCCCTTCCGAAGGGGTTGCGCAAAAGGCTGACTGCGGCGGCGCGGCTGCTGCTCAATGAATTTCACTTTCAAAATGGCGAGGTAGCCATTATCCTGGCCGGTGACAGTTTTCTGCAGCAGCTGAATAGTCAGTACCGCGGTCTCGATAGCCCGACCGATGTCCTTACTTTCAGCATGCTTGAACCGGCCGACTGGGAAAAGGCTGCGGCGGGAGAAAATGAGGGCGTTATAGTTGGCGATATCTATATCTCGCTGGATCGGGCGCGCGAACAGGCACTCACCGCGGGGCATTCTTTCGAGCGGGAGGTGCTCATCCTGGCCATCCATGGTCTGCTGCACCTGTTTGGTTATGACCACGAAAGTACTGCTGCTGCGGAGGCCATGGAGCGGAGGGAGGTTGATATTCTCAACCGGGTGGAAAGAATATCCGGGTGAGAAGAAGAGATGGAGCGATTAATCCGTAGTTTCCGTAATGCCTTTGCCGGTCTATCTTATTGCTTTGCCACGCAGCGGAATATGGCCATTCACCTGGCTGCCGGCGCGGTGGTCCTGGTCCTGGCTTTTCTGCTTCACCTGGAGAGAGGGGAACTCTTTTTGGTCATGACGGCTGTTTTTGCCGTCCTGATTGCCGAAACGATCAATACGGCCATAGAGAAAACCGTGGATCTGGTCACGCAGGAGCGGCATAAGCTGGCTCATATTGCCAAAGATGTGGCCGCCGGGGCGGTTTTATTGACCGCTTTTTACGCCGTCCTGGTTGGGATACTCGTATTTGGCCCACGTCTCTGGGAAGCACTGCTAAAATTAAGCTACTTTTAACATTCTTCACAATTTCATAATAGGGTTTCCCAGGGTGCGCCTATAATAAGGTTAGTAATAAAGCGTAAATGGGGGATTGTCTCTTCGGTGAAGGTTACGAATCATGATCAGTTTAAAAATTACCTGGTGTGGCTTGTTTTAATCCTGATGCTACTTAATACAGCCTTGATGGGGGGGCTTTACTACAGTTTTCGCGCTTCCTTTCCTACTGCTGCGGCCAAGCACCGCTCAAAACAAGAGGTGGCGCGCGATCTGGCAGATTACAATCGCCGTTTGGCTGAAGAGCTCGGGGTTCTGGAGCGAAATGCGGTTAAAGAGGCCCTGGCTGGTTTTAATTATGACATTGAAGTTTTCACCGGTGATAAGTTAACCAATGCAATTCTCGACCAGGGGCGCCGGGTGCAGGAGATTATCCTGCGTGAAGCCGACTTGATGCTGACAGATCAGATTATTGCCGTATTAAACTCAGACCGGCGGGTGCAGCAGTGCGAAGAACAGCTTCGCTTTTCACTCCACTTTTCTGAAGATGATCTCTTTACGATTCCCGGCGATATTTTAAGCCTTGCCACCATCGAAAAAATCAAGAAGCTTATTCCCCGCGATCGTTTTACCGAAGGNTGGCGGCTTGAAATTGAAATTGTGAATGGTGAAGCCCGCCAAACGGTCCCTTATAACCTGGAGAAGCGGCTGGAAGCGCTTAATGAAGAGCTTGACGCGACCAGGCTGAAGTTGCATGAGTTAAAGGTCGAAGCGGGCCTGGCGGAGATGACCGGAGAGGGGATTACAGTAGAGCTTTATGATGAATTTGGAGCNACTACCTCCAGCTCGATCATTCACGATGCTGATATTCGGGATGTTATTAACGAGCTCTTCAGCTCCGGGGCGAAAGGGATCTGCTTGGGCGGCCAGCGTCTTATCGTCACTTCAGCAGTACGCTGCAGCGGNTCCCTGATCAAGGTTAACGACAGGCTGATCACGGTCAATCCCGTTGTAATTGAGGCGATAGGCGATCCGGATCTTTTGATCAGCGGCCTCGATATTATCAAAAATAATATGGAGCTTAACCGGGGGATTCGTTTTAAGATTACACGNGAACCGATGCTGAAACTGCCGGCTTATACCCGGANCAGCGAATAACTATAGAGGATTGAGAAAATGCACGTGCAGAGACTTTTGGCCANGGCGGCGGCCGCTCGGACGAGGGCTTATGCGCCGTATTCCCGTTTTGCTGTCGGTGCCGCCCTGGCTACCGGCGAGAAGATGGTTTTTACCGGGTGTAATCTAGAAAACGGTTCTTTTGGNCTCACTGTCTGNGCCGAGCGGGTGGCGCTCTGGAGCGCTTGGCAGTCCGGCTACCGNCGCTTCACCCGGCTGGCAGTAGTGGCTGATTGTTCGCCGCCACCGACACCGTGCGGAGCCTGTCGCCAGGTGATCTTTGANCTGGCCGGCGATATCGAGCTGATCATGGGTAATCTGCAAGGAGAGGTTGTCCAAAGGAGCCTGGGCGACTTGNTGCCGGAGCCGTTTACCGTTGATCAGCCGGTGCTGCCTGCAGAGGNTGNTTTCGGAGATCTGGCGGCGGATCTATGGCGGCTTCCGCTGANGCTGCAGCCAATTGGCCGGGTCCGCAGCAGTTTTNACGAACCGGCGGCGGTGCCTAAAAATTATAAAACACTTGTTTCGGAGATTCATCTGGAGCCCCACCTCGAAGAGGGGCTCTATCGTATCGAAGAGGAGCCCCGGATAATTGTTATCGGTTATCTGCACCGCGCGGTAGGTTTTACCTTGAAAGGTGAACGTTGTGGCCGGGGCGGTGAAGTTTACGGCCTTTTCGCTTCTCGCACCTCTTGCCGGCCCAACCCGATNTCGATGACCGAAGTAGAGCTGCTCGGACGCCGCGGGCCGGTNTTAACGGTACGCGGCCTCGATCTGGTCGACGGCACCCCGGTTCTCGACCTGAAAACAGTGTTCTCCCCTTAAACGGCCTGGTNGCCGGCGTTTGTGTTAACAGAAGCGTTTTCTCGTTAAACCCGGCCATTATTTTGTTTACCAGAGTGGTGGGAGACGGCGCACGCNTNGCNCNTACGGTTTTGGCAGGTGAAGAAAACGCATTTCCTTAGCCCGGCCTCTTAAAAACCCGTCGCGGCGAGGCATACCTGGCCTGTGACCAGGTAAAATATAGCTAATGAAACAGGGGAGCATGGCGATAGGATATGGTAACGATTGACAGATAACGCTTCCGGAGTGCACCGTTCCGGGTTTGTGGCCCTGGTGGGCAGGCCCAACGTCGGAAAATCAACATTAACGAANGCCCTTATCGGTGAGAAGATTGCCATTGTATCACCTAAGCCGCAGACAACCCGGACAGCGATACGCGCTATTCTCACCCGTGATGAGGNGCAGGTAATCTTNATTGATACCCCCGGCTTGCACCGCCCTAAACATAAGCTTGGCCGCTCAATGGCCCGGGCGGCGCAGGCGGCGCTTCGGGAGGCCGACCTGGCCTGCTTTATTGTTGAGGCCCATTTGAAGCCGGGTCCGGGGGATCGCTATATTGCCGCCTTGCTAAAAGAAGCTGCCGGACCGGTTTTTTTAGTGTTGAATAAGACCGACCTCGCTTCGCCGGGGCAGCTTCTCTCCAACAGCGCCCTATACCGGGAGCTGTTTTCATTTGCCGCCTCTTTTTCCCTCTCGGCTCTGCGNAAGGAGCATCTAGAACCGCTTTTGGAAGCGATTTTCGCCCACTTGCCTGAAGGTCCGTGTTACTATCCCCCGGAGATGATTACCGACCAGCCAGAGCGATTTATTGCGGCGGAGATTATCCGGGAGAAAATTATTCACCTCACCCGGGAAGAGCTTCCTNATGCCGTTGCCGTGGTCATTGAAGAGATTGCTCCCCGGGGGAAAGATCTACTCGTTCTGCGGGCGGAGATCTTCGTCGAACGTGAATCCCAGGTAGGGATCGTCGTTGGCAAAGGCGGGCTTTTGTTAAAGAAAGCCGGCAGTGCCGCCCGCNGCGAAATTGAAGCCCTTTTTGGCCNGCAGGTTTATCTCGATCTACGGGTCAAGGTAAAGCAAGATTGGCGAAACCGTGAGCGCNTGCTGCGTGATTTTGGTTACGGTGAGCTCTAGAACAGGAGGAGACCATGTCCGAGCGCAGTTATAAAACTGATGCCCTTGTTCTCTACAGCCGCAATCTGGGCGAAGCGGATCGCCTGATCACCTTGCTGGCCTGGGAGAGGGGGAAGATCACGGCAGTAGCCCGGGGCGCCCGCAAAGTTAAAAGCAAGCTTGCCGCCGGGGTGGATCTTTTTACTTACGGNCAGTACCAGTTTCACCGTGGGCGCACCCTGGATCTGATCACCGGCCAGGAGGTTAAAGAGCATTTTGCCGCTTTTCGCGAAGATGCTNCGCTATATCCTTATGGCCTTTTCCTCTCCGAGATCACCGACCGGCTGATCCGCAGCGAAGAGCCCTGTCCGGAGCCCTGCGCCCTTCTTCTGGAGGGCTGGCGCTTGCTTTGTGATGAAACCCTGCCCGACCGGATGCTCCTCTGCCGCGCTTTTGAGCTGAAGATGATGGAGTTGGCTGGTTTCTGCCCTTACCTGCAGGGCTGCCTCCAGTGTGGTACTCCCGAGGCCTTCTTTTTCAGCCCCCGCCAGGGCGGGCTTTTTTGTTCCCAATGCGCCGGGGGCGACACCATCAAGCTAAGCGCCGGGACGGTGCCCTGGCCCGACGCCTGCTGGAGGCACCTCTGGACCAGGTTAGGCTGCTCCGCGGTTTCGATCTTCAAAGGCGGGAACTAGCCGCATCGGCGGCGGCTTTCCGGCGCTATCATCTCGATATCGGGGAGTTGCGCTCGCTTCAGCTGCTTAGATCGATGAACCTGTTGCCCTGATGCCCTAATGATTAACGATGCGGATAAAAGACGCCAAAAACGTAAAACTAGGGCCAAGGAGGGGATCCAGAATGCAGATTCCTCTGGAGAAGATCGATCAGCTACGCGAACGTGCCGGGATCGGCTATCGTGAAGCAAAACAGATCCTCGAGCAGGCCGACGGTGACCTCCTCGAGGCCTTAATTTACCTGGAAGGGAGCCCTCATGGGGTGGGCCGCTGTCTCTCCGACTGGAGCCGGGATATCTCCGGGCGGCTCTGCCATTTTGCTGCCGGGCTGCGCCAGGCCAGGTTTCGGGTTACGGTGAAAGATAACACCCTGGTGGATTTACCCGCTACCTGTGGTGCCCTGGGAGCGATGCTCTTCCCTAAACTCGCCGCTCTCGGGCTGGTGGGGACGCTTTTTACCAGGGGGACCATTGAGATAAAAGGGGGAGGTACCGGAGGGGCGGTGAAGAGAGAGCGGCAGGATAAAGAAAATCTTGACAAAAAAGAGAATCCTGGTTTAGGATCTGATTAAATAGAACACCTTGAGGCACGATGAAGGGGAGGAGTAGCCGGCGCAGGCTCTTTTAAGCGAGCCGGGGGCGGTGCAAGCCCGGCAGGGTCTCCGGTGAAAGGCATCCCGGAGTGTTTCCTAATCGAGAGGGTTTACCTTTCTGGTAAACCAAGTAGGGTGGAACCGCGGGAATAGAACTCCCGTCCCTATGGGCTGGAAGCGGGGACGGGAGGTTTTTCTTTATTTAGGGAAAGGAGATAGGCTATGGATCTGCAAACGATCATTTTGAGGTTGCAATCTTACTGGGCGGAGCAGGGCTGCCTGATCTGGCAGCCTTATGATATCGAAAAAGGGGCCGGAACGATGAACCCTGCCACTTTTTTAAGAGCTCTTGGGCCGGAGCCGTGGGCGGTGGCTTACGTAGAACCTTCGCGCCGTCCCGCTGACGGGCGCTACGGAGAAAATCCAAACCGACTTTACCAGCACCTCCAGTACCAGGTTTTGATTAAGCCCGCACCGGCCCGGATCCAGGATCTCTACCTGGAAAGCCTGGCTTCTTTGGGGTTGGTGCCGCAGGAACACGATATTCGCTTTGTTGAAGATAATTGGGAATCGCCGACCCTGGGGGCCTGGGGCCTGGGCTGGGAGGTCTGGCTCGACGGGATGGAGATTACCCAGTTTACTTACTTTCAGCAAGTTGGCGGTATCGATGTGGAGAAAGTTCCAGTAGAGCTTACTTACGGGCTTGAGCGTATTGCCGTCTATATCCAGGATCGCGACAGCGTCTTTGACCTGGACTGGGCTGGGCAGATTCGCTACGGCGATCTATTCCAAAGGGCAGAATGGGAGCATTCAGCGTACAGTTTTGAGCAGGCCGATACAGGGCTTCTTTTCCAACTCTTTGATCTCTACGAAGCCGAAGCAGAAAGGACCTTAAAAACAGGACTGGTTTTACCGGCCTATGACTATATCTTAAAATGCTCGCATACATTTAATCTGTTGGAAGCCCGGGGAGCGATCAGCGTGACCGAGCGAACCGGCTATATCGGGCGGGTTCGCTACCTGTCCCGCGAATGCGCTAAAGCCTACCTGCGGCAGCGTGAAGCGGCTGCCGGCCCCTTCGGGAAGGAGGAGGTCTAACCCATGGAAAATTATGAGAAAAAAGATCTGCTACTGGAAGTTGGCTGTGAGGAGCTTCCTTCCCGCTTTATCCCGGGAGCACTAAAGCAACTGCAGGAGAACACGGCTTCGTTAATGGGCGACTACCGCCTTAATTTTGACCGTACCGAGGCCTGGGGGACACCCCGTCGGCTAGTGCTCCTGGTTAAGGGCCTTGCTTCTCGCCAGCCCCCCCTGCAGCAGAAGGTGAAGGGGCCGCCCTTAGAGCGGGCCTATGACGCTACCGGGGCCCCTACCGCAGCCTTGCATGGTTTTGCCCGTAGCCAGGGGCTTTCTCCGGAGGCGCTGACCGTGGAGAAGGTTAAAGGGAGCCCCTATCTTTTTGCCGTTAAAGAGCTTCCTGGAAAGGCGGCGGAGCTGCTGCTGCCGGAAATATTAACCCAACTGCTCCGCGGGATTAGCTTCTCCCGGCCGATGTACTGGGAAAGAAAGGAGGATCGATTCCCTCGCCCGGTACGCTGGCTAGTGGCGTTTTACGGGTCAACACCGGTTCGCTTTACCTTTGCCGGGGTGGACTCGGGGACGGCCACTTTCGGGCACCGCTTTCTTTCTCCTGGCTCCTTTACCGTGGATAGTGTTGCCGGCTACTTTAACTGCCTTGAAAGGAACCGGGTCATCCTTGATCATGAGCGGCGCCGCGAGCTGATCCGGCAGCAACTTTTCGAGAAAGCCGCGGCCGTGGGCGGACAGCCGCTGCTTAATGAAGCTCTTCTGGAGGAGGTTACCTTCCTGGTGGAGTATCCGGTGGCGGTAAGCGGTTCATTTGATCGTGACTACCTGGAGCTGCCTCGGGAGGTGCTCATTACCACGATGCAGGTTCACCAGCGCTATTTTCCCGTAGTCAGGGAAGATGACGGTGCCCTGGAGCCTTACTTTATCGGGATTAGCAACAACCGCTTCCATAAAAATATTCGCCGGGGCTATGAGAAAGTGCTTGGAGCCCGCCTGGCCGATGCCCGTTTTTTCTATAACGAGGACATCAAAGAGCCTCTGGAAAGCTACGCGGGGCAGCTTGCCGATGTGATTTTCCACGAAGCCCTGGGCACCCTGGCGGAGAAACAGGAGCGACTGGTTAAACTGGTCGGGACGATCGGGGAGCACTTAGGCCTCTCTGGGAAGCATATCCGGAGAGCGAAGCGTGCCGCGCAGCTGTGTAAAGCCGACCTGGTTACCCACATGGTTCGCGAGTTTCCGGAGCTGCAAGGGGTCATGGGGCGCGAGTATGCCCTTCTCAGCGGCGAAGAGCCGGAGACGGCGGCGGCTATCTATGAGCACTACCGGCCGCGGCATTTTGGAGACGCCGTCCCCTCTACTATTGAAGGGGCCCTGCTCTCGCTGGCCGATCGTGCCGACACGTTGAGCGGCTGTTTCGCCGCTGGGATTCAGCCGACCGGATCCCAGGACCCTTATGCTTTACGGCGCCAGGGGCAGGGGATTATTGCCGTCCTGATGGCATACGAATTTGATCTGACCCCGGCAGCTTTACTTGACGCCGCCCTGCGGGAGCACGTTAAGGCGGTGCCCCTTTCTGTCCAACGCCGGAAGAGCCTGCAAGGCGCCCTGCATGATTTTATGACCCATCGTCTTCGTTTTGCCCTGCAGGAGAAGGGGTTGAGCTATGATGTTATTGAGGCTGTCCTGGCGGTCCCTTACCGCTCCGTAGCGGAGCTTTTCAAGCGGGCCGCCGCCCTGGAGAAGCATCTGCGGACAGACCTGCTTAAAGATCTCCACGCCGCTTACATTCGCGTGACGAACCTCTCTCGACAAACCCGCGGCGGAGCGGTTCAGCAGGAGCTCCTCGGCGAGCCCGCAGAGAAAGAGCTTTACCTGAGCCTTCTCCAGGTCGAGCCCAGGCTGGAGCAGGCGCTGCAGCAGTGCGACTATAAATCATGCTTTGAGCTGCTTGGTTTGCTGAAGGAGCCAGTGGATTGCTTTTTTGACCAGGTGCTGGTTATGGTTGAAGATGAAAAATTGCGCTTGAACCGGTTGAATTTACTGGCCTCAGTGAAGAGCCTTTTTAACCGGCTGGCTGATTTTTCCTTATTGCAGCTTGCCGGGTAATATTTTATTAGCAGGAGCTTTAAACGGGCATATAGTATATACTATTTATTTATAATACCCAAGAATAGGGTAGCCTGTATGGTCGCCCGGGGGTGGAGAAAATAAATTTAAGCCAGAGACAGAAGAAAATCCTGGAGATTGTCAAGGAGTTCGGGCCGATATCCGGCGAAGAGATTGCCTCCCGGTTAAACGTATCGCGGAGTGCTCTACGCCCCTGCCTGACGGTCCTGACCATGTCCGGCTTGCTGGAGGCACGCCCGCGGGTAGGCTATACCTATGCCGGTAAGAATGCCCAAAGCCTTTTTGCCGATTACCTGAGGCGCTTTACAGTCGGTGAGGTTAAGGCAGTGCCCGCGGTGGTGCGGGAGGAGACCTCGGTCTACGATGCTATCGTCGCTCTCTTTGTTGAAGATGTGGGTACCCTGTTTGTAGTCGATGAAGAAGGTTTTCTTCAGGGGGTTCTCTCGCGCAAAGATCTGCTAAAAGCGGCGATCGGAGGCAGCGATCTCTTGCGGATCCCGGTGGCGGTGATCATGACCCGGATGCCGCATTTAGTTACCGTAGAACCGGATCTGGATGTCGTGTCGGCGGCAAAAAAGATTGTCGATTACCAGATTGATGCTCTCCCGGTAGTCAGAGAGACAGAAGAGGGCAAGCTTAAGGTGATCGGTAAAATAACTAAAACTACGCTGGCCCGCCTGCTGGCTGAGGTAAGCGGTTAGAGAGGAGAAGATAGATGAGCGCAGCTTCGGAAAAACCGGTGGTCTACATCATTTCCGATTCAATTGGTGAAACCGCTGAATTTGTAATCAAGGCGGCGGCCAGCCAGTACGATTCCGAGGATATCGAAGTACGCCGGGTTCCTTTTATCAGCGATGCTGCCAAAATTATCGAGGTATTGGAGGAGGCGGCTCAGGCTAACAGTATGGTTGCTTACACTCTGGTTCTACCGGAGTTGCGCCGGGTGGTGGAGTTAGAAGCGGCGCAGCGGAACATTCCCACGGCTGATATTATGGGGCCGGCGATGGAGGCCTTTGCTCAGATCATGAAAAAAGAGCCTTACCTGGAACCGGGCCGGGTTCGCCGGTTGGATGAGGATTACTTCCGGCGAATTGCCGCGGTTGAATTCGCCGTTAAATATGACGACGGAAAAGATCCCCGGGGACTGCGGCTGGCAGAAGTAGTCCTGATCGGAGTCTCCCGCACTTCGAAGACCCCTTTAAGTATGTACCTGGCACACCGGCGCCTGATGGTGGCAAATTTACCTTTAGTCCCCGAAGTGGAGCCCCCGGAAGAGCTTTTCTGGGTTCCCTCTGAAAGGATCGTCGGCCTGATGATAAATCCCGTGCAGCTCCGCTCGATCCGGCAGGAGCGTTTAAACAGTCTCGGGCTCGATGCGCAGGCTGATTATGCTTCCATGGGGCGGATTACGGCCGAGCTGGAGTATGCCCGCCGGATCATGGAGCAGATCGGCTGCACTGTCTTTGATGTCTCCAACAAGGCCGTTGAAGAGGTGGCCAATCAAATTATGCAGGTGATCAAGGGAGGTTAACAACTTTGAGTGAGCGAATGGTATACCGCTTTTCGCAGGGTAGCGCCGAGATGAAAAGTTTGCTTGGTGGCAAAGGAGCCAATTTGGCCGAGATGACGCGAATTGGGCTTCCGGTACCGCCAGGGTTTATTATTACCACAGAGGCTTGCAACAGGTACTTCGCTGCAGGGCGGTTAATCTGGCCGGAATTAAAAGAGGAGATCCGCAGTGAACTGGCCTGGCTGGAAGAGCTCACCGGGCGCCGCTTCGGCGGAGAGAGGCCTTTGCTTCTCTCAGTTCGTTCAGGAGCGGTGGTCTCCATGCCGGGGATGATGGATACGGTCCTTAATCTCGGCTTGAACCGTCAGACCATGGAGAAACTGGCCGACGAAACTGCGGACCGCCGCTTCGCCCTGGATTGTTACCGCCGTTTTATCCAGATGTTCAGCGATGTTGTTCTGGGGATCGATCTCCAACGGTTTGAATCTATCCTGGCCGAGGCCCGGCAGAAACGGGGAGTAGAGAACGATGCCGGGTTAAACGAGGCTGACCTGGAAGAGGTTATCGATCGTTTCTCCAAAACTGTCCGTGAAGTTACGGGAAAAGAATTTCCCACCGCTCCAGAGGAGCAGCTCTTCCTGGCCATAGAGGCGGTCTTCAATTCCTGGAATACACCCCGGGCAGTGGTCTACCGGCAGATTAACAAGATTCCAGATCATCTCGGCACCGCGGTTAATGTGCAGGCCATGGTTTTTGGTAATTTAGGTGCAGACAGCGGGACCGGGGTAGCTTTTACCCGGAACCCAGCCAACGGTGAGAAGAAAATTTACGGTGAATACCTGCTTAACGCCCAGGGAGAAGATGTCGTCGCCGGCATCCGCACACCCCAGCCCCTGGAGGGACTTAGCAAGACCATGCCCCGGGTTTACCAGCAGTTTATCGAGCTATGCCACCGGCTGGAGGATCACTACCGCGATATGCAGGATATCGAGTTCACCATTGAGAAAGGAAAGCTCTACCTTTTACAGACGCGCGCCGGTAAACGGACCGCTGCCGCCGCGGTAAAGATAGCGGTAGACCTGGTTAAAGAAGGGAAGATCAGTAAAAAGGAGGCGTTGCAACAGGTTGACCCAGCCCAGCTGGATCAGCTGCTTCACCCGCGGTTTGATCCCGACGCCGAGCTTAATGTGATTGCCCGGGGGCTGCCGGCTTCGCCGGGAGCGGCATCGGGCAAGATTGTTTTTGATGCTGATAAAGCCCAGGAGAAGGCGCAAGACGGGGAGAAAGTGCTCCTGGTTCGCCCCGAAACTACCCCCGATGATATCCACGGCATCTACGCCGCCGAGGGAGTTCTCACCAGCCGTGGCGGCATGACCAGCCATGCTGCGGTCGTGGCCAGGGGAGCGGGAAAGCCCTGCGTCTGCGGCTGCGAGGCGGTCAAGATTGATCTGGAAGGACGCCTGCTCATGGTTGGAGAGGAGAGCTATCCTGAGGGGACTCTCTTCTCCATCGACGGTGCTACCGGAGAGGTAATCCTGGGGCAGGCGCCCTTGATTGATCCCCAGCCGACTCCTGAATTTAGAGAGCTTCTGGACTGGGCCGATCAGACCCGGCGCCTCGGTGTGCGGGCCAATGCTGACACTCCCCGGGATGCCCGCCGTGCCCTGGAACTCGGGGCCGAAGGGATCGGCCTTTGCCGGACCGAGCATATGTTCATGGAGAAAGAGCGGCTCCCGCTGGTCCGGCAGATGATCTTAGCTAGCGATACTGCAGAGCGGAAAGAGGCTTTAGATAAACTGTTGCCGGTGCAAAAAGAAGACTTTAAAGGTATTTTCCGGGAGATGGCCGGCTATCCGGTGACCATCAGGCTGCTAGATCCGCCGCTGCATGAATTTCTGCCGGATCGGGAGGAGCTGCTCATTGAAGTAGATCGTCTGCGCCGGGAAGGGGGCGACAGGGAGCTGCTGCAGCAGAAAGAGGCGCTGTTACAAAAGGTGCGTGCTCTGGCCGAGTTGAACCCGATGCTGGGGCAGCGCGGCTGTCGCCTCGGGCTGCTCTATCCGGAGATCTACCGTATGCAGGTGCAGGCGGTGATCTCAGCTGCCCTCGAGCTGCTGGAGGAAGGTTTTTTACCAGAGCAGATCAAACCGGAGATCATGATTCCGCTGGTCGGCCATGCCGCCGAGATGACCCGGATAGCAGATGAGGTCACGGCGGTTACAGAGGCACTGATGAACGAATCTGGCCGGCGCCTTTCTTATCTAATCGGTACGATGATCGAGCTGCCGCGGGCCTGCCTGCTAGCTGGTGAATTGGCCGAAACCGCCGAGTTTTTCTCTTTCGGAACTAACGACCTCACTCAGACCACTTTTGGTTTTAGCCGCGACGATGCTGAGGGGAAATTTCTGCCTTTCTACCTGAATGAGGGGATCTTGAAGGTCAATCCGTTTATGGAGATCGATCGTGACGGCGTGGGGCGGCTGGTTAACGAGGCCGTTACGCAAGGACGGCGGACACGGCCGGGGCTGAAGCTGGGTGTGTGCGGGGAACACGGCGGAGATCCGGCGTCTATTGAATTTTTTCATGAGACCGGCCTCGATTATGTTAGCTGTTCTCCCTTTCGTGTACCCATAGCCCGCCTGGCCGCAGCTAGGGCGGCGCTACAATCAGATAAACAGGATCTGGCCCCGGCGGAAAGGTAACAAAAGAAGGCCCGGGTAAAGCTATACCCGGGCCCCTATCGATACCAGTTTGCTTTTAATTTAAACTATAGCGGCCAGAGGCGTTGCCATAACTTGCTCACGAATTCGCTGGTCTGTCGTAACAGGTTTGGCAAAAAGCCCAGTCGCTCAAGGCTCTCTTGCGCATTCAGCTCTACTTCGGTAATCAGTTTCCCATCCGGGTTTTTCAGGCGCAGTGTACCGACAACATCGCCCTCTTTGACCGGGGCGTCCAGCATGTCAGGGAGGTTAAACTCTTCGGTAATTTTATAGTTGCTGTCATCCCGGGGGACCACGACACAGACCGGGCCCGTGGCGATCAGCCCAATCGCCTGTTTTTGGCCCCGTTTTACCGGAACTTCGGCGATTACTTCATCTTTGTCATAAATTGTCTTCATTTTAAAATTACCGAACCCGTAATTCAGTAGCGTTTCACTGTCTATACGCCGGTGCTCTTTACTTGATGCGTTCAAGACTACTGCGATCAAGCGCATTCCATTCTGCTTGCTGGTCGAGACAAGGCAGTTGCCAGCCCCGGGGGTGCTTCCGGTTTTAAGACCGTCCGCGCCCGGGTAGTTACCGAGAAGGGGATTGAAGTTAAACTGGCGAATTTCATTGAAGGTAAACTCTTTTTCTGAATGAAAAGTAGCCGCTTCCGGCTGCGTGCGGATAAAATAGGAGGCCAGGCGGGCCACGTCAAGAGCGCTCATATAATGATCGGGGTCATCGAGGCCGTGGGGATTGGTGAAATGGCTGTTTTCGAGTCCCAGTTCGGCTGCCCGCTGGTTCATCCGTTGAACAAAGGTGCTCACAGAACCGCTGAGGTGTTCGGCCACGGCGATACAGGCGTCGTTGGCCGAGACAATGGCAATGCCTTTAAGCAGGTCTTTAAAGGGAACCTGCTGCCCGATATTTAAAAACATCTGTGATTCGCTAACGCCGGTTTTCCAGGCCTGTTCACTGACCGTGACCATGGTGTCCCAGTCGACCAGGCCCGACTTTAAGTCTTCCATGGCCAGGAGCAGGGTCATTAACTTGGTCAGGCTGGCCGGGGGTAGTGGCAGCTGGGCATCTTTTTCATAGAGCACTGTTTCATTTTCCGCATCAATGAGCACAGCGGCCTTGGCGTTTAGTTCAAGTTTTACTTCTGCGGGTGCTGCCGAAGCCGGCACAACGATAACCTGAAGCAGGATGAGCACAGCTAAAAAGCAGGCAATCTGTTTCTTAAGCATATGCATTTTAAGCATGACCTCCTAGACAGAGATAATTATTAATTTTTTAAAACAGAAAGGGTGTTTCAATTGCGCGTAATCGGATTAAACGGTAGTCCCAGGGAAGAAGGCAGCACCGCATTTTTACTCGAACTTGCTTTAAAAACAGCCCGCCAGGAAGGAGCGGAAACAGAGCTGATCCATCTCCAGCCCCTTCTGCAGGAGCAAAAATATCCGTATTGCCGGGCCTGTTCATCTCCCTGTTCCGGAGCCTGCTATCGTGGAACGGCCCTCGAACAGGCTTTCCAGAAGTTGGCACAGGCCGATGCCCTGATCATTGGCAGCCCGGTTTATTTCGGCACNGTTTCCGCCCAGTTAAAAGGATTCTGGGATAAAAGCCGCAAACTGCGGACTGCCTTAGCCTTACTTAATACTGTCGGAGCTGCTGTGACCACCGGGGGGGCCCGTTTTGGCGGCCAGGAGACTACCTTGAGAGCTCTGCATGACATGATGCTGGTTCAAGGAATGATCCTGGTCGGCGACGGCCATGCCTCCGCCGATGCCGGGCACCACGGCTGCTGCTCTCAGGCTCCCGCCTCCGGCGATGAAAACGCCGTTATGCGGTTAGAGATCCTCACTCATCGGGTGGTCGAAGTAGCCCGGGCCACCTCCGTGTTACGCTAAAGTAAATACTTTTCTCCATATCGTTTTTCAATTCGGCAACAAGGAGAAAACTCCTTTTTGAAAAATCTGCCTGGTAAAATTAAGAGAATAGAAAATTTAAACTGTAGCGGAGAGGAATACAGAATTTTACCGCGAAATATTAAGATTAAGAGTATAGACTTTTTTTAAACAAGGAGTGATTATTCTTGACCCAGCATGATATCCAGGAATCAGCAGAAAATATTCTTCCACCCTGTCAAGCAGCCTGTCCCTTACATCAGGATGTTCGTGATTATCTTTTGGCGATCGCCACGGGTAATTTTGACCGGGCGCTGGCCCTCATTAAAGAGACCAACCCTCTGCCTTCAATCTGCGGCACGATCTGTGCCCACCATTGCGAAGATGAGTGCCGCCGCCACGATGTCGACCAGCCGCCTTCTATCCGCGGGTTGAAGCGTTTTGCGGTGGAAAACAGCGCGGTAAAGGTGCCTCCGTCCGGGGTGGCCCCTGGATCCGCAGGAAAGATCGCTATTATCGGCGGCGGTCCCAGTGGGTTAACTGCAGCTTACGATCTGGCCCGGCAGGGCTGCGCCGTCACCGTATTTGACCGGGAGCCCTCCATGGGTGGTGCGGTTCGCCACTATATTCCGTTTTACCGCCTTCCCGACGAGGTGATAGAACAGGACATTAATGAAATTGCTGAACAGGGAGTAGAGTTTAAAACCGGCATGGAGCTTGGCCGCAACCTTTCGGTGGAGCAGCTACAAAAAGAAGGTTACCAGGCGGTCCTGATCGCCCTGGGTCTGCCGGTCAGCCACGGTCTAAACATTCCCGGATTAGAGGGAGAAGGAGTTCTCTATGCCCTCAGCTTCCTCAAAGATGTTAAGCGAAACAACTTTAGTTTTGAAGGAAGCCCGACGGTTATTGTTGTTGGCGGCGGCAACGTGGCCATGGACGTGGCCCGGTCAGCAGTTCGCTGCGGCGCCGCCAAGGTCAAGGTAGTCTGTCTTGAGTCCGCAGGTGAGATGCCTGCTTTCCCCTGGGAAATCGAAGAGGCTAGAGAAGAAGGGGTTGAGTTCAATAATTCCTGGGGGCCGCAGGCGATCATTCGGGAGAACGGTAAAATCAGCGGTCTTGAGCTGATCGAGTGCAAATCTGTTTTTGACGATACCGGGCGGTTTAACCCGACCTACAATACAGAAAGTAAGAAATTTATCTCCGGTGATCTAGTCATCTTCTCCATCGGGCAGGGCGGTGATCCGGAACCGCTGAAAGGCCAGGTCGACCTCGATGAGCGCGGCCGCGTCGTTTTTGACCACCGGACCATGTCGACCAGCCGTCCCGGGGTTTTTGCCTGCGGCGAGATGGTTACCGGCCCGGGGACAGCAGTTCAGTCTATGCAGAACGGCCGGGTGGCGGCTCAGGCTATCCTGGCCTATCTCCGCGGAGAGGCCTTCGACAGAGAGGCTCTTGAAGAACCCACTCCACTGGAGAAGCTTAATCCCACCGTGGCCGAAAAGATAACCCGGGTCGAGCGGCACCCCATCCCGATGATGGATCCAGCGGAGCGGGTTAAGCATTTCAAGCAGGCGGAATACGGTTTTGATACTATTGCTGCGATCAATGAGGCCCGCCGCTGCCTGACCTGTCTTGCCGGGGCGGAGCGGATCGAGGAGCTCTGTGTCAATTGTCTCACCTGCGTGCGCGTCTGCCCCTATGATGTCCCGGTCATTAACGAGGACGGGACCGTGAGCATCCGCAGCGAACAGTGCCAGGCCTGCGGTCTCTGCCTCTCGATATGCCCGGCCTATGCGATTGAGTTCTTAACTCCGCTGGTCGAAGAGGCCGCTGCTGCAATCGAGCCCGCGGTAACAGAACTTCTCAAAAAGGTCAACGGTGCGCCGGCAGTGCTGGCCATTACCTGCGGCTACGGGCCCTTTGCTCTTCCCGAAGTTACCGGTTTTAAAGCCGATAACCTGGCCCTGGTCCGCTATCCCTGCGTCGGCAAGATCGATACCCTGCACCTGCTTAAAGCGGTGGAGATGGGTGTAGACGGAATTATTGTAGTCGGCTGTAAAGAAGACGAGCAGGCGGTCTGCCCCCACAAGGATGCTGCCGGATGGATTAAGAAACGGATCAGCCATGTCAACGCGCTTTTGGAAGAGATGGGCCTTGGGGACACGCGGCTGGCTTACCGGGAGCTGACTTTTTCAGAAATCGACAAGTTTGGCCCGGTCCTTGAAGAGGCGGCGGAGCAGTTTAAAGAGCTGACCCCGTCCCCGCTGCGTTAACAAGCTGAGCTGAAGCTGCCTCTGCTACGCTGGCGGCAGAAGAGATTGTTCCTGGAGCCGTTCTTCGTAAGAACGGCTCCTTTTCGCGGGGGAACCGCATTTTTAACTCGCAGGACCTTCTAGTTCATTCAGAGCCGGAATTAATATGTCACATTATGGCAACAATATGGTAAAGCTTGTTTGCAGAAATTATCGGGCAAAGCAGGATTATCTCCCGGAGCGTAGAATATAGTGTAACAGAAAAATTCTATCAATATGTTCACGCAGGTATGTTCACGCAGGGAGGAGAGTCCCGGTCACTGTAGGATCGACGCTGACAAATCGTTTATCCAGGGTTGCCTCGTCTCTTTGCATCGGGATGGGGTTTTTCTTTCTTTCGAATGACGAGAAAATCTAAATAGTGTTAATTTATGATTAATTGGCGGTGAAATTTTGGCACAGGGAATCCCGGAGCACGTGATTGACGAAATCAGGCAGCGTTGTGACCTGGTCAGCCTGGTAGAGGAGTACCTTGCTCTGGAAAAGAGGGGTAAAAATTTGCTTGGCCTTTGCCCGTTTCACAGTGAAAAAACACCTTCGTTCACAGTAACACCGGAGAAGCAGCTTTTTTACTGTTTCGGGTGCGGTGCTTCGGGCAATGTGTTCAACTTTATCATGAAGATGGAAAATCTTGAATTCCCGGAGGCGGCCCGGTTTCTGGCCCGGAAGACCGGGGTAAAGATTCCTGAAGCAAGGGCTGCCCGTGGCGAAGAGAGCCGGCTGAAGGAACAGATCTTTGCTTTAAACCGGCTGGCGGCCAGTTATTTTACCGATCAGCTATGGCATAGCTCCGCCGGAAATAAAGCAGCGGCTTATCTTCTTGAAAGAGGAATTAACCGGGAATCTAGTGAACTTTTCGAGTTGGGATATGCCCCGCCAGGGTGGCAAAGCCTAACTGATTTTGCGCATAAAGAGGGGGTCACCGGTGATCTCCTGTTAAAAGCAGGGCTGGTCTCGCCCCGCCAGAGCGGCGGCTACTATGACCGGTTTAGAGACCGGCTTATCTTTCCGATCTTCAATCTGAACGGGAAGGTAGCCGGTTTCGGGGCCAGGGCCCTGGAGACGGGAGATAAAAGCGGTCCGAAATACCTGAATTCACCGGAGACGCCGGTTTTTGAAAAAGGAGCATTTCTTTATGGCCTTCACCTGGCCCGGCAGAAGATTCGCCGCGAGAAGACAGCCATTATAGTGGAGGGTTATACTGACGTGATTACCGCTTTTCAGGCTGGCATAAAGAACGTGGTCGCTTCGCTGGGGACTGCTCTCACCCCTGCCCAGGGCCGCTTAACCCGTTCTCAAGCGGAAAAAGTGATCATCGCCTATGATGCCGATAGTGCGGGTGAGTCGGCAACGTGGCGGGGACTAAAAATATTGCAGGATTCCGGCTGCCTGGTAGAAGTGGCCGATCTGCCGGAGGACAGCGACCCGGATGAATTGATCCGGCAGCATGGAGCATCTTTTTTCAAGGAGATTCTGGCCCGGGCGAAGCCCCTTTCAGAATACCGGTTGGAGGTTTTAAAGAGACGCTACGATCCGTCTTCTGAAGAAAGCCGGCTACGTTTTCTGGAAGAGGCGCTCTTAATGCTCCGGGAGATGCCGAACCTGGTAGAGCGGGATATTTATCTCCAGCGGGTGGCTGAAGAGCTTGGTGTTTCCGAGGGGGCTGTCCGGCGGGAGCTGCAGCGGCAGCTCAAAAGTCAGAGAGTAAGCGGCAAACATAATCTGCTGCTAAAAGACCAAACTAAGAATATTAATCAAGTAAAGGCCAATCCGGCCGAAAAAATGCTGNTTTCTTTAATGCTACAGAGTGAAGAAGCTGCCGGAATGGTCGCCGGTTCTCTGGAGGCTACCGATTTTCCAGAGGGGCCACTCCGCCAGGTTGTAGAAATAATTTTGAAATTAGAAGGTGAAGGCCGTCCGCTAAGCGGTGAAGTATTAATCGATTATTTTTCAGACGGCGAAATTCACAACCTGATTACTGCGGCTACTACGGACCCGAGTGTGCAGGGTTTGAGCCCTGAGAAATTAACACGCATGACCCGGGATTGTATCGAAAGAATAAATCGGGAAAAGCTAGCCAGGCAACAGGAACTGCACCAAAGAGTTTTGAAAGAGATTGACCAGAAGAAGCAATATGATGACCAGGCCAAAAAAATACTTCAGGAGCAGTTGCAGGTGATTAAACGACTTAAAGGTACTCCCTATCGTTCCGGAGGAGGAGAGAATTTGCATGGCTAAAGAAATAGAAAAAGTTGTTTCTTTGGAAGAAGTCCAGCAGGACCTAATTGGACGCGGCAAGAACAAAGGCTCTCTTTCTTACAAAGAGATTAATGATACTCTACAGTCCTACGAGCTGTCAGTAGAAGCTCTTGATAGTTTTTTCGATCAGCTGGCGGAACAGGGGATTGAAATAATTGATGAGACCGCCAGCAACGGCAAGAGCTCTACGGCCGAACCGGCGGAAAAAACTGCCGAAACTAAAGATGCGAATAAGGCTGAAGAGGAGGAAGATCTTTCTTTGCCCGATGGGGTAGCTATTAACGATCCGGTACGGATGTATTTAAAGGAGATCGGCAAGATCCCGTTGCTAACTCCCGAAGAAGAGGTGGAGTTGGCCAAAGCAATTGAGAATAACAGTGAAGAGGCCAGGCGTCGCCTTGCCGAGGCCAACCTGCGTCTGGTGGTAAGTATCGCCAAAAAATATGTTGGCCGGGGGATGCTTTTCCTGGATTTAATCCAGGAGGGGAACCTCGGATTAATTAAAGCGGTTGAAAAATTTGATTACCGCAAGGGTTATAAATTCAGCACGTATGCCACCTGGTGGATCCGGCAGGCGATCACCCGAGCTATCGCCGACCAGGCCCGCACCATTCGTATCCCGGTGCACATGGTCGAGACGATCAACAAGTTGATCCGCATCCAGCGGCAGCTGGTTCAGGAGCTCGGACGTGAGCCGACTCCTGAAGAGATTGCCCGGGAAATGAATATCAGTGAGGACCGGGTGCGAGAAATTTTAAAGATTTCACAGGAGCCGGTCTCCCTGGAGACACCGATTGGCGAAGAAGATGACAGCCACCTTGGTGATTTTATCGAGGACCAGGAAGCACAGGCTCCTGCAGATGCAGCAGCCTTTGAGCTGTTCAAAGAGCAGCTGGAGGATGTTCTCGATACGCTGACTCCGCGGGAAGAGAAGGTGCTGCGGCTTCGTTTCGGTCTCGATGACGGTCGCTCGCGTACTCTCGAAGAGGTGGGGCAGTATTTTGGGGTTACCCGGGAGCGAATTCGCCAGATCGAGGCCAAGGCGTTACGTAAGCTGCGCCACCCCATGCGCAGTAAACGGCTGAAGGATTACCTCGAGTAAGCGGTCTTGTTGCGAGACACCCTCAGCTCGTCGCCTGGCCGGGGTTGTTTTGCCTCTCCCCCGGTTCGCTGAAAATAGCTTTGTTTTCTGCCGGTTTAAGACCACTGCGGATCTATTTATGGTCTGGGGACGAACTTCGTCCGCCTGTTCGACCGCGGCTCATTTAAAGAAAAGGTGTACTCCAAAAAAAAGCGTTAACCCTTGACGAAAATAGAACCATCCGTTATAATAGTTTTTGCCAGGTTCCTCAGTAGCTCAATGGCAGAGCGACCGGCTGTTAACCGGTAGGTTGCAGGTTCGAGTCCTGCCTGGGGAGCCAATTTTTATGCCCAAAAATCTACTATCGTAAATAATTATAAGAGACCAGCCCCGACCATAATAAGCTTACTGCTGTATTTATACTTCCCCAAAAGCAGGCAGCTGCGGTTCTACAATCCATCTTATAATAAGCTTACCTTGGTACAGATTGCTCTTAAAGGGCAAGGAAGTTGTTCCTGCCCGTAAAAGAGAAGTAACTGTCGGAATTTCGAAGATTTAGCCTGGAATGTTACTATTAAAAGTTGTTTTTTTAAAGAGCTTTGTTAACGTGTTTTTT
>JGI24712J26585_10001273_pt1 | contig 21640 bp, 18 predicted proteins | sample BioPla3DNA2_FD_26585 | JGI IMG/M metagenome (IMG submission 26585)
ATAGATTACTGACAAATATAGCAGAAGGTGGTTATAAGTTCTAATCTTAAACCGATAGATTAAGTTGGACTTTCTCAACCTACAACAAGTTTACTCTATCATTCCCGGCTGTCGCTTGTTACTACTTGTGTCTCATGATAATATTAAGGGGAGGGAGATGGCAATTGATGCCATAAAAAACAAGACAGCAGATGATTTTGTTTTTTATGATACTTCATTGGATTACCTTTTTGCTAAACTGGCAGCTATGTGATTGTAATCAAGCGCACATATGAGGAGGCGTCAGCTTGAAACAAAGAGTAGCAAAGCTTATTTGTCATATTGTAGTGTGCGCAATTATTGCTACGCTGCTATTTTCGTTGCTCTCCTGTGACAGAAATATCGGGAACGAGAATACAGATAAAGCCAATATAATCTATTCCGTGGATGAGTCCTCACCATACGAAGAAATTATCTCTGAAATACTTCCTTCTCATAGTTTTAAAAAAGAAGAAAGAATCAATTCATTATTCTCATACCTTAATGAAGGTTTTGCTGTTGAGGCTTTTGATGTGCAGGCATTCAGCGCAGCCGAGGCCGGCGTGGCGAGCAAGTGGTACCCGCAATATCTGGCTACTGTTGTTATAGCAGTCGACCGCAACCTGACGGATGTTAAAATTGGCGGCTGGATAGATCTGTTGGGTGTTAAGGAAGATGTTGCTCTCTTTTATGAACAGCCGTATACGCAGCTAATAATGTCTGCTATTTCATACGGTTTGGAGGGCGAAAACTATAGTCTTGACAGTGCTGTAAGTTTGCTAAGGGGTTTACAGTACAAGGAGCGGCTGCAACTAAGCACTCTTACGGCCCCTCTTGTTATTTGTTTCGATTACCAAGCTGCCGCAATGTTAAGGAATGGCCGCAACATGGAAATACTGGTACCACAGGAAGGTACCCTTAGCTTTGAGAAAGGCATCCTCTCCAAAGAGGAACTAAGCTTCCGAGCTGACGTAGAGCCTGTCATGCTGACGGCAGGTTTAGTTTTGCCTAATGGAGACTATGATAGTAAGTATTATCCGAGAGCCGACTACTCATCTGCTTTTCAGCTGGAAGATTATAATCATTTTAATAAGCTTAGCCAGGATGTTAGTAAAATATTTCGGCGTAACGTGCTTAGAACACGCCTGTACAGTTCAGCAGATAATCGCGAGCACCAGCTGCTTCCTTTGCTTTATATTATCTTTGTCGTCATATGGCTGGCTTCCATCATCAGTCGTGCCATGCGCCAACGAATTAAACGGATTCTATTTTTAACCGGCACGGTTTTGTTAGGTTGGATTATAGTTCGCCTGATAAAATATCAGATTCCCGCAAGTATTTTGAATCGCTATCTCTGGTATGGCTATTACATCTTTCAGATGGCATTGCCGGTATTACTCCTCTGGCTGGTTTGGCGGAGCGATAAGATGGATGATCAGCCTGTTAGCAATAAGGCTTTGACAGCCATTGCTCTTTGGAACTCAATTCTGGTTATTTTTGTACATACCAACGATTTGCATAATTTAGTATTTCGATTTGATTCGGCCAGTCCGACCTACGCAACGGATTATTCCTATGGTCCTGTCTTTTACATCATCACGCTGACCTGGGTTGCAGAACTAATTGCGGCAATCGTCATGCTGTTGATTAAGAGCAGTCAGTTACCGCGCAAAAAAGCTTTTATTTTCCCGCTGATTTTTTGCTCAATCCTACTCATTTACGCAGTCGGGTATATTACGCGTATTCCGATTTTCTGGGAAAGTGATTACACGACAGTGGTTGGCATTCTAAGCCTCATTTTTCTGGAAATCAGCATGCAAAGCGGGTTAGTACAGATTAATAACAAGTATTCAAGTTTGTTTACGCATTCGCCTCTGAATATGCAGATTCTTAATTGGGAGGGAGAGCTTGTTCTTGCTTCCGCCAATGCGCCTCAATTCGACTTAGAATTGCAACAAGCTGCCCTCGCAGCTTTCCCTGAGTCGGTACGGGCAAATAGGGATACTCTGGTTTTTTCTAAGGAAATTACCGGAGGTTATGCCCAGTGGCAGGAAGATATCAGCAACTTAAATTTTCTGGATCGACAAATAAAGGAATCGATGGAAAAACTTAAGTTGGCTAATGCCATTCTGGAAGAAGAAGAAAAGATCCGACGGGAGCTGGACGAGGAAAGTGCAAAACTTAGAGTCATGGCCGCACTGAAAGAAGTAATTGAAGCAGATCTTCTGCGACTTTCTTCAATGATTGAAAATCTGGCTGGTTCAAAGGAGAAATCCCGAGAGAACGGGCGCATAGCCCTGCTGCTTTGCTATGTTAAAAGAAGTAGCAATCTCTTTTTTCGGAAACAGGAAACCGGATTTATTTCTGCCAATGAACTGACTGTCTATGTCGAAGAGTTAGCGGAAATTGCACATTATGTCGGAGTGAAAATTCTGGTCAACAGCAGTCTTAAAGAAGTTGTCTCAGTGGAACAGGCACGTTCATTATATGAGTTTGCATATTCTGTAATCGACTGGACGGCACAGACTGAAAACCCACATATCCTCTTGTATCTGCTCGAAGAAGAAGGACAGATTGTGCTGCGATTTATAGCCTCGGAAGACCTGAGCCAATTTGAACCGGATCAAGATCTGAGCGACGCTATTATCTCCTCAGGTGGAAGTTTTGCCTGTAAAGATCTGGATGGCGTTGTTGGTATCAGTCTGACATTTCCTTTGGGTGGTGAGTAAAATGATGTGGTTTTTATCCTGGCCTGATGCACTGAAATACATTCTTACCTTAATGTTGGCATTCAGTGTGCTTTCTCAGACCATACTCACAATTTTAAGTTTACTCAGATATCCACGAAGTTACAGCTTGCTTCTGGAGAGTATCATGGAAGCTTTTGTGCTGTTTGCCATAGTTGTTTTTTCTCTTATGCACGGACAGATGATACACTCATATGACACCACCATTATTGCTCCCATTGTATATGTAGTTTTACGCAGTGTGGCCTTTGTTCTGATCACTTTGACCGGGCTGCTGCTGACAGTGATAGTCAGAAAACCCTCCTCGCTGCTTATAATTATACTTTCTCTTCCCTTGCTCCCTTTTCTGGAATCAAGATTGACCGGAAGCTTTGCTTATCTGTTTTTCGCAGCGATTTTGCTGCTGCTACTCCGTGGCATTGTTCTTTCTTTGATGAGACTAAAGGAAATACGCAGCAGAATTTCAGCTTCATCAATTAAAAACACGATCGATTCAATACATACTGCTGTCCTATTTAGTGAGCCCGACGGCCTCATACTGCTGATAAATGAACAGATGCTTCGACTGATGAATGCTATAAGCGGGAAGTTGCAGCGCAATGCAAAGGAGTTTTATGATTACCTGATTTCAGGAGAGCTGGAGCCAGGTATGCAAAGAGAGGAGTTCGAAGACCAGATTCTTCTTCATCTGCCCGATGCGACTGTATGGATCTTTAGCCTCAGTAAGCTGAAGATCAAAGATAGGGACTACTTTCAGCTAGCAGCAACAGATATTAGCCGCCAATGGAACCTGACAGCCGAGCTGCAAAGACAAGAAGCGGAGCTTAAGGTTAAATCAGAATATTTAAGAGAATCTATAGATAGCCTTCAGCTCCTTAGTGGAGAGAGAGTAGTTAGAAACGCCAAATTGCGTGCACACGAAGTGTTGGGTCAACGACTCTCCTTGCTGCTACGAAGTATCCACAACGGAGATACTTTAGATCACAATTTGCTGAACTCCCTTTCTCGGGGCATTCTTGATGATTTGAAAGCGGAACAAAGCTCACCTTCTCCGGAAGAAGAGCTTGATGGTCTTAGCCAGGCTTTTGCCTCTATAGGTGTGAGTATTAAGCAGGAGGGAGAACTGCCGGCAGACGAGAAAATAAGTCGAATATTCGCTGATATAATAAAAGAGAGCGTCACCAACGCGGTGCGGCACGGTTTTGCTACTGAAATATCCGTGAAGATAACCGGGGAAGAGGAAGGTCATCAATTGATGATAATTAATAACGGTGATTTGCCTTCCCGACCTATAATAGAGGGTGGCGGAATCGGAGCCATGAGAAATATGGTGGAGCCCTATAGTGGCGAACTTGATGTAGTTTTTGATCAGTGCTTTGCTTTAACAGTCAAAGTACCCGGAGGAGAGATGTGAACTATAAAGTACTTATAGTCGATGACCATGAATCTATGTGTGATTCTTTAAGTTATGCCCTCGAGCATGCCGGTAATTTTGAGGTAGTAGGCAGTATCCCATCTGCAGCCCATGCCGACATTTACACTGAGCGCCTGCGTCCGGATCTGGTTCTGATGGATGTCTGTACAGAAGGTGGAGCATCCGGTCTCAACGCCGCCAGAGAATTAAGGACCAAGTATCCTGACATGAAAATCATCGTCATGTCGGGTTTTGATGAAATAACCTATGCGCCCAGGGCAAAAGAATTCGGTGCAGATGCTTTTATTTTTAAAAGTAAAAGCCTTGACTACTTTATAGAGGTAATTAGGGCCGTGATGCAGGGCGCTAAATGCTTCCCTGAAGGAAAGGCCATCCCCATGCCTAAGGGGGAAGCCCCTCTGACTGAAAGGGAAATGGAAGTCCTGCGCCTGATGTGCAAACACATGACGAGCAAAGAGATAGCTGAGGAATTATTCATCAGTGAAAATACGGTAAAGTACCATAAATCAAATATGCTGGCCAAAACCGGTTTCTCCAAAGCCGTCGAATTAGCCTTTTACATGATATCAAACGGTTGGATTAATCCCTGGTATTGAAGTTGTAATATTTCTTATAGACGACTGAGCTCACAACTCTATCATGTGAAAACTACCCGTTCGGGGTAGGGCAAGCCAAACTGCAGCGTGCTAATCTTAAGCGGGATAAAATTTGAACATCCTAGAAAGGAAGTAAACTAATGACTAAGAAAAGAACTGCAGTAGTATTGTTGTCCATGATTATGCTCTTGTCACTGCTTCTTGCTGCCTGCGGCGGCGGCGGTGGCGGTGGCGGCGGAGATGCCTTGAAAGGGACTTGGGAAGGTCTGAGGGATTCGACAGGCATTACCTTCAAGTTTGACGGAAAAGGCGGCTGTGACACTGAGGATGAATACGGTATTAAAGATACCGGCACCTACACTATTGTTGATGACAGCACAGTCAAGATCAAAATGTCATACTGGGACAATGAAATTGCTTACAATTATTCTATTTCCGGAGACAAGTTGGTTATGGATTCGGATGAACCCCTCCGTCCTGCCTACGACCTGACAAAAACAAAATAGCTCAAAAAAAGCGGGAAGATGGCGAAAGCTCTTCCCGCTAAAATTTGTCCAGATATATTCCTGCACAAAAGCCGCATATAAGTGTGAGCTGCATATTATTAGGAAGGCTGTTCATCATGGACAAGAAAAAGGTTTTATTGATTATGAGCCGGGAGATAGTCTCGGATTCAATAATCGCCCAGTCAAAAGCCAATGATCGCTTTGACTTTCTAGCTGAATCTGACTATACGTCAGCTGTCGATAGCGCAATTAAATACAGACCTAGAATAGTAATCTTGGAAGTGCCCGAATCGGGTAGCTACAAATCTGCGGAAAAATGCCTTCTAATCTCGGACGAGATCAGAATGAATCTGCCGCAGATAAGGCAATTGCTCTTATGCTCTGAAACTGATGTGGCATCGCGGCGTGCTGCGATACAAGCTAAACAGAGCAAGAGAATCGATGATTTCCTTTTTTATGATACAAGTGTTAAATACTTGTTCTCAAAACTGGAATCACTTATTTAAAAAAATTGGGAAGTAGCAAGGAGAGACAAATGAAGCTTAAGAGGAGACGTTTTGTGAAGCTGCTGGCTATGATCATGGCCTTACTCCTGTTTGCAGCTTGCGCAAAAGATAAAAAACCGCCTGCATCGAATGATCCGAATCTCGGATTATGGCAGGCAGCAGTAGTTGAGATGTTTGGTGAGGAATCTCCTGCGGATGAAATATTCGAAATTGGCTTTGAGATTGAGCTTCTGGAAGGAGGCAAGTGTAAAGTCGTCACCGATGGAAAAAAAGGTAGCTTTGATTGGAGCATAAAAGGAGATATTTTATCCATCAGCCAAAAGGGTAATACTTTTCTAACAGCTGTGATTAAGGGAACGCAGATGGTGATTGACGACTATATGTCTACAGGAATGAAGATCACCCTGTATAAGGAAGGTTCTGTACCGCAGACGGTTGTTCCGGTGGATACTGAGCCTGATGATCCGGATGTAACAGAACCTGATCCGACCGGATGGGAAGCTGCTGTTCAGAATGTATGGAACGGCAAGTGGTACGGCTATTTTTGGATGACCGAATACTATGGCTTCTGGCAGCCGGTGGATGACACCGAAGATGAAGTATTTGATGCTGTAATGATGATTGATGTTGATGAAGAAGGTAATGGCAGATTATCAATCAGACTGGAAGGTGCTGAGGAAGATATCGTTGAAACTACAATAAGAGGTGACGAGTACCTTCTGGAAACAATCGATGGCTATTTCCTTGACGCAGATTTGGAAACCGGTGATTGGTGGATAGGCATTTCTCCTATAGACGAGGGTAATCGTGTAGTCATCGCTGACACCTACTATGACCCGGCGACTTCCGGCGAAGATGGCTTTGAATACATGTTTGTTTTCCGTCCCTGGGGAGAATTATGGGAAGAAGAAGAGCGCGAAGGTAAAAAACTTCCTCCTGGTTATGAGGCGTATCTAGAGGAGTTGGCGAATGAGACCGACCCTGATATCGATGATCCGGATATCGACGATCCCGATATCGATGATCCCGCTATCGATGATCCTGACATCGGTTGGGAAGGTACAGTTGCCGATTTTACAACTGAAGAGCTTAAGAATATCTATACTCAGCTCAAGGGCGCCTATGACAAAGGGGAATTGCGGGGAATGTCTTACCGTGATATCTGTGAAACATTCTTCGACGGAGCAGCAGGAGAACTGGACTTGGAAGGTGAAACAATATCCTTTTATGTATGGCCGGCTTCAGATAATTCTTCAAACTATATCCAGGTGACCTTCCAGGATTATGAAGGAAACGGGATACGTACAGCTGGAGGCATAGGCTACAGCTTTGAATAAAATAATTTTATAAGGAGTAAATTAAAATGGAAAGAAAGAAAAATACAATATTGCTTGTGACAGGCATACTACTTATTATCGGTGGTGCAATTGGCCTTGTCGGTTCAATCATAGCAGTCCTGGGTGCAAGGGTAGCAGCGGTTATTTTTGCAGATCAGAAAGGAGTCGGCCTCCTGGTCTTTGCAGCTGTGCTTCTGCTGATTAGTGCAATCGTGAGCTTAATCACAGGTATTCTGGGAGTAGTAAATGCCGACAAACCTGCGAAAGCAAATGTCTTAATTATATTCGGTATTCTGACGGCACTTTTCTCTGTTCTCGGTAATATTTTAACTGTAGCAGGTGGCGGCACCTTCAGTGTGCTCTCATTGATTACCGGTTTAGCCGTGCCTGTACTCTTCCTGGTCGGAGCCTTCCAAAACAAGAAAGCATAGAAATCTGAGCAGCCTATCCTGTCTGTATAGGCTGCTCAAATATTGTTTCTCGTAATCAGGCCATGGGAGGAGACCTTTTAGATGAAAAGAAAAACTAAAACGCAGCTAAGTCTTTTGCTAGTGTTGACAGCTGTCTTTTGTTTGCTGGTGCCTGCAGCCTGTGACAAGAGGAATAATCAGATACCATCCGGTCCTACCGGGGAAAATAGCCAGCCGGCAACAACGATTCCAGGTGAGGAAACATCTTCCGATAAGGTTGAAAATACTGAGCCTATCACAAGCGAGGCAGAAACAGAGCCAACAACAGGAAGGCCGGCAACAAGAGAGCCGCAATTGGCTATTCTAAGGTTAGGTGAAGCCCGTGATGATGATTCCTACATTTTCTTTCTTGATGAAGTTGCCTGGATTGATGATAGCAGCGAACCTAATGGATATAGAATAGAAAATGAAAAGGAAGAATGGGTTCCTTACATTGCCAGTCTAAAGACAGAATGCCATGTTCTGGGGCCGGGCGAAGAATCTTCGATTGAATTATGGCAGGTCAGTCTCGATAATTTTGTCGCAGAACTGGAAATAAGAGGTGAGGCCATACTGGTGGAGGCCGGCATCAACGATAATGAAATCTACTATGTCTCGGAAGTCTACCATGCTGCCCCACTCTATTATTAGAATTTATCTATAAGTAAAAAAGCAAATAAGTTTCTCCTTTCTGTAGCTATGCCGGTCCGAGTTTAAACAGACCGGCATAGCTATTTTGGTTAATTCGGATGATAGCGAGCGGAGCTGCAAAATTCTGCTCAACAAATTGGTCCGGACCAAAGAATAGATTTGATACACATGTATCTATTTCTCATAAGGAAATTGACTATTATTAATGTGGTTAGTCGTAACTAATTAACGTGACAAAGGCAGCCGGCTGAGTCGCGTGCCATTAAAATCAACTATTCAGAATAGGAGAAAAATATGTCAGACAAAAAACAACAACAAGCAGAAGCGCTAAAAAACATTTTGCATCAATTGAGCGAGGGTGCGTCAGTTGAAGATGTCAGGGAGGAATTCCAGAAAACATTTGATACAGTAGACGCCAACGAAATCGCTGCAGCAGAAGCAGAGCTGATCAAGACCGGAACACCGATTAAAGATATCTTACAGCTATGTAATGTACACGCATCCGTCGTGGAAGGCAGCGTGGAGGTTATTGCAGTTGACCCGGTGATGGGCCATCCGCTCACTGTGTTTTATAAAGAAAATGACGGCTTGGAAGAGTTTCTGGATGGAGCCTATGCCGAAGCCAAGGCAGCCTTCTTGTCTTCTAACGACAATAAGACATATGCGAATGTTCTGAAAGACTTGTATAAGCTGGACAGGCACTATTCCCGCAAAGAACAACTGATGTTCCCATACCTTGAAAAAAACGGTATTACTGCTCCTCCTAAAGTTATGTGGGGTAAAGATGATCAGATAAGAGATTTGATCAAGCAAGCGATCGAAAAGGCTGAAAGCGGTGAATATGATGAGACGCTCTTTACCGAGATGGAATCTGAAGTCCGCAGTATGATTCAGAAGGAAAATGAAATTCTGAAACCTATGTTGGTGGATAATATCAACGATGAAGCCTGGAAGGTCATCGCTCAGGAGGGCTACCAATTCGGCTATGCCTTTATCGATGGGGTAGAGGGTGTCAGTCCTTCCGACATCAAAGCCTGGGTCAAGGATGAGCAGGATGTCGACCAGCGTCGAAGCAACAACGATATCGATCTGCCCAGCGGCTATTTCAATGTTCATGAGCTGGAAGCTCTGCTCAATACGCTTCCTTACGATATTACCTTTGTAAACACTGAAGATAGAGTGCAGTATTTCAGCGAAAACGAACACCGCGTCTTCCCCCGCACCAGAACCGTTCTCGGCCGCCTAGTTGAAGACTGTCATCCTCCAAAAAGCCTGCACGTTGTTGACTCTATTGTGAAGGACTTTAAATCAGGGAAAAAAGACAAAGAATACTTCTGGATACAGAAAGATGGACAATTTATCATGATCCGCTTTTATGCTGTTCGCGATGCTGAAGGCAAATATCTCGGTGTCGCTGAAATAACCGAAGAAATCTCTGAGCTTAGAAGTCTTGAAGGCAGTAAGACCTTAATGCCTGACATTGAATAAGACATGGAGCAGAGTACTTATTCGACTCTAATATTAAAGGAGTCCTGCTGTTGCCGGACTCCTTTTTCACGGAAAATATCCCCGAAAGATAGTATATGTTACTGCGTTATCAGATGCAGGATAATTGCTGCCAGAGCAAGTACGGCAACTGTTCGATGCACGTAGAACCAGGCAGACCTTTTCTTCTTTTTGTAATAATGACCGTATACTCCAAGCAAAACATTAAGAATCAGTAGTGAAGCTGCTAACAAACCTGTCCTTGATACCCAGCGGTATTGAACTTGAATGACCAGGTGAGTGATCAGCATTATGGTCGCAAACAATCCGTAAAAGCGGTGATATTTGACTATTACCTGCTGGACTTTTATGTAGGCTTTTTTTAAAACGGAACTGTCGTTCAGGCTTTTAACCCATTTACGGTAAATAACTTTCACCGGGTAGTTTAACAGTGTTAAGGTGAGGCCTGCCATTATCAGCCAACCAAATAAACTTCCGTAACTTCCCATAAATTGATCCTCTCACTTCATCTGTCTAAGGTGATTAAGCGTTGAACAGTATGTTTTCAGTCTATAGCCCTGATGACTGTCTGATAGTAACGATTAGCACCACAGAATGTAATCTTAGAGCCGATGTTTTATACTTGTGTTTATGCTTAAAGATGACAAGGATAATTTTTACAAGGAAATTCCTTACGAGATAATTCGCAGCAAGCGCAAAAGTCTAGGTCTGACTATAGATAACGAGGGCAGACTTATTGTTCGCGCGCCGATACGGCTGAGCGAAAAACATATCATCAATTTTATCAAGGAAAAAGAGCAGTGGATCAGCGAAAAACAAGGTCAGGCCCGTGCTTCTGCTGCGAAATATAGCCCGATTACACTGGAAAATGGTGAAAACATATTGTATCTGGGTGAATATTATACCGTCCAGCGAGAGGCTGGGCAGGCTGTAACCATTGAGGACGGCAAGCTGCTAGTGCCGGACGAAATGATACTGGCAGGATTTGCCGGATGGCTTAAAGATCAGGCCGGTACCGTAATAAAAAAGCGGGTTGATTACTATGCAGAGATGATGGGTGTTAAGTACACATCCGTGAAAATGTCCGCTGCAAGGCGACGCTGGGGTTCCTGCGGGGCAACTGACACGCTGAATTTTGCCTGGAGACTTGTGATGTGCCCCATCTCAGTGATTGATTATGTTGTTGTCCACGAGCTATGCCATATAATTCATAAAGATCACAGTGCGAAATTTTGGAATTTAGTCGCCGAATTGATGCCGGACTACAAAAGATGTCAGAAATGGTTGCGGCAAAATAGGGCTTTGATGGATATAATTTAAGAGAAAAACTCTTGCGAATCTTCTGTATAACAGTTTTATAAGCAAAAAAACACCCAATCTTTGTGTTAAAAAGATTGAGTGTCTCTGGCTAAGGACGGAGGGGTTGATACAAAATCATTACTGATGCTTCTTTCTAAATTCAGCTATTTGAATAATGGAGGCTTTTAGTACCTGAAGACATATCAATGCAGTGTTTTTGTCAGGGTGAAATCTCGAAACCATTTGTTCATAAGGATGGATGAAATTTCTAAAATCTCTGACTATATGACTAAACTTCTTGACATCCAATTTAATCAATCCAATTTCATAAGCTACATCAATAAAATTACTAAGAGTCCAGTCTTGGAAATTTCTTACCTTTGAATTTTTGTCTTTAGGTGCAGATGAAGCACTGTTGAAGGTTTTCGGATAACTCGTCGCTTCTCCTAGTAATATCCCTTCCATTGTACTGCCTGTAATTATTACGGCTGCTAATGGGACATCGGAACTGATGCACTTTTCTATTTCCTTTATCCGACACTCAATAATATCGCTAATTATGGAATCTAAACCTAAACTCGAGATGTCAATTTCAAATGTTTTACCTAAAAATTCGGATTCCTTAATTTCTTCATCAGCATTCTTGCTTCTGGGTATAATAACTCAGTCCAATTTGTTAAATGAAATTTCATCGTTATTGCGGATTACCTGCCACTTATCAAATGCCAAATATTTATTAAATTCCCCAATTAATTGATCCAATTCTTGAATGTTATCAATATAATCAATGACACTAAAGGTGTTCTTAATACATTTATCTAGTTCCGGCTTTCCATTTATTTGTTCTAATTTTTCATCAGTGTATACCCTTCTTGATGGGAAACCTTGCCCATAGGTATCACGAAATCCTAATCGATTAAAAAACTCCACCAGTTTTGGTCCAGAACGATAACGATCTGTATTATCCCCATTAATAATTTCTCTTAATTTTTCAAGTGCCTTATGACTAAGTATCATTTTACAACTTTCTCTACATTTTCATACTATAGCGTCTCAATAAAGCTTTCCATCACTTCATCAAACTCTGTTAATCTTTGCTCCTCATTAAAGAACGGCAAACCGATAATTTTGTATTCGTTGCCAAAGGAATAGCTTTCATCTACTGAAGCAACAGAAGTAAGTTCTAAGAGGAATTGCTCTTTCCATGCATCCTCTAACAAAAGGTGTGAACCTTTAGACTCTACATACACCTGTTGTGCAGAGAAAGTCTGTTCTTTTCTTTTGCGAATAAAGAGCAGAAAATCCGGCTCGAATCGCTCACCTGTATCAAAACTGTAAATCGCAAGATCAGGTACTCGTTCATTTCTGATAACGTAAAACTCAAGGTTCTTTGCTTTTAATTGCGGCACTATTTTCGCGTCAAAGTAACGGAGAAATAACTTTTCTTCGCTGGTGCCATAGTTGTCATTAAAGATGTACCAGTCCCTTTGTGCTAAATCGAGAGCAAAACGAGTGTTAGTATTGTTAATCTGAGATGCACCTCGGCCGCCATCTTCATCAATTTTTCCCAGTTTAACCTTCTTATCTTTCAAGACGGATTTGAGACGTCTCGCTTCAAATACCGTAGATCCCTGATATTCCTGCTTAATCTCTGTTATGTGTTTAGCTACCGTCATTAGAGCATTTTGAACAGCTTTATATATCGATTTTGTCTCTAACTTTCCGGTGTAGGAAATTTCTATTGTGATATTGCCGATATAATCTTCCGAGCAGAGAAATTCTCTAAGGGTCTTCAGATTCGGATATTTCATCTTGAGTACAGAGAAAGAAAGCTCATAAAAACCGGAAGCAGCACCGGAAACAATATTATAAGGAATTTCTTTCAATCTGCTGCGCCAAATAGATGATGTCTCGTATTGAACTTTCGGTTCTGCTACTTGGAGATAGTCAGTTTGCTCTTCAACTTGAACTTCAAAAAGATTGATTACTTGACCTCTGCGCTCAGCAGTATGGTAGCTGAAAACTTTGTTTCTCAGACGTTCATCGACAGCATAAACATAAGAGCGTTCTTTTTCTTCCCTTTGGTTGCTAAAGACCAACCCATCGAGGTAAAGATCGCTTGATTTGAATGCGTCTTTGATCTTGTATTCGAGGATATGTTCTTCCTCTTCCTGAAGCCCTGTAGCAATAAGGGCTTGCTTCAGTTCGTTAATATAACGTGAATCATTTTTGCTGTGAAAGTACATCGTCTCCAGATAGCGGTATTTATTCTCGAGATCGTTGTCATATTTTCGCTGAAACCGTTCTTGACTTGCTTTCGCAATGAAAGGACAATATCTGGCAGCCCTACCGATGAGCTGTGCTTCTTTGATCGTATAGCTACCGATCTTTCCTCCGGATCGACTTTGTCTGGTATCGTAAAGCCTGACAATATCAAATAGATTCAAGACATCCCAACCCTCATTGAGCATATCGACAGCAAAGATCAGTCTAATAGGATTATTTTTGTTCTCGAGTGAATTGACCAGAATTTGATTTTCTGTATTATCATCTCTTGCACCGTTCATGATAATTGAAGTTTCTTTGGTAAAAGAGTCTCTTAAGGAACGACACAGCACATTCAAATCCCNATGCTTCACTGTGAAATAGGCAAGTGCCTCTTGTAGCGGTTTTATTTCAAAATTGTATAGAGACTCGAGTTTTGCCACGTCAAGCGTTTCCATTTTTTGAAAAAACAGATCATAAAAGTTTTCTGAGTCGCTTATTCTTTGCGATTTCATCATGATAACGGGCTTAATATTCTGCTTTACATCGGTAAAGAGATATTTTCTGTACTCGCTCATGACCAAGGCAATCAAGGCTCTCGTCCAAAGATCCGTATCGGTAGCAAAATTCTGAAAATCCTTTGTATAACCACTCTGGCGGAATTTTGCTAAGGGATAATCCATAATCATTTTATCAAGATACTTTGCTCGAACATTGCTATCTTTAATATCAGCTGTCGCCGTAAATTCAAGAAGGATATTGTCATGATTACGGGAGAAAGCATTCATCACTGAATATTCCCAAGATCTACGATTAGCCTCCTCATCTTTTGTTGCTTTCTTTGTAAGCGTGTTTACATGATGACTTTCATCGGAAATGAACACAATTTTATCGTCCTCAAAATCTTCATACGTAAGAGCGTTTTCTCCTGGTGAAAAAAGATCAGAGTGTAATTTTTGAGTGGATGTAAAGCAGATGTGAATATCCTTACTATCACGATTAATTCCGGCAAAATTGATGACCGGTCGAATTTGTATGTCTCTTCCTAAATATGAAAGTGTCTCGGCAAAGAGATATTTGTTAGATTTTGCATCCGTGAAATTTAGTTTTGTCTTTTCTAGAATATTTGTTTGATTAACAAAAAAGAGAAATTTGCGATATCCTTTCGTATAGAGATATAGGATAAGCCCTGCCATGATGATGGTCTTGCCCGATCCGGTCGCCATATGAAAGAGCGTATGAACCTGCTTGTTTTTACGCAAATTCTCATTTTCAAAATAGGTTACAAAGTTTTGAAAAGCCTGTACTTGATACTCTCTGAGTTGAATACTTGAAGCAAGATTGCTCTCGATAATATCAGGTATCGGCGAAAGCATTCTGGCACTGGAAAGCGCATCTAAAGTTTCATAAAGAAATAAAGGATTTCGCATTATTTCGTCACCTCATAAAATGAGTGTGTAAATGATTTATCTTCATCACTAACATCATAGTCTTCGTCATCAATTGAAGAGTAGTTAATATAGAGTTTGTTTTTATCAATAAGTTCAATTAGCGCTTTCTTTTTATCGTCGATGTCCAGATGCTCAAATGTATTATCGACTTTTTCTAGCTCCTGTGTTGTGAGGTAAGGAACTATGCGCTCATCTTGGTAAATTCGATCTTTAATTTTGGAAATTGTCGTATCGTCCGAAGCTTGGATAGCATCAATTAGAGTTTGCCCATCTTCTTTCAGCTCACAGTAGACAAATGAACCGCCACCTTGCCAGTTATTTTTTCTTGACACACCACTCTGTTCGCCTTCCATGACTTTGTTTAACCTTCTTAGCATGATATCCGTGTGTTTATCCAATTGCTCACACATAATAAATCGTCTTCTTGTTTTTAAGGCCACTGCTCCTGAAGTTCCTGTGCCCCCGAAAAAATCGAGAATAATATCATTCTCTTCAGTATGTGCTTTAATAATTCTTTCTATTAGTTTTTCAGATTTCTGCCCTTTAACCGCATCGTCTTGTTCGAGCATTTTTGAAACTGTCTCTCCGGAGAAAGAAACAATTGCAATACTATTTAAATCATCATATTCATTCCCATTCCATACATCTTCTACCGGATATTTCTCTGCTTCACTCGTTGCAATAACTTTAAATTCATCTCTAGGTATGTAATGCTTAATGAACTTCATTTGGGTATCGTTTTTTGAATAAAAAAGAATAGTATCATGATTTCTAATCCAATTATTATCCGCTGATTTATATCCCGATACCCAACCTATACGCCATATTATTTCTCTTTGAAAATTTTCTTCTCCAAATATCTCGTCCATTAAAACTTTTGCATAATGAACCTGATGATAATCCAGTTGTACATAAATTGCTCCATCAGGCGCAAGCAGTTCACGTGCAAGCTCTAATCGGTTTTTCATAAACGTCAGCCATGTCGAACGATTGAATGAATCGTTATAGCCGAAACTGTCACTCCCGGTGTTGTACGGTGGGTCTATATAGATTAACTTGACCTTCCCCTCGTAACGCTCAAGCAAGCTTGAGAGGGCAATCAGGTTATTACCTTTGATGATAAGATTGTCATCTTCTTTGAATTCTGTAGCGAGTTCTTCTTTTACTTCGATCGTTTCCGGGATTAACTGACCCTCTAAATCCTTGTCGCCCACAGTTGTATATCGTTTTGCATTAGTAAAGACTTTCGGGGTGAGCATATTCATAATTTGTTCCCTAGCGAGAATGTTGTGGAACATTATCTCGTCACGCTTCTGGTCATCTTTATCTTGACCTCCGGCAAGCACAGCATCTTTGTAGGGAAAATCAAGCACAACATCATCTGCCTGGGAGATAAATTTTCTATTAGCAGCCAGTCCTATTTTATTTGTATAGGCAGTATACGAATCCGGTAGAAATTCTTTGGAATTAATGAGCCAAGCAAATTCATACTTGTCGAAAACGAGAGTGTTTCCAACCTTTGTGAAAAAAGCTTCCTTTGTTTCCTCCTGTGATAAAAGGAGATTAAGTAGGTTCTCTTCCATCATCATGGCATCTTGATAGACTTTAGCTTTCAGGAGGTCACCATCTTCTGCTACATATCTTTCATCTGTCTTTAGTAGATCAATCAAACTGTCAAAATTATTGTTCATGCTTCATCTTCCTCATCAATAAATTCCAAAATATCGTCCACGCCACAGTCAAGCGCTCGGCAGATGCGTTCAATACTGTCGAGCGAGATGTATTTTCTGCGCTTGATCTGCGTCATTACATTCCCGGAGAAACCGGTCTTATGAATGAGTTCAGAATTGCTCATCTGCCGGTCGATTAATAAATGAAATAACCTATCATAAGATACAGCCATAAGATTTTCCTTTCGCTCGTTAGCAACTATGCCTATTCTATCATTCTTGTGTGAATATTTCTATGAGAAAATGATTTTCTGACTGTTTTTATTTTGTTCCTGCACAAACACAAAGGATGTAGCAGTTTTTTTCAGTTATCTCTATTTAAGCGAAATAAAGAGATATATAGAAAATCCTGCTACTAGTTGCTACACACCAAATTTTTTCAAAAACTGTGTGCGCATTAATGCTCTAATTTCAACTTAGGCCATTTCCCTCTGATGTTTTTTCTTCGCCCGTTCAAAACCTGTCTTTCTCCTGCCTACAGAGTGAGGGAGAAAAATCTCACGCCCTAGATTCAACCTAGGTCGTCAAAAAATTACTCAAAACCATCCCTTCTGTCCAAGGGGAAGGTGAAGGGAGTTCTTCTTCAATTCAAAAGAGAGCGGGTTAAAGCATGCACAACAGATCTCATCAAAAATATTGCCCAAGATTCTCGTCCTTGTCCAAGGGAGAAGTAGAGGGAGTTTCTCTCAAAACATTACCGAGGAGAATGAGATGATTCAAAATTTACCTAAAGACATAAAAGAAAACGGCAGGTTCTGTCTCTGGCGTTATGAGAAGCAGCAAGGCAGACAAACAAAAGTGCCCTATCAAATAAGCGGCCAGCGGGCAAGCAGCAGGAACATTCAGCATTTCACGAGTTTTGAAGAAGTTATAAAAGCTGTACCCCGGTATGACGGCATCGGCATGGGTGTCTTTTCTCCCTTTGCCGCTGTGGATATCGACGACTGTGTCAAAGACGGAGAACTCTCGGGGCTGGCGGAGGATGTCATCCACACGCTTGATTCCTACACAGAATACAGCCCGTCCGGAAAGGGCGTCCACATCATTGTGAAGGTTAAAGATTTCGCTTTCGATAAATCCCGCTATTACATCAATAACAGAAAAATCGGTCTGGAGGTCTATGTTCCGGGAGCAACTAACCGTTTCGTTACCTTGACCGGAAATACCATCCATCAAACAGAGCCGGCATACCGGGATGAGGAACTGCAACTGATCCTAGACCGCTATATGAAGCGTGACGAGCTTTCTTCTCCTCAGCGTACCGTTCCCGGCAGCTACCTTGAGGATGAATCCGTCATCCGGAAGGCACAAAAGAGCAGGCAAAAGGCAAAATTCCTAAAGCTCTGGCAGGGCAATATAAGCGGCTATGCCAGTCCGAGTGAAGCCGATCTCGCCCTGTGCTCCATGCTCGCATTCTGGTGTGGCGGAGATATGGAGCAGATGGATCGCATCTTCAGGCAGTCCGGACTTATGCGGGATAAGTGGGAGCGTGATGATTACCGCAAGTCTACGCTCGAACGAGCCGTAAAATCCTGCACTTCCTTCTATAAGCCTGTGCGTGTCACATCTGCAGTGGAGGACTTCAACAACATCTCCGGACAACTACAAGATTTTGACCTTCTGAATAACCCTCGCTACCGCTTCGGTGATATCGGCTTCGGTAGACTTTTTGCCGATGTGTATAAAGATATCTGCCGCTTCGTACCGGAGCGAAAGAAATGGTATGTCTTTAGCGGCAAATGCTGGCAGGCGGATGTGGGAAGCCTAAAGGCCATGGAGCTGTGCAAGAGTTTAGCGGACGACCTTCTGCAATACGCCCTCACCATCAATGAAGAGCATCTCAGGACAAACTTCCTCAAAGAATGCGGCAAATGGCAACAGCGCCGATTCCGGGAAACCTATCTCAAAGAAGCCCAGAGCATTTATCCTTTGCCGTTCAATACCTTTGATCAGGATCGTTATCTTCTGAACTGTCAAAACGGCACGCTCGATTTAAGGACGATGCAGTTTCATGAACACAAGGCTTCGGACTTTTTAAGCAAAATCGCTGGTGCATCCTACCTGCCGGAAGTGCGCTCAGAGCGCTTTGAACAATATATCGATGAGATTATGAGCGGTGACCTTGATAAGGCAAAGTTTCTCCAAAAATCTCTCGGTTATGCCGTTACGGGCGATACCCGGCACGAGTGCCTGTTCTTTCTCTATGGCGAAACCAGTCGCAACGGCAAGGGAACGCTCATGGAAAGCGTGCTCAAAGTCTTAGGCGATTACGGAAGAGCTGTAAGACCTGAAACCATAGCACAGAAGCGCTTCACAAATAGTCAGGCACCCAGCGAGGATATCGCAAGACTGGTCGGTATCCGCTTAGCCAATATTTCAGAACCCGGACGAGGACTTTTATTAAATGCTGCCCAAGTCAAAACCATGTCCGGTAACGATACCTTAAACGCTCGTTTCCTACACGAAAACAGCTTTGATTTTGAACCGCAGTTCAAGCTTTATATCAACACAAACTACCTGCCTGTCGTAAACGACATGACTCTTTTTTCGAGTGGCAGAGTGATCATCATTCCCTTTAATCGCCACTTCGATGAAACAGAGCAAGATAGAAGCCTAAAGGAGCGTTTTGCCAAACCGGATGTACAAAGTGCGATTTTAAACTGGCTCATCCGTGGCTATCAGCTTTTGTGTGAGGAAGGCTTAAAACCTCCGAAAGCTGTACAGGAATCTACTGCTGAATATGCCAGAGAGAGTAATAAAGTCATTCAATTCATTGAGGAAAGCCTCATCGAGGATTCCGCAAGTGAAATTAAGACCTCCCTCGTCTACGAAGCGTACCGCACTTGGTGTGTAAAAAACGGCCACTTCCCTGAAAACAACCGGAACTTCAACCATGAGCTTCGGAAAGTAGCCGATGTGGCAAGGAAAAGACCGAAGACGGGCGGCAATCCTACCACATTGCTTTTAGGCTACAGACTGAAAGTCGAGGACTTTCTTCCATGAACACACGGGCTGTAGCAAGTTGTAGCAGGTTTTTTCAGTTACCCCTATTTAAGCGAAATAGAGAGATATATAGAAAATCCTGCTACAAGCAGCTACAAGCAGGAAACAGAAAGAAACCAGTCGCTCTGAAACGCTGTGGTCAAACGTGTCGCCCACCTTGAACCCCTGGGGGGATGTCAATCTCTACGAAGGGAATCTCGTGCAACGGGCGGTGGGTGTCGCACGAAAAAAGTTCAATTCAAACGGGGGATTAACCCCAAACAGATTTTAGGAGGAATTTTACCTATGTTAAACACTAACACTTATAAATTGGAATTTCAGGACATGCTTCGCAACCAAAGCACAAGCAATTATATGTTAAAAGAAGCGAACAGCAAAATATCTGACGGATACCTTATTCCGGAATCTGATGTAAAGATTTTTAATAAGGCGATGGAAGAAGATTGCCTCTTTAGAAAGTATGCAACAAAAACTGCTGTTAACTGGGCAGAGGGCACCATCGTTGCAGTTTGTTCAACTGGAGAAGCCAAAGTAACCGGTGAAGGAATGCTTTATCCTACAGATAGCGATGATTTTAAGAAAATCACTTATGATTCTTATAAAATCGCATCTCTAACCAAACTTCTTTTACGCTTTGTCAAAGACACAAAATTTGATCTTGACACCTATCTGATGCGGGATTTTGCAAGACGCTTTGCCAGAGCGGAAGAAAAAATCCTGCTCACGGGAACGGGAATTGAGGAACCATTAGGACTTCTAAACAGTGCCGATTCCATCTCATCAGCTGAGACAGGAAAAATCAGCTTTGATGATGTAGCTACACTCTACTTCTCGCTTGAACCTGAATACAGGAAACATGCCATCTGGGTTATGAGCGACGAGACCGCTTTTTCTCTTCGTATGGAGAAAGACCAAAGCGGCTATCCCCTCTGGCAGGAGGATCACGATGCCCTCTTGGGGAAACCTGTAGTCACCAGCCTCTACATACCTGCCACATCAAGCGGAACAAAGCCACTTCTCTTCGGTGACCTTTCCTACTTTTGGCTCTTACAAAGGCAGGAACTGACCATAAAGCCCTTATTTGAGCTTTTCTCGAATAAGGGACAGGTCGGCTATGCGGCCTATGAACGTCTGGACGGAAAACTGGTAAGACAGGATGCCGTCCGTACGCTCACGGTCAAATAACCCTATGTCCAACATAGGGTTAAAGAAAATAAGTCTAGTTTCAAGCTAGGGTTAAAGGATCGGGAGCCTTGTGTACATACATTTAGGCTCCCTGCCTGATTGTTACAGGGTGAACACTATGGAAAAAGAAAACGTAAAAAAGAATGTACTTTGCTATCAATCGCTCATGGCGCTTCTCTTTTCCCTTTTTGAAGATGAGGAACCGGACGCTGATTTTCTTCGTGAATCAGAGGAAATCATCGCTCGGAAAAGCGGCCTGCCCGATAACAGTATTTTCCGCTATGACCTTGATAAATAAGGCGTTTTGAGTGATGTATATAGTACCTATTATAGAGGAGACGGAGAATGCGAAAGGTAGAAGACTTGCCACTTAAAAGAAGTGTGGAAACGAATAAGACAAAGGTCGCCGCTTACGCCCGCGTGTCTACAGGAAAAGACGCCATGCTGCACTCCCTCTCGGCGCAGGTCAGCTATTACAGTCGGCTCATTCAGCAAAGGGCGGACTGGGAATATGTGGGCGTATATGCCGATGAGGGCATTTCCGGCACGAAAGAAAACCGGGAGAACTTTCAGAGAATGCTGATGGACGCAAGACTGGGCAAGATTGATTTGATCCTTACCAAGTCCATCTCCCGCTTTGCGAGAAACACCCTACTGCTTCTTGAAACCGTCAGGGAGCTAAAAGACCTCGGCATCGCTGTATATTTCGAGCGGGAAAATATTAACAGCCTTACTGCGGACGGTGAGCTTATGCTCTCGCTCCTTGCTTCCTTTGCTCAGGAAGAATGCCTTTCCGCCAGAGAAAACAGCCGCTGGAGCATCAAAAAACGCTTTGAGAAAGGCGAAATCGTCGGTATGGCTCATCTGTATGGTTATGACTATACTGACGGGAAACTTGTCATCAACGATGAGGAAGCGGAAACCCTCCGCATGATTTACAGCGATTATCTTTCCGG
>JGI24712J26585_10001280_pt1 | contig 21607 bp, 16 predicted proteins | sample BioPla3DNA2_FD_26585 | JGI IMG/M metagenome (IMG submission 26585)
AAAAAANCCAAGCCGCGGCAGAAGCCTATTATACCGCGGAATATTACGGCTCGATAAGCGGTCCTTCGATAAACTTTATAAACAACCTGTCTCTGGCGCTTGTCTCGGTTTTCGGCTCGCTGCTTTATCTTTCCGGCGGAATAAGCCTCGGCAATATCAGCTCCTTTGTCCTCTATTCGCGCAGATTCTCGGGTCCGATAAACGAGTTCGCGAACATCTTCGCCGAACTTCAGTCGACATTTGCCGCCGCCGAAAGAGTTTTCCGACTGATGGATGAAATGCCGGAACCGCAGGACTCCGAGTCGGCAAAAGAGCTTGTCTCGGTAAAAGGGGATGTGGAACTCAGGGACGTGAATTTCGGTTATACCCCCGAGCGGCAGGTTATTCACAACCTCAGTCTTAACGCGCCGCACGGGACGGTGGTAGCGATAGTCGGACCTACGGGAGCCGGAAAAACTACCATTATAAACCTGCTGATGCGGTTTTACGACGTGAACAGCGGGGAGATATTGATAGACGAAAACGAGATAAGAGATGTCACCCGCAGCTCATTGCGCCGTTCTTATACGATGGTGCTTCAGGACACCTGGCTTTTCTACGGCACTATCTTCGAAAACATCGCCTACGGCAAAGAAGGGGTAACGAGAAAGCAGGTCGAGGATGTCTGCAAAGCCGCCGAGATTCACAACTACATAATGAGCCTGCCCGACGGATATGACACGCTGCTCTCCGACAACGCCACAAACATCTCAAAAGGTCAGAAGCAGCTTCTGACTATCGCCCGCGCGATGCTTTTAAGTTCGCATATGCTGATACTCGACGAAGCGACCTCCAACGTCGACACAAGGACGGAGAGGCGGATACAGTCGGCGATGCTGCGGCTGATGCGGGACGAAGACGGCCCGCGTACCTGTTTCGTCATCGCGCACCGGCTCTCCACCATCCGCAACGCCGATGTTATTTTAGTAATGCAAAACGGAGAGATCGTCGAGCAGGGACGCCACGACGAGCTGATTTCCCGCGGCGGCGAATACGCAAAGCTATACCGAAGCCAATTCGAGACCTGGTAAGTCTTTTATGCCATCTTGCTGATAATTCTGTCGATTATCTTTGCAAACTCTTCGGGGGACTCGCGGTTTTCCTTGTTTATCCAGACTCGCAGCGCCTGATAGCAGCCATAGGTGAGGAGATTATACATATACTCGATTTCTAACCCTTCGGAGTTGCCCAACCTGCGGAATATCTCATTCTGTATCATTATCGCCTGAGAAAACATCTTTTCCGGAAAAGCCGGATCGACGTTGTTGTTGACAAGCAGCCGGCAAAGGTCGATGTTTTCCTCAATGTTTTGACAGATGATCAGCACAATTTTTTCCGCCTGCGCGGGATTATCTTCAACGGCCTGATTCACCATTTGGATCAGGTCGTTTTCCATGTCCGCAAGCAGATCGAACTGAGAGCCGTAATACTTATAAAAGGTGGAGCGATTTACATCGGCCACTTCGCAAAGCTCTCTTATCGAAATATTATAGATATCGTTCTTCTCAAGCAGCGATACAAGCGCGTCTTTTAACAGCTGCTTTGTCATCGTTACCCGACGATTTTCTTTTTTCTTCATAAATAAACCTCAATTAAATTTTTTTTGAATATACAACACTTTCGGCGGTGCGTGTTGCGTTAACAACAGTTTAGCATTAATCAGTCGGTTGACAATCCAACACATGTGTATTATAATATAAAAAAGCATAAATGTCAAGACATATTTTGCTTTATTACCGCGAAAATTTCACCGGAGGTTTACTATATGCGCAAAATTGCTGATTTTATAGTGGAGCGGCGGCTCCCGATTTTTATTGTTATGCTCGCTCTGACTCTTGTCTGCGGCCTTGCCGCCCTCAAAGTCGGGGTAAATACCGACATGACGAAATATCTCCCCGATAACTCCCAGATGAAGGTCGGGGTTGACATAATGGATGAAGAATTTCCCGAGTCCGATGAAGAAAGCTCGGTTCGGGTTATGTTTACCGGTCTTTCGGAAGAAGAAAAAACCGAAGTTTTCCTTTCCCTTCAAAAAATCAAGTATATAAGCTCGATTGAATACGAGCCTGACAGCGAAGACTTTAACAAGAACGACAAAACCCTCTTCCTCGTCAAAACCGACTTTGATTACGGAAGCGACGAGATGAAGTCGATAGAAAATGAGCTCAACGGCTTTTCCGGCTACGACATGATATGGCAGTCAAACAGCGTTGAAGCGATTAAGGTGCCGCCGGTGGTACTGCTCTCGGCGCTTGCCCTTTTGATCGTCATTTTGTTTGTCATGTGCGAATCATGGATAGAGCCGGTGCTCTTCCTCGCTTCTACCGGCGCCGCGGTAGCTCTGAATCTCGGCTCAAACCTGTTCTTAGGTTCAGTCTCCGAACTTTCGATGTCGATAGCGCCGATACTCCAGCTTGTGCTGTCGATGGACTACTCGATAATTTTAATCAACCGTTATCGCCAGGAGCTTGAAGTTGCCGAAAACAAATACGCGGCGATGAAGGCGGCGCTTGCCAATTCAGCTTCGTCTATACTTTCCAGCGCCTTCACTACCGTTGTCGGACTGCTGGTGCTGGTTCTGATGAGCTTTAAGATAGGCCCCGAACTCGGAATCATCCTCGCCAAGGGCGTATTCATCAGCATGCTTACCGCTTTCACGGTACTTCCGACGCTTATCCTGATTTTCGACGAAGCCATCAAAAAGTCGGCTAAAAAGTCCCCGCAGTTTAAAATGGCGGGACTTACCAAATTCAGCCTTAAACTGCGCCGGGTAATGCCGGTAGTGCTGGTCGGACTTTTTGTCGCGTCTTTCATAATATCTCAGAATACCGGAATCTCCTTCTCTCAAACACCGGTCGACAAGATGGCCGGAGTCTTCCCCCGCGAAAACAACTTCGTTCTGCTTTACGAAAACGAGGACGAAGAAACCGCATGGAATCTTGCGTCAAGCGTTGAGGAGAACAATCTTGTAAAGGAAGTAATCGGTTATTCAAACACCGCCGGAAAGCTCTATTCCTCAGAGCAATTAAAAGATTTGGGCGACGGAGAATTTGAATTCGACGATACCGCGGCAAAGATATTGTATTACCGATATCACGACAGTTCGACAAACGAACTTACTTTCCCGGAATTCATCGATTTACTGAACAATAATGTTCTGAAAAACGAGAAGCTCTCGGAAAATATCACCGAAGAAGAAAAAGACGGCATCCTGATGCTGAAAAAGCTCAACGACAGAACAAATCTTAAAAAGGAAATGAACGCGGAGGAGATTGCCTCCTTCCTCGAAATGGACAAAGAGGCGGCGGAACAGCTGCTTTTCCTGCGCGCCATAAAAAATGCATCCGAATCCGGTGAGCTTGACCCCGCGGTTGCCGAACAACTTATCTCCGGAAAGGAACCGGCTGAGGTAATAGCCGAACTCACCGCCGCGGCAGTACCGCCTGCGCCTGTTGCGCCGCCGGCGGAACAGGAAGCGCAGATAAACCCGCAGGACATAATGTCTCAAATGACGCCGGAACAGGCAGCCATGCTTGCAGCGTCAGGCATAGACATATCTCAGATGTCCCCCGCCGAGCTTGCCGCGATGGCGGCGCAGTTCGGATTCGGAAGTCAGCCTCAGGCAGAACCGGAACCTCAGGTAGACCCCGAACAGGCGGCAAAAGCCGCCGCTGCCGCAGCGGCGCTCGAAGCGCTGACCAATCTGAAAGTTTCGGATATAACGCTTCCCGACTTTATCGATTTAATGATTGAATCCTCGTCCGAACCCGCATTTGCGGATAAATTCGACGCGGAGGAAATATCAACTCTTAAAGACGCCCGTGAGATAATCGATTATATCCTGTCTGACAAAAAATATCCCACGGACGAAATGACCTCGCTCCTGAAAAAATATTCCGACAACATAGACGAAAACGACATGAAGCTGCTCTATCTGTATGAAGCTTCCGAAAACGGATATAAGTCCGAGTGGACGATATCTGTCGAAGATTTGCTTAATTATCTCAACGACGATGTGATGAAAGCCCCGGAATTCTCCCGCTTCTTCGACGACGATATAAAGAAAGAGCTTTCCGACGCACAAAACGAGCTTAACGACAATCTGCCGGAGATTAAGGGAGATAGATACTCTCGTATAATCATCAGAACCGAATATCCCGATGAATCGGACGAAACCGAAAACTTCGTATCAAAACTCATAGACGGCGAGAAGCAGTTTTCAAAGCCGGCTTATCTTATCGGCACTTCGGTTATCCCGCATGAGATATCCGACGACTTCAACCGCGAGTTTTTGATAGTTTCGATAATCACCGCCCTCTCGATCTTCCTTGTAGTCATGATAACCTTCCGCTCGGTGTTTGTTCCGGCGCTGCTGGTGCTGCTGGTGCAGACCGCGGTTTATATCACCGTTGTCGTGGTCGGAATTCAGGGCTACAACATGATGCATATCGCTCTTCTCGTGGTACAGAGCATTCTTATGGGCGCCACTATCGACTATGCAATCGTGTTCATGAGCTATTACCGCGAAAATCGCGTGACTAAGGGAATACAGGACTCGCTCCAAGCGGCATACGAAGGCTCGATTCATACGATTATGACCTCCGGTCTGATCCTAATCCTTGTAACCGCAATTCTCGGCATCTTCGTGTCCGACCAGACAACGTCGCAGGTATGCTCAACCATATCGATAGGCGCGCTTGCGTCGGTGCTGCTGATATTGTTTGTTCTCCCCGGATGCGTCGCCTTGCTCGACAGATTCACCGCCGGCAAAAACCGGCTCAAGGAAAACAAGCCTGATAAAGCCGAGTCGGAATAATGCGGACAGGCAAGGCCGTAAGTTCTAAAAATATTACAGAATTATAACAATTAACGCCTACCTCTTGAAATATACAGCATGAAATGGTATAATAAGAACACCTATCGTTTTGCATAAATCACATCGACTCACACCGACCGTGTTGTATTATTTTGGAGCTGATAAAATGGCTGACAGCAGAAATCCCCTGAATGAACGCACTCGTCTGAACATCCCTGATTCTTCCCAGACTCAGACTTTCTCGATCCACGAGGATCGCGACACAGAGATTCGCAGCGTGCTTTCAAGCGTATACAACGCGCTTCGCGAGCGCGGATACAATCCCATTGATCAGATGGTAGGCTACCTTCTGACCGAGGATCCAACATATATCACCAATTATAAAAATGCCCGCGCGCTCATCCGCCGCGTCGACCGCGATGAGGTGCTCCGCGTGCTGCTTGCCGAATATCTGCGTATCTGACGAAAAAGCGTCACATGAAGCTTTACGATCTCAGAATACCTTGTGACATCGACTTTGACAGAGCCGCTGTCAGCAATATAACCGGCTTTGCCGGGCTTTACGAGCGTGACTTTAAATCAGCCGAACCGGGAGAGCTTGCCGCCCTCCCGAAAGCGGTTGCGCTCGGAGGGTTTGACGGAGTGCATCTCGGACATCGGGCGCTGCTGCGCAGTTGTGTCAAATACGCCGCCGAAAACCTGCTTCTGCCTTCGGTGTGGACCTTCGACGAAGCTCCGGGAGCGATATTCGCCTCTCACGGCGGGAAGGCGGTCTGTCTTTCCGACGCGCCGTCAAGGCGGGTGATGTTTGCCGAGGCGGGTATTGCCGCCGCTGCTTTCGAGGCGTTTTCCGATATCAGGAATATCTCTCCGGAAGCCTTTGTCAAAGATATACTAATCGGTACTTTGAATACAAAAGCCGCATTCTGCGGCTTTAATTTCACTTTCGGCGCCGGAGGGAAAGGCAAGGCTGACGACCTTGTCCGGTTGATGAAGCTGCACGGCGGAACGGCTGTCGTTGTCCCTCCCCTTGAGCTTGACGGCGCCCCGGTGAGTTCAACCCGAATAAGGGAGCTTTTGTCTGCGGGAGACGCCGGCGCCGCCGCCCGTCTTTTAGGCGAACCTTGGCGGCTGACCTCTGATGTCAGCCGCGGAAGGCAATTCGGTCGCCGTCTCGGCATCCCGACGATAAATCAGCACTTCCCTCCCGATATGCTTATCCCCCGATTCGGCGTTTATGAGACTCGATGCGAAATAGCCGGCGGGAGCTGTTATTCCGCGGTAACTAATGTCGGAATGCGGCCGACGGTATCATATCTTCCCGGCGGTGAGCCCGCGGCGATTGCCGAGAGCTATCTGATTGGATTTCAAGGCGATTTATACGGCAAAACCGTTTCCACCTCGTTTCTGCGATTCATCCGCCCGGAGATTAAATTCTCGTCGCCGGAACAGCTCGCCGAAGCGATGAAAAATGATATAGCAAAAGTAAAACCGGAACCCTGAGTGTAAAACGGGATTCCGGTTTTTTTATATTCAAATGGTCTTTAAATGAAAACAGAGACGCGTAACGCAGTAAGATTTCTTCGGAAGTCTTTTTTTATTCGCCCAGACCCTGCTTTACAAAACAGTATCTGTCGCCTCTCCAGCTTCCGGGGGAGTAGTTTCGGTTGGGACCGAAGCTGCCGGGATGGACGCCATAATCTTCGCCTGCGGGATGGTGGTGCGGACCGAAAAGGTTGCGGTTGCCGGTCAGAAGCTCAAGAGAGATGGTATTCTTTCCCTTCTTCAGAGCGGGGGTAATATCCGCCTTCCAATCAGCCCATGCAAGCTTTTTGACAAGAGCGCCGTTGACATACACATTTACCGCGACGGCAAAGGGACGGCCGATGTCGGCGATGACGCGGCGGGCGGGGTCTTCGATATCGAAGTCCTGAGAAAGTGTCATTTTTCCCGCGAAGAAGGGCCAGCCCTGAGTAACGATGTTGCCTCCGCTGAGATTAAAGTTTTGATTCGTAAGCACAAATCCGGGATCCGACTGAGTAAACAGCGTCGCTCTTGCGCCTTCGGTGTAAGAGGAAAGCGAGTATACGCCGAAGTTTCCGACCAGATATACGGCTTCGATCTCGGTATCGTAAGTCAGCTTGTTGCGTTCCGTTTCAAGGACATTTTCGCCGAAGAGGACGTCATAAACCTTTTGCTTCTGAGCAAAGCTGCCCTCAAATACGATCTCGTTCTCTCCGGGAACGACGAGTCCGCCGATATTTATCTTCTTCATCGACCTGTCTTTCCACCAGGAAACAAGGTCATGGCGAATGAGATTGCCGTTGACGGTCATCTTCCATTCGGGGGTGTATTCGGTGATAAGATACAGCTCGCGGCAGGCTTTGGGATCGAATTTGTCCGAAACGGTGAAAGTATATTTAAGTTTCAGCGGACTGTCGGCGCGCTTTTCAAGCAGCTCGTCCATTACGCCCAGAACCGGCTTTACGTCGCCGAATTCTTCCCATCCTCCGTCGCCGTCGCCGAGAGCGTAGCGGCAGAAATCGATGGTCAGGCAGTTTAGGTCGGTCTTGCGCGGGTCTGACTCGATGCGCCACTCGCGGCGGAGCGGAAGCGTTGCGGCGGGCGCCTTCGCGGCATCCGGCCGAGGCAATGATGAACCTGACAGCAGTATCGCCGACTGCATCGGCTCAAAATGTAGGTAAACAACCGTCTTTCCGTCTTCTATACGGGTGTCGGGGTTATATGCGGAAAGGGTTTCGAGGCGGTACCCGACGATATCGTCAGTAATCGGCAGTGTGATTTTTGCGTCGCAACCTTTTTCCTTGTCGAGGTTGACGAAATACCATACCTTGCCGCCTTCGATATCTCGCTCGGTGTAATGGATGCGCTCGATATCGCCGTTTCTGTCGGTTACGCTGACGGTTTTCAAAAGTTCATCGGTCAGGAACTTGACGCGGAATTCGGGGTCTTGCGGTATCTGTTTTATCTTCGCGTTCAGCGCCTTGACGCGGGAGTCAAAGCGGCCGTTTATCCGCATCGGAAGCGCGTCGAGGGCGTATATCCTGCCGCCGTCCTCGACATAGCGGGAAAGCAGCTCAAAGGTGCTCTCGTCAAGCGTTTCAAGCAGCGGCAATATTACCGCCGAATAAGAGCATTCGCCGATAATCAATCTGCCGTTTTCGGTCCTGCCGTGGTTCGCCATTATCGTCTCGTCGCCGTAATGATAATTTATATGCATTCCTGACAGCAGATTTGAACATTCAAGGAAAGAGCGGTCGAGCTTGCGGATGGCTTCGCAGTTGGTGCCGTCGTACGCAAGCCAGGCGCTGTGCATCGGGTGAATAAGCAAAGTCGAGGCGGGGTCGGAGCCGTCCGCTAAAAGTTTCCCAAGGCGGGAGATATAGTCGTTGTAGAGCTTATATTCGCTCCAGCCGGGCGACTGTTCATATACCGGCGCCGGATAGTCGCGCTTACGCAAACCGCGGATGGTATATCCCTCAAGATGCGCGCAGATGAGGTTGACGCCGTTGACAAACTGCCATTCAGCCATCCACTTCATCTCTTCGTAGGTCATATCCCAGCCGCAGCAGGCGTATATCTCGGTTAAGACGTGCTTTCTGCCCATCTGCCGCGCGGCGGAGCCGACTTGCTTCGGGATTATCGGAGAGGCGATCCATCGTCCGAGCCAGTCGATGCCCGGAATATGCTCATACTGATAGAAGGGCATTACTCCGGCGGTGCAGTACATCTGCAGTACATCTGCGAGATGAGATTGTCCTCCATCATCGCGTGACCGGTCAGCTGACAGTTGTTTTCGTTGCACCAGTCGTAGATCTGTTTACCAAAAGAGTCGGTGTAAAGCCTTGAAACAACTTTCCAGAAATCATAGCGGAATTTTTCGGAACCAAGAACCGTCAAAAACAGAGAAATGAGATGGTCTTCCGGGAAATATCCGTTATCTTTTTCAAATTCTTCGGGCAGCGCGTAGCTCCACGGAATTTTGCAGCGGGCGAACTGCGGCTCGTCGGTAAAGAATCCCGGCATCGATTCGCCGCCGAAATCCTCGCCCAGCCTCTCTTTATACACCTCATAAGTGCTGTCGATGAAGGCGCGGACGACTTCGGGGTTCAGAAGGTCGACGTAATAGGGGTTCTTTACATGGCTTACCCAATAGAGCTTGTCGCCGTCGCGGACATTGTCTTTTGCCGCCGCAAGATCGGCGCCGAGGCTGCGGTAATGCCCGGTTCCGGTGATAATATACCAGCCGAGTATATCGCCGGGAGGAGTATCGCCGTCGCGGTATTCGCCGTATTCAAGGTTGCGGACATGGTAATAATCACCGAGATCGGTGACTTTGCCGCCGGCAAATCCGGACGGCCAGCCTTCCTCGTCGTATGACCACGCCTGCATGCCGGTTTTCTTTCCCTCGTCGATACAGGCGTTTATGCATTCAAACCAGTCGTCGGAAAGATATTCGGTTTCAAGTCCGCCTCGGGCGTGCATGAAGAAGCCACCAAGTCCCGCCTCCTTCATCGAGCGCACCTGACGGCGCAGCTCATTGGGCTCTAATTTGTCGTTCCATGACCAGAAAGGGATCCCCCGGTACTTCGCCGAAGGGTCGCGCAAAGAATCAAGATAATCTTTCATTTAGATTCACCTCAAACTTTGATTTATACGATAATTATTTCACATTCTTTTATTTGCCGCGGTTTTTAGCGGCGCATCAGCCGCGCCGGACGTTGTCGAATCTTATATTTATCTGCTCATATATGCCGGAGAAAATCCAGACCACCGCGAAAATATTGACTATCTGCAGCCCGGCGTTGATAAGCCAGTACCAGTCCGAGGCATATAAGCCGAAATAATTCAGAACCGAGGAAAGCTGCGTAATCAGTCCCGAAACGACAAAGAAAACAAGAGTGCGATACAGCCCTGCCTGCATCTTTTTCTTTCTTTCGGTTAATCGGGAAAAACGCTCGTCGTCAAGCTCGCCGCATTTTTCATAAATCAACTGCCTGAGCGCTTTTGAAACATGCAGCAGCAGAATTCCGGCAACTCCCGCCTCGGCCGCTGCGGCGGCGATAAGCGCGCAAAGCAGATAAAGGGTGTTGAAGGAGCGAAACATATTCAGGGTATAATATTTCGAAGCGAAAAGACTGAGCGCCCAGACGACTATATTAATCGGCAGCAGGATATAGGTAAGCTTCAAAGCCCGCTTTGAGCCGGCAAGCTCTTTTGAAGCGATTAAAAGTCCGGCGATAATAAATATCGTGCCGATAAAATCGGGTATGTAATTTATGCCGTCAAGAAAAATATCCGTCCAGAGACCGAAGCCGATACCAAGCGCAATAAGCGCTCGGTTTATCCTTCTCCGCTCAAGCAGCATGCTGTCGGATGAAACAGTCTGACTGTAAGAGGTCTGAAGACTGCGTAGGAAAGCCTTATCCGCCATAACCTGCCGCATCCAGAGAATAATCAGGCTAAGCCATATTATCCCGGCGGCGCCGGCGAAGACAAGATTTATTACAAGCAGGGCGGTCGGGTAATTTGCAAGGTCAAAGGTACCGTAGGCGGTGATTTCTCCTTCGTATTGCGAAGTTGAAAGATACTTCAGCTCAGGCAAAAGATTGAAAGCCCCGCGCATGACGGCGAAGACTGCCGAAGCGGTTTTGACGCGGTTCAAATTCTTTAAAACGCTGTCTCCGCCGTGACGAATCGAAAGATAAGACATGCCTTTGAAAAATCCGCCGAAGAACAGAACCATCAGCCCCGTTTCAAACACCGCCGAAAGGAAGGTGAAGACCAAAGAAAGCCCTTTGTCTTCAAGCGAAGGCAGTATTATCATAAGCGCAATTCTGACAATGCCGATATAAAGCAATCGCCTCGCCTGCTTTGAAGCGAAAGCCAAATCTTCCGAAAGATCGGAAAGACAGCCGAGACCGTAAAGAATCAACAGCCAGCCGATAAAATCGGGCAGGAAATCATTCATCCCTATAAGGGGATTGAAAAGAAAGCAAAAGCCGGCGGCAACAAAATTCAGCCCCATAAATTCATGGCGCTTAAACGACAAACCGGAGCTTTTTCTGCCGTCATCCGTTTTTTTATTATCAGATTTACGGTTCATTTACGGCTCCCCCTCTCTTTTTTTGTCATCGTCGTCCTTTTCTTGACGGTTTTTAACAATCCGATCAAGCGCTCTGTCAATAGGGCTGCGGTTTTCTTCCGGCATATCCTCATCCCCCGGAGCGCAGATGCGCATATAACATGAATAGATAAGCACCGCAATAGCTATCGCCCAGAATATGCCGTAGAGGATATACATTGAATTAAACGCGACTGCGGCGTCCCGGGGCATCAATGATGAAAGCATCGATATTACGCTCATCACGGCAAAGAGCGCCGTGTATATAAGCGAGCGGAGAGCCCGTCTCTCGACCATGTAATTGCTTATATCCCGCGCGATATAGATTATTCCGAGGATAATGAAGACATAAACCGCAAGCATGACTGCGGCCGAGAGAGCGGAAACGACAGTTTTAAATACGGTCGGTGCAGCCCCGCTCAGCGCAAGATAAATCCCCAGCCCGTCGTTCAGAGCCGAAATCGGAAGCGCTGCGCAGAGCAGATATACGGCGATGCCGAACCGGCGCGGCGCGTACGGACGCAGTTTTGATACGGCAAAAAGAATCAGCAGATAGCCGAAGATGTCGGGAAAGATATCCACCCCACGGCAGAAAAACAGCGTAAGATGAGCGATAAAAAGCAGACCGAAGCCCATGATCAGCTACCGCTGCCGGTCTCGGAAAGACCGTGACATCTCTTGTATTTTTTGCCGGATCCGCAGGGGCAGGGTTCGTTTCTGCCTATCTTTTTGCCCATATAAGTTCCTCTTATCGGGTCAAAGCCGGGTATGTCGGAAAGACCGCCCGTCGGGCGCGGAGCTTCGGCGGCTGACGGCTTAATCGCGCCGTTCTTTATCTGTTCTCGGAGCTGCGCCGCCTGTTCCTCGGTGAGCTTTACGAGTTTTTCGCCTTCGGGTGTCTTTATCCTGACCGTCTGACCGGCGACCGGCAGCGGCGGCGATGCGGACGGTATGTTTCTTGAGGGCTGAGGTCTCTGACCTTCAAGCCTCTCTCCGGTAATATGCGCGACTTCGACGCGTCTGACTTCATTTCTCGGCACGACCGAGTAAATCATCCTTACCGTCTTTGCGTGGATATTCGCGATCATCTCGTCGAACATATCCGCGCCTAAGAGACGGTATTCGTCGATAGGCTTTCTCTGAGCGTAGGCGTTGAGCCCGACGCTGTCTTTTAAGTCGTCCATCGCGTCGATGTGAATCATCCACTCCGAGTCGACGGAACGCAGCAGCACAACTCTCTCGACTTCGCGTATCTTGTCGCCGAACAGCTCTTCTTTTTCCGCGTATGCTTCCGCAGCGCGCTTTTTCAGCATCTGCTTTATATAATCACGGGTAAGATCGCTTTTCTGCTCATGCGTGAATTTCCAGTCGTCTTCGATAATCAGCATTGACGGCATTTCCGCCTTTACCTGCGCAAGCGGCCAGTTTTCCGGGTCTTCGTCGGCGCAGACGGCGTCGACGGTGCCGTCGATGAAGTTATGTATCATCGTGATGATATCGTCCTTGATATCCATTCCGTCAAGGACTTCCATCCGCTGCTTGTAAATAAGCGTCCGCTGCTGATTCATTACGTCGTCGTATTCAAGGACGTTGCGGCGGCGGGAGAAGTTCTGAGCTTCAAGCTGCTTCTGGGCGTTCTCTATCGAGTTTGTGAGTATATTCGCTTCGATGGGCTGGTCTTCCTCAAGTCCGAGGCGGTCTACCATTCCGATGACGCGCTCGGAACCGAACAGACGCATAAGATCGTCTTCGAGAGACAGGAAAAAGCGGGATTCGCCGGGGTCGCCCTGACGGCCGGAACGGCCGCGGAGCTGGTTGTCGATTCGCCGCGCTTCATGGCGCTCGGTTCCGACAATGAACAGTCCCCCGACGTCGCAGACCTGCTTTGCGAGCGGAGCGATTTGTTCTTTATATTTCGCGTGGAGTTCGCGGAAGACTTCTCTTGAAGCAAGGACTTCCTCATCCTTGGTTTCGGCGGCGGAAACGGCGGAGGCGATCATTTCGTCGGTGTAGTCCTGACGCTTCATCTCCTGTTTTGCCATAAATTCGGGATTGCCGCCAAGCATTATGTCGGTGCCGCGTCCCGCCATGTTGGTCGCGATGGTGACGGTGCCTATCCGGCCGGCGCCGGCGACAATCTCCGCCTCGCGCTCGTGATACTTGGCGTTGAGGACGGTGTGCTCAATGCCGTCGAGCTTGAGCAGCCTCGAAAGCTCCTCCGACTTTTCTATCGACACCGTTCCGACGAGCACCGGCTGTCCTTTTTGATGACATTCCTTTATCTGCCTGATTATCGCGTTGTATTTGCCTTTTTTGCTTTTGTAGACGGTGTCCGGATGATCTATGCGGATCATCGGCATATTTGTCGGGATTTCGACGACGTCGAGCTTGTATATCTCGCGGAATTCATCCTCTTCGGTCTTGGCGGTTCCGGTCATGCCGGAAAGCTTATTGTAAAAGCGGAAATAGTTTTGGAAGGTTATTGTCGCAAGGGTCTTATTTTCCTTCTGAACGGTCACCTTTTCTTTCGCCTCTATCGCCTGATGAAGACCGTCGGAGTAGCGGCGGCCGGGCATGATACGGCCGGTGAACGCGTCGACGATGAAGACTTCGTTATCTTTTACGACATAGTCTATCTCGTTGTGCATTATGCCGTGAGCGCGGACCGCCTGCTGGACATGATGCTGGAGAGTTGAGTTTTCCGGGTCGGAAAGATTTTCCACCGCGAAAAATTTCTCGGCTTTGGCAATGCCGGAGGCGGTAAGAAGGGTGGTTCTCTGTTTTTCGTCGACGATATAGTCGGCGTCGACATCGTCGGTCTCTTGTTTGTCGTCGACTTCCTTTATGCGGAACTCGCGGAGGGTACGGACGAAGTTGTCGGCTTTGACATACATATCCGTCGATTCTTCGCCGGCGCCGGAGATGATAAGCGGCGTCCGCGCTTCGTCTATCAGAATCGAGTCGACTTCGTCAACGATAGCGAAGTTGTGACCGCGCTGAACCATATTCTCTTTGTAGATAACCATGTTATCTCGCAGATAGTCGAAACCGAATTCGTTGTTGGTGCCGTAAGTTATATCGGCGCCATACGCCGCCTGCTTTTCGGCGCGGGTCTGGTCATGGATTACAAGACCGCAGGTGAGACCTAAGAAGTTATAAACTCTTCCCATCTCCTCCATACCGACTCTTGCAAGGTATTCGTTTACGGTAACGATATGAACGCCCTTGCCGGAAAGCGCGTTGAGCACCGAAGGCATTGTTGCGACAAGCGTTTTTCCCTCGCCGGTCTTCATCTCTGCGATCCGTCCCTGATGCAGGACGATGCCGCCCATCAGCTGAACTCGGAACGGGCGCTTGCCGAGAACTCTGTCAGCCGCTTCGCGGACAGAGGCGAAAGTTTCGACCAAAACATCATCAAGCGAAGCTCCGGCTTCAACGGCGCGCCGCTTCTCCGCTATAATCGCGCGGAGTTCCTCGTCGCTTTTCGCCTTATACGAGTCGGCGAGCGCTTCGATGCTGTCTACCGTCGGAATCAGCTTTTTTATCTGTCTTTCCGAATAAGTTCCGAAAATCAGTTCAAATAAGTTTTTTGACATATGTGAAATTTACCTGCTTTATAAAAAATCGCGCCGCAAAGACGCGGCATAGCTGCCGGATTAAACAATGAGCGCGGAAAATTATCTTACATTATATTATTATATCATGCGGCCGCGCCGATTAAAAGATGAATTTGTAAATATATGACTTTACATTCATCACATGACAAAAAGCCCTCTCCCGGTAAATCAGAGAGAAGGCGATTGAGTCAGCTTTTCGATGCGCAATCACGGCAGAGACCGTAAAGAACGTTGCAGAAAGGGTCGAGGGAAAAGCCGTGTTCGGCTAAAATATGCGGGGCGAGTTTTTCGAGATATTCGCACTCTATATGCGTAAGCCCTCCGCATTTTCGGCAGACCAGATGATAATGCCTCTCGCCGCCATCGCCGTTTTTTCCGCAGAGCATCCAGCAGGCAGGCTGACCTTCGCCGCTGTAAAGGCGGCAGGCAAGTCCTTCGCTTTCCAGTTTCTCGAGGGTGCGGTAAACCGTCGCCTGGCTGATAGACGCCCCTTTTTCCTTCAGCAGCTCCGTCAGCTCAAGCGCGTTGTAATGCCGCCCCCGCTCCTCTTCGAGAAAAGAGAGGATGAGCCGGCGCTGCTTTGTTACATATGAACTTTTGCTTTTTTCGGTTTTCATGATGATATGTAAGTCGTTTAATCGTCTTTTTCGATAAATTCGCGGTAGATAACGCTTTTTGCAACCCCGCGGTCGCGTGCGGCGGCTTTGCAGGCTTCGTTTTTTGAAAGCCCCAGATTTTCCATATAATATTCGGCGTGCTGACGCGGCGTCATGCTGCGCCAGAACTCACTTCCCGCCTGTCTTCCCTCGACAACAAGGACAAATTCCCCCCTCGGTTCGACGGCTTCAAAATAAGAGACAGCGCCGTCGATGTCGCCGCGCCAAATCTCCTCGTTCAATTTGGTAAGCTCGCGGCAGACGGCTATTTTGCGGTTGCCGAAAGCTTCTTTGATAAGTCCCAAAGTTGTGAGGAGCCGATGGGGAGATTCGTAAAAAATGAGGGTTCGGGTGTCGGAGGCAATATCGGAAAGCCGCTGCTTCTGCTTCGACGTCCTGCCGGAATCGGATAAGAAGCCTTCAAAAGCGAACCGGCTGGTGTCAAGCCCGGAAAGGACAAGGGCGGTAAGAGCGGCGTTAGGTCCGGGTATACAGCTCACACAAATCCCGGCGTCAACGCAGGCTGCTGCAAGCTCGGCGCCGGGATCGGATATCCCCGGCATTCCGGCGTCGGTGATAACGGCGCAGGACGCCCCCTCTTTCAGCTTTTCGATTATATATTCAGAAGCGGCGCGCATATTGTGTTCGCGATACGGCATCAACGAACGCTTTATTCCGAAAGCGGCAAGCAGCTTCGCACCGACGCGGGTATCTTCGGCGGCGACTATATCGGCTTCGCTTAAGACTTTAAGCGCCCTCGACGAAAGGTCGGCAAGATTGCCTATCGGGGTAGCAACCAGATAAAGGGTGCCGGACTGTATCTTGTTTTTTTCTTCAGAGGTTTCGGGCGCGAAGGAAAGATTCATCGAATTCACCGGTTTCAAAAATCCGTCTGTAATCGGAAGTTAGTATTTTTTCGCCGCCGGTCTCATATAAAATCAGCGGTCTTGTTACAAAAACATCGTCTTTTCCGCCGCGCCGCCCTTCGCAGAGGACGAGCGAAGCGGGATGAGCCACGCTGTGGTGTATCATGGTCATCCGCCGAAGTCCGAGTCCGCCCTCCCGCATGGCAGCCAGTAGATCGGGGAGGCGGTCGGGACGATAAACGCAGTAAAAAGCGCCGCCGGTTCCGAGTATCGCTCCGGCGTTGCGGCAAAAATCGTCGATACCGCCGTGAATTTCATGCCTGGCGGCGTTTTTGCCCTCGTCTTCCGCGGGAAATCCGCTGTCGGTTTTCATAAAAGGCGGATTCGCGGCGACGGCGTCGGGATGACGGGAGGGTCGGTAATCGCGCAGGTCGCAGTGCAGCGGCTCTATTTTTTCACAGAGACCGTTTTCGACGATATTTTTACAGAGAAGCCGATATTGCCTCTCCTGAATTTCTATCGCGGCAACCTTGTCCGCCCGTCCCCTTGAAGCGGCAAGCAAAGATACCGCGCCGGAACCGGAGCCGTATTCCACCAAAAAGCTGCATTTTCTTATATAAGCCGCCAGAAGCAGAGCGTCGGTGCCGAACTTTAAGCCGGCTTTGTCCTGGCGCAGGGTCAGTCCCTCGCCTATTTCAATTGTTTCCATTAAAATTCTCTTTAAAAAAAGCAGACCGCACAGGTCTGCTTGAGATGCAGCAATATTCGTGTTTTGCCGCAGCTCCAATGCTTTTTTTTGCTTTGCTGTCAGACTTACGGTTCTTTTACCGCTTCGACGGGACATACTCCGGCGCAGGCGCCGCAGTCGATGCATGAATCGGCATCGATCACATATTTACCGTCGTTTTCCGAAATAGCTCCTACCGGACATTCGTCAGCGCAGCTGCCGCATCCGATGCAGGCATCAGCATCAATTTTATATGCCATGATACACACCTCCCAGTTATTGTTAAGCAATTATACCACATACAGGCGGATAAATCAATATATTAAATGAAAATAATGATTTTTTGCATTTTTTTTGCAATCATCAGTCGCTGCTGCCGGAATTTCGACCGGAGTTGCGCCGGTAGCTGCGATTGCGGTTCTTTGTATTGCCGCGGTATTTCTTTTTGGATTTGCGCTTCGGCTTTTTTTCCGCCTGAGCAGCGTCAGCAGCTTCCGTTTCGTCCGAAATATCGGTTTCGGAGATTTCTGAAGTTTCATCGCCGTCTGTAAGCTCATCGTCTTCATCCGCGGCATCGTTGTCTTCGATATCTTCCGTTTGCCGCTCCGGCTCCTCTTCTTCCGATGTTTCCGGTTCGGATGCCGGTCGGGGGATAAAATTCCCTCTTTCCGCCTCGGCTATTTTTTCCGGATCAGACGAGACGAGGGCTAAGTCGTATATATTAATTCCGCCGTTGTCCGGAGATTCAAGCTTTACTTTTACAAGCGAGGCGAGGGCGTTTAGCTCGATGACGACGCCGACGCCGTCCGGCGTTGCGACGCGGCTGTCGATCGGAGGCATCTCGCTCAGCATTTCCACATACATATCGTACTCAAAGCGGAGGCAGCACATCAGCCGTCCGCAGGAGCCGGATATCTTGTTGCTGTTGAGCGAAAGATTCTGCTCTTTTGCCATATGAATTGAAACCTGACCGAAATCGGAAAGAAAAGTGGCGCAGCAAAAAGGACGGCCGCAGACGCCGAGACCGCCTAAGAGTTTTGCTTCGTCTCGGATGCCTACCTGACGCATTTCTATCCGTGTGCGGAAAACCGACGCCAGATCCTTTACAAGCTCGCGGAAATCAACTCTTCCTTCCGCGGTGAAATAGAACAACAGCTTGGAGTTGTCGAAGGTGTATTCGACATCGATTAAATTCATCTGAAGGCCGTGAGCGCGAATTCGTTCAAGGCATATCTCTGCGGCTTCCTTTTCCCTTTCGCAGTTGAGGTTTTTATGCTCGTCATCCTCCGGAGTCGCGGCGCGGAGGGCGCGGCGGAGCGGCGGAACTATCTGACTTCCGGAAACAAAGCGGTTGCCGATGCGGCAGGTGCCGTATTCAATACCGCGCGCGGTCTCGACTATTACCCCGCAAAGCGGCTGATATTGCTCGCCCTGAGGGTCGAAATAATATATTTTGCCGGTTCTCTGGAACTGAACGCCGATTATCTCGACGCTCTCGGGAATTGCTTCGGCATCTGCCGGGACAGTTTCTTCCTCGAAATCCGATTCGGACAAAACTATATCTTCGTCCTGCAAGGCGATGTCGTTTAAGTCAAATGAGGAGTTTTCTTCGTTTGTATAATCTTCTTTTATCATAAAATCAGGTTCGCTTTCAAAATAAATACGCTTGTGTCGCTTTTCTGCCGGCTTTACGCGGCTTTCTCCCCCGCCTATCCGATTATCCGATCCGGCTCAGGCGGTAGAGCATCGAGATTTGAGTGGTGTAGACATTTACGTTCATCGCAAGCTCTGTAATGGTGCCGTCGATTATCGAAAACATCTCTGAGAGATTTGCAAGCGGAGTCTCCTCCGAAGCCTCTTTCGGCTCCTCCGGAGTTCGGTAAAAAAGCAGCGCCGACGAATCAATATCGGGGTTGACTTTTGCCGCGATAAGGTCTCGCAGCGCGAATTCGGAAAGAGAAAGTATCTCCGCAAGCTCAAGTCTGTCCGACGGCAGGCGGGCGGCGAGTGAAAACAGCTCAGCTTTCAGCTTCGTCGGACGGCTGCTGGAACAAAGTCTGGCCGAAATCGAAATCAGGTCGGAGGCGAGAGCTCTGTCCCCGCTTTCCGCCGTTACGGCGCGGGAGGAGAGCGACTTTATCGCTCCGCCTATCGTCCCTCGCGCCGCTCTTACCGCAACATCGAGATCGTCCGGGCTGAAATTCCGGGATTTTTTTACATTTTCGAGCAGATAGTCCCGAAGCTCTTCGTCGGAAAAAAGCTCCATCCGCAGCACCGGCGCGCGGGAGCGCACGGTAGGCAAAAGCCCTGACGCAGAAGTGCAGAGCAGGAAAAAATATATGTTTCTCGGCGGCTCTTCAAGCAGCTTTAAAAGAGTGTTTTGAGAGGCGGTGCTCATATCCTGCGCCTCGTCGAAGATAAATACCCGACAGTCAAGCTCATTCGGCGTCATCGCAGCGTCGCTTTTCAGGGCACGAATCTCGTCGACGGTTATCGATTTGTGCCCCGGCTGAGGCGCGAAAATTACAACGTCGGGGGATACCATCCGCTTTACCTTTGAAGCGAATTTTCCTCCGGCAAGGGCGGCTGCCGCCGAAACTGCGAGCAGCGTTTTCCCCGAGCCGTCCGGTCCTTCGAGGATATAGGCGTGGGCGAGATCTCCCGCTTCGATTCTTAAGCTTATAAAAGAGACAAGCTCGGAATTACCGTAAATATCGGAAAAGGGGCTGCTCTCTTTAGACGGGGAGCCGCCCTTGGTTTTTGCCATCTGATTTTCCTTTAAACTCGCTGGAAATTTTCGACGTCAATGACGAATATCGTCGCGCCGCCGACGACAACCTCCGCAGGGAAGCTGGCGTAAGGCTGTCCGGTGTAACTCATGCTGACCGGCGCCTGCTGAACGCGCTTCTTCGAATATTTGCCGATGATCTCAATGCAGGTGTCGACTTCCTCATTTTGTACGCCGATGAGGAAGGTCGAATTGCCGTTCATCAGGAAGCCCCCGGTGGAGGCTATTTTGGTTACGAAAAAGCCGTTTTTTGAAAGGTTGGAATTTACAATATTGGCGTCATCGTTATTGATTATGGCAATAATCAGCTTCATCGCGCTGCCTCCGTTTTATAAAAAATATATGTTTAGGTTTTTACAACAACCGACGCGGTATTTATGCCGGAATTCAAAAGCAGCTTCACCGCTTCTTTTGATATCAGCTCTCCCGGCATGACCGCCGGAACTCCCGGCGGGTAGGGATAGAGCGGAGAAGCGCATATCTGCCCTGTCGCGTCCTCAAGCCTTATCGTCCGGTGCGCCGCAAGCGATGCTTCGCGCAGCGTCATGACAGGTTCGGGGAGCGGAATATCATATATCATATCCGGCAGCGGCTCGCGCGCTTTTACCGGTCTCAGCTCCGCTGCCGCAGCGATCAGTCTTTCGAAATCGGATTCGGTGTTCATGACTGACGGGATGAAAACAACGTCCCGACTGTCGGAAAACTCGCATTCAACGCCCTTTTCACTCAGTCCGTCGGCGATTTCCGCGGCGTTTTCGGCGCGTATCACCATTCTGAACGGGTCGCGGCAACGAGGGGGCGCTGTCAGAAATTCATAGCCGAAGCTTTCGAGACGACTCTGCGCCGAAAGGATCAGCGAGAGCAGCGCCGACAGCTCCTCCCGACCGCTCCTGCACATCCTGTAAAGACAGCGCTCCGTCGAAAGATTTATGATAAACGAGGGAGATGTCGACGCAAAGAGCCGCATGGCAGCCAAAGCGTCGTCCCGGTTAAGCCCCGAAGCGACGGAAAGATGAAGCAGCGCCGAACCGGTAAGCGCGGGGAGCGTCTTGTGAAGCGAATCTACCGAAACATCGGCTCCGCAGGCAAGCGGATGCATCTCTCCGACGCTGTGGAATTTCAGATGAGCGCCGTGCGCCGAGTCGACTATAAGCAGACAGTCGTTTTCGCGGCATTTACGGGAAAGCTCGCCGATATCAATCATTCTGCCGTAATAATCCGGCGACGTAACCATGACGGCGCAGCCTTTCGGTATTTCCCCTTTAATGTCTATCCACTCCGGCTGAATGCCGAGGAGGGTGAAGGCGTTTATAATAGATTTGTGCAGCGCGCGGGGGCAGGCGAAACGCCCCTTTGCGATATGCCCCAATCTGACGGCTGCCATAAGCGCGCCGGTCGAACCGAATGCCGAATAAACGGTCGCCGCAGTTCCGTAGAGCTTTGCCGCCTCGTTATAGGCGAGATCAAAAGGATCGCCTTCTGCGGGAGATAGCGAATTTCCGGTCTGGGCATGTTCGGTCAGATCGTAAAAAGCGTCAGGCGTAAGTCCTGCCGCGCCTTTGTTGCCCGGCATATGAAAACGGGCGGGAGATGACGCGATATACGCGCTTATTCCGTCGAAAAGCGGCTGTTTTATCTTATACATATCGGTTTATTTTTGATTACAAAGCTCCGATAATATTATATCACCGTGACGGCGATTTGTCAAGCAATAATAAAACGGCGCGGAGGCGGGTTGAAGATAAATTCGTTCCGTCTCCGCGCATTTTTCGCGGTATATTCAAAATAAATTTACGCGCAGAAGCGTAGGTTTATTTTGTAAATAATTTGCGCGCAAAGTGTCAGGCATTTGGGTATTATTTAGTAAGAACTTTGTGCAATTCTCCGCTCATGTAGTCGGGTTTCGGCTCGTCAATGCCGTCGCGCAGCAGCTCATATCGGAACTCGCGGACG